>Ga0214921_10001923_pt1 | contig 34750 bp, 31 predicted proteins | sample LL1505_MetaG_FD_177992 | JGI IMG/M metagenome (GOLD analysis project Ga0214921, IMG submission 177992) | Freshwater microbial communities from Lake Lanier, Atlanta, Georgia, United States - LL-1505 | ecosystem: Environmental > Aquatic > Freshwater > Lake | place: USA: Georgia | collected... | reverse complement strand
TCGATCAGATAAAATTGAATATTTATTTCTTTGAAATACCTGCAGCCATAAAAGTCTAAGACCAATTAAACCAAAAAAAGTATATTTAGCGGCAGTTAAAATTGCTTTTCTTCTATTAATTATACTTATTTTTGTTTGATAACCTTCTGTTGGTCTATGCTTAAAAAGCTTCATAAAAATATAGACAATATAACATCAAAAATGCTAAATCGTCTCACTTTTTTGGAGGAAAGCAAATATTAAAATAGAAGTTAAAAATGATAATTTAGAGCAAGCTCTAAGAGCACTTAAAAAAAAATTACAAAGAGAAGGTGTTTTCCGCTTACTTAAAATCAAAAGTCACTTTGAAAAACCATCAGAAAGAAAGAAAAGAGAGAAGGACGAGAATACAAGAAGAGTTAAAAAATTCAAAAAACTGAAAGCTCGTTACTAAGCTCAAAAATCTATAGTAAAAATATAGCCATCAAAACTAGAAGAAGTATTATAGAAACCGATATATATACTGTTAGTTTTTTAAAATTAGACCAAGTTTCTTTTTGAGATCCAATATCCATTCAGTTTTAACCCTGACGCGCTTTAAATTTTGGGTTTTTTTTATTGATCACGTAAAGTTTTCCTCGTCTTCTAACAACTTTACAATTTATATCTCTTTTTTTAAGAGATTTTAATGAGCTAACTACTTTCATAAAGACTTTAAATATATATTAAAAGACACTTTGTAAAGAAAAGTTAAAAATTATTAGCTAAAAAATTATTTAGATAATCTTTAAGCCTAATTTTTGCAGATAATCTTATAATCTTATTATTCAAATTCATCTTTGTTAAAGCAGACGCAAACCGCTCTCCTTCTCTTTTGGGTAAATACCTAATATTACTTTTAAACATTCTTGCAAGTTCCATAATGCTATAGGACTGCTTACTTGCAATAGAGTAGTGTTTGCATTTGTTTTTTCTCCATGCAAAAATACAAGCTTTGACTGTATCAACAACGTGAGTAAATCTTCTAACTTGCGTTCCTGGTCTTACCACCGGCATCTTTTTACCTCTCTTAAAATGATCTTCAAATATACCGACAACAGTTGCCATATCTCCTTTGCAAATCTGTCTTTCTCCATACACATTATAAAAGTAAACAACTTCACATCGAAAATGAAACCACCTCTTTAAATTCTCCAATAATTCCAAATTTTTAGCTTTTGAAAAAGCGTAAGGCGATAAATTCTTGTCCTCTCCTTTGTTTCCTAAGCTTGCAGAAGTTGCAGAATAAATTAACCTAATTTTATTCTTTAATGCAAAGTTAAATACATTAGAACTTCCTTCTATATTAGAACTAAAACATTCATTAATTTTTTTAAAACTTTGATAGATTCTTGCAAACTCACCAAAATGAAAAATACTATGGATTTTTCCAATATAATTTTTTAATAAAATTTCTATATTTTTAGTATTTCCTTTTAAATACTTAATTCTTTTATTCTTAATATGATTTTTAGATAATCCTGAGGAGTAGTTATCAATACTCAAAACTCTAAATTTTTTAAATTTCAAAAGTTCAGATATTAAATTAGAGCCTATAAACCCAGCCCCTCCCGTAACAACTAATATATTTCTCATTAAAATTTAAGAAGGGTTTAAAAAGCCTGGCAACGACCTACTCTTCCGTGCCTTAAGACAAAGTACCATTGGCGCTAAAGGGCTTAACTGCCGAGTTCGGAATGGGATCGGGTGTTACTCCTTTGCAATAATCACCAGGCAGCGTTTTATACATAAATAACATTAATTTGTAAATATAATTTAAAATTAAACTATTTAATTTCAATTTAACAAAAGTAGATAATTTAAAATATAATGTTATAACTAAAAAAACTTTATCGCGGGGTGGAGCAGTCTGGTAGCTCGTCAGGCTCATAACCTGAAGGTCCTTGGTTCAAATCCAAGCCCCGCAACCAATTGCATAAATTCCCCAAAATTAGAATAAAAATAAAAGAGTTATTTTTTGCTAGACTTTATGTAGCTCAAAGCGACTCCTATATTAAACCAATATAAACTCGCATTAAATGTACTAAAAAAACTTCCTGAAGGAAGAAAAGGTATAATAGCGAACAAAGTATGAAAGATAGCTCCATATAATATTCCTTGATAAGCATTCACATTCAAAACCTTCAAGCTTTTAATAATATAATTTAGCAAAAAAAAATAAAAAATTAAAAAAAGAAATAAACCAACTAATCCCGTCTCAACTAAAAATTCCAAAAGAACATTATGAGGGTGTGTAGGTGAACAATATGCATGTAGTGAATTTGGATTTGGATCAATTAATTCACCACATTTAACTCTATAATTTTTAAGACCTACGCCGAAGATTTTATTATCACTCCACATATTCAACGCCGAATTATAAATCCTACCATAACTAGATTCTGTAATATTTTGAAAAATATGCGCTCCGTCAGAAATTCTTTGTTTTATAAAAATTTTTTTATCTAGATTAATATATAATAAAAAAAAAAGTAAACTAAACGTTAATAAAATTATAACTATTTTTTTTAATTTAAAGTAAAGAAAAAAAGAAGCCAGGAAACAGCAAGAAATTATAATTAAACTTAACCTCTCTCCAGTAATTAAAACAGCTTCAAATAAAAGAAATAAAAATAATATGATTGTAAATTTTTTTTCTACAGAAACAGAATTTAGTCTCGAAAGATTATAAAAAATAATTGGACATGATAATTTTGCAATAAAAGAACCAGGAATTAATTCACTACCAAATGGGCCTGATAATCTGCCAACGTGAATATTATCATTTTTCCAATGTGCAAATGCTGGGTGCAAAGCACTATAACCCTCACTGTGATAACCAAAAATATCATAACCTGATAAAAACTGTAGGTTAACATCAAGACAAACAAATAATAAAATAACATGAATTATTAATATAAAAAAATTAATATTTTTTTTTAAATTAAAAAAAAAAGCAAAAAATAAAATAAATAAAAAAAACCTTATCTGCGATATTGAAGATTGAAGAGAAGTTAAAATATTTTCTGAAAAAAGACTTATTGCAATTAAATAAAACCAAAATAAAAAAAAAGATATAAGCCAATGATTTAAAATAAATTTAAAATTATTCTTTAAATGAAAGAGAAAAAAAATACTTATTATAACAAGAAAAATATTTATAATTGCCGGTCCTAATAAAATAGCTAAGGGAAATAAAATTACAAAGTAATCATAAATTTTTTTTTTTTTAAAAAGCATAAAATTAAGATTATTTAAATTTTTTTTCTAAAACTTCATATAGATGCCTTACAGAATTGCTTAAATCACACTCAGCTTTCCAGCCGTAAGATCTGGCTACAGATGTATTTAAAAATTTTCTTTTAACTCCATTTAACTCTTTATTGTTATCAAATTTTATTTTTAATTCCGGATAAATAATATCTTTTATAAAATATGCGTATTGCTTTATTGTCATTTCTACGCCAGATCCTACGTTGATTAAACAGTCTTTCATTTTTCTTCCTAAAAAGAAAATCGCTGCATTAGCAACATCATCAGCATAAATTATTTCCCTTTTTGCTTTTCCGTCTCCCCACAAAGTAATAAATTTTTTATTATTTTTTTTAGCAATTATAATTTTTTTTAAAAGAGCAGGAAAAAAATGTGAATCCTCAAAATCGTAATTATCATTTGGACCGAAGGTATTAGTTGGCATAATGCACTTATAGTTAGTTTTGTATTGAAAGTTATAATTTTCACACATCTTAATTCCTGCAATCTTAGCTATCGCATAAGGTTCATTTGTTTTTTCTAACTTGCCACTTAAAAGATAGCTTTCTTTCATGGGTTGTCTGCAATTTTTAGGATAAACGCAACTAGATCCCAAAAATAATAAATTTTTTACACCTGCTAAATATGAGCCATGAATTAAATTATTTTGAATTTCAAGATTTTCATAAATAAATTGAGCTCTATAAGTGTTATTTGCTTTAATCCCACCTACTTTTGCAGCAGCAATAATTACTGAATTAAACTTATTTCTTTTTAAAAAAGTATAAGTTTTACGTTGATCTAAGAAATTAATTTTTCTACTAGATGCCGTGACAATATTTTTATAATTTTTTTTTTTTAAAAACCTTAAAATAGCTGAACCAACTAAGCCTGTATGTCCGGCTAAAAAAATTTTAGAATTTTTGTTTAACAATTTTATTCACCTCGTATTCGACCATTTCTTTTGCTATTTGAATAATATCATATTTAGGCTTCCATTTTAGGATTCTTCTTGCTTTCTTTGAATCTCCCAATAAGGAATTAACCTCTAACGGCCTAAGGTATCTTTTTTTACATTCAATTATGCAATTTCCAAATTTGTCAAAACCTTTCTCACTTAACCCTTTCCCTTTCCACTTAATTTTCATATTTAGTTCTTTTGCAACTAAATTAACAAAATATTTTACTGTATATTGTTTTTCAGTTGCAATTACAAAATCATCTGGTTTTTTTAACTGTAGTATTTTCCACATAGCCAGAACATAGTCCTTTGCATGACCCCAGTCTCTTTTGGCATAAAGATTTCCGAGATATAATTTTTTTTGCTGTCTATGCTTTATCATGCATAAGGCTCTAACAATTTTTTTAGTTACAAAAGTTTCTCCTCGAACTGGACTTTCATGATTAAATAAAATGCCGTTACATGCAAAAATATTATAACTTTCTCTATAATTAACAGTTATCCAATGTGCATATAATTTAGCAACGCCATATGGACTTTGCGGATAAAAAGAAGTTTTTTCATTTTGAGGAGAAGTTTGAACTTTGCCAAACATTTCAGAAGTGCCACCTTGATAATATTTAGTTTTATTTGCTGTTTTTAATATTCTAATTGCTTCTAAAATTCTTAATGCTCCAATAGCATCTACGTTAGCGGTATACTCTGGAATTTCAAAAGAAACTGCTACGTGCGATTGTGCTGCTAAATTATATATTTCATCAGGATTGGTTTTTTTTATTATACTCAAAACAGAAAAAGAGTCTGTGATGTCTCCATAATGTAATGTAAAATTTTTTTTTTTTACAAAGGGATCTTCATATATATCATCAATTCTTGATGTATTTAATGAAGAGCTTCTTCTCTTCACTCCATGCACGATATATTTTTTTTCAAGAAGAAGTCGTGCCAAATAGGATCCATCTTGACCAGTAATTCCAAATATTAAGGCAGTTTTCATACTAAATACTAATTATATTATTAACTTCACTAATCAATACTTAGTTTGAAATTAATGACCAAAAACTAAATCTATTTATTATTCTTAATAATTTTTTTTTCCCAAAATAATGCATTTTTCACAGATTCATTAATATCAAAATTATTTGAAAGTATTTTTTGTATTTCTTTTTTTTTTGACAAAACAGAAATTACTTCACTTACATCGCCTTTTCTAGGGGGAAGATATTTTTTTTTTAAAATTTTACCTGATATTTTTTCAAATTTTTTAACTATTTCAAGCACAGAAAAACCATATCCGTATCCACAGTTTATAATACGAGATTTTTTTTTAAATTTATCAGTCAAACAATTAATATGAATTCTGCTAAGATCGTTAACATCAATATAGTCTCTAATACAAGTTCCATCTCTTGTTTGGTAATTTTTACCATAAATATTTATTTGGTATTTTTTATTTTCTATACAATTAGATAAATTTTTAAATAATTGCCCAGATAGATTGATTGGGCCCACCCTGTGCTGCACATCGGCACCAACAACATTGAAATATCTAAGAATGTAATAATAAAATTTAAACTTTTTTGATAAATTTTCTATTAAATTTTCACATAAAAATTTAGTTAAACCATAATGACTTGTTGGGTTGGGAATTTCACTTTCTTGAACTTTTTTAATTCCTTCACCAAAAATGGCACAGGTAGACGAAAAGATAAATTTTTTAATTTTATATTTTCCACAAATTTCTAATAAATTTTTAGTGTTTACAACATTATTCAAATAATACTTCGAAGGATTCTTCATTGATTCTTCGACACTTAAAGATGCAGCAAGATGAATAACTTGATCAATAGGATGCTTTAAAAAGATCTTTTCCATTTCTACTTTGTTGCCAACATCTACTTTATAAAAAATAGCTTTTTTGTTTATAAGCTTTTTATGACCCGTGCTTAAGTTATCAACAATAACTACTTTGTAACCCAAGTCTACAAGATCAAAAACTATTTGGCTACCGATATAGCCGGCTCCTCCTGTAACTAAAATTTTTTTCATTTTTATTTTTGATTTGAAATTGAATACTATATTAACTTGATTAATAACAAAGTTAAATGAAATTAAAAAAAAATAAAGTTATCATAATTGGAGCTGGTCCAGCTGGCTTGGCTGCCGCTTCTGAACTTAATAAAAAAAAATTAAAAAGTACAATCTTTGAAAAGTCAAATGTTGTTGGGGGCTTAGCTAGAACAGTTAAATTAGGAAATAATTTATTTGATATTGGCCCCCACAGGTTTTTTACAAAAAATAAAGAAATTAATAAATTTTTTATCGACTATGCTGGAAAAGATTTGATAAAAGTAAAACGGTTAACAAGAATTCTGTATCAAAACAAACTATTCAACTACCCTCTTTCTCCTATTAATACTTTTTTTACCATAGGAATATACAATGGTCTTCTGATCTTCATTAGTTACCTATCAAGTTTGTTGTTTTATAAAAAAAAAATATCATCCTTTGAGGACTGGGTCATAAAAAATTTTGGAAAAAAACTTTACTATACTTTTTTCAAAACCTACACAGAGAAGGTCTGGGGTATTTCATGCAAAAAAATTGGTTCGGATTGGGCCAGCCAAAGAATAAAGGGATTAAATTTTGCATCTATTATTTTAAGTTTTTTTTTTAAAAATAATAAAGCAAAATCTTTAGTTGATGAATTTTATTATTTAAAATTTGGTGCAGGAAATTTATATGAAAATATAAAAAAAAAACTTTTAACGAAAAAAAATAAGATTATCTTTAATCAGAAAGTTGTAAAATATAATTTTGACCAAAAAACACTTAATATCAAATCCGTTATTATTGAGGGCAAAGATCTTAAAAGAAAAGAAGTACTTGGAGATTTTTTTTTATCATCCGCTCCTATTACTGAAGTAATCAAAAGCTTTAATATTAAACTTCCCAATAATATAAAAAAGATAATCTATAGTTTAAAGTATAGAAATCATATTGGAGTAAAGTTGGTTATTAAAGGAAAAATTTTTGAGGATAACTGGATATATGTTCATAGCCCGGAAGTAAAAGTTGCAAGAATTTCAAATTACAAAAATTTTTCAAAGTATATGGGTGAAAATGAAGAATCTAATCCAATAACTATGGAATATTTTTGTAATGAAAATGATAAGTTTTGGAATTTATCTGATGATACTATTATCTCAATTGCAAAAAGAGAATTAGAATTTTTAAAATTAGCAAAAAAAAACCAAATTACTGATTCTTACGTAATAAGATCGGAGAAAGCATATCCAGTTATTGAAAAAGGATATCAAAAAAAAATAGATGAAATTAAAAAATGGTTATCTCGAATTAAAAATTTTATACCAATTGGAAGAACAGGAATGTTTAAATATAATAATCAAGATCATGCTATTTTAACGGGACTTATTGGGGCAAGAAAAATTTACGATGATAATAGTTTAGATCCATGGTTAGTTAACATAGATGCTGAGTATCATGAAGAAAAGTCGTAAATTAATTTATAAAAATGTTAATAACATTAATAAAAGATATTTTTGTTTTTTAGTTTTGGTTATTTCGATTTGCTACTCAATATTTGGTAATTTTCCAAATAATTGGGGAGATCCACTCGAATATTTAGGCCAAGCAGAAAATTTTCGATTAAATTTAACTAGATTTATTGGTTACCCTTTATTTATAAAAATTTTTTCATTAAATTTATATATAATTTTCATAATACCAATTATTCAAACGATAATATTTATTTTCTCACTTATACTTTTAGAAAGCGAAATTAATAAAAAAAATAAAAAAAGTTATTTGATTTATTTATTATTAGCTTTTCCAGACATTACATACATGCATACCTTACTATTTCCAGATAGTCTCGTTCTAAGTTTATTATGTTTTTATATATATTTTTTTATTAGAAAAAAAATTTTATCGTTAGTCTTAATATCAATACTTTTATTTCTATTAAAATCATATTTAATTTTCATAATAATATTTACTGGTATAATAATTATTGAAAATAAATTTTATTTTTTACGAAATCTTAAAATAAAATTTTTTTTCCCAATTATAATTCCTGTAGCTTTTTATTTGTTTCTTCCAAATCACCTTGTGCAACCTTTTTATGCAAAAATTAAAACGGATAACTTGATAATTAACTACAAAACAACATGCGATTCTAAAAAAATTATCTTGAATGAGAAAAATATTTTTCTTGATAAACGCAATATATTAAATGGGACTATACTTAGAAATGATATAAATCTTAATCATGGTTATTCCGTAAATAATATAAATCTTAATCATGGTTGTTTTTATTCAATAGAAAAAGAAGTTTCTCGTCACATTATAAATCAAATAATAATAAATCATCATAAAGAAGTGGCAAATAAAATAATTTTTAATTTTATAAGTTCTTTTGTTGGTTTGGGAATTGAAAGTCATGTGACATCTATGATCGGCGTAAATTTAGATAGTATGCTCAAGTTTATAAAAAATGATGAGATTAATGGAGGTCTTGATTACAAGAATATATCTATTCTTTTAAAAAATAAAAATATTTCCGATAAAATTGTAAATATTAATACTCTTATAGATAAATTTTATCTGTTACACATAGTCATCTTTGATAAAATTCAAATATTTATTTCAATAATTTTATTCGTTCTAACTTTGATCCTTTACTATAAAAAAAAGAATAGTATCTTTTGCGATAATATTTTAGCTCTTAGTATAAATTTTTCTATAATGCATTCAATTTTTGCTCTTGTTATATCAGATAGATATATATTTTTTGTATCTTTATTCTATATTGTTATTATTCTTCACTTACAAAATGCTCATAACAAAGTACTCAAATAATAAAATTAATGAATTTATAAAAAAAAATAAATTTATAATATTTTTATTAACAATATTTTTTTTGTATCATTACAATGTTGCTGCTAACCTTGAGTTTTATTACGATGATTGGTTCTTTGTAAGTATTGTTAATAATAGTCATAATTTTCTGCAAAATTTTGGCATCTTTAAAGAGATTTATATCGTTAGGCCTGTTGGGATGCTGTACCTAGCTTTTCTTAGTTTATTTAAATTTAATAATATTATTTTTATATACATATTTAATATATTTTTATGGGTTATAAGCGGCATTATAATAACGATAGTGTTAAATAAAAATCTATTTTTTTCTGGATATTTATTTTTATTTTTCTTCTTACTGCCATCAATAAGCAACTCCTTTATATATTCTCCTATTATACAAGGACTAAGTACTTTGGCTGTTTTTTTTTGGGCTATTTCACTATATTTTGCATCAAAAAAAAATGGAATGCTATTAAGTATTTTATTTATTGTACTGTCTTTGTTAGCTTATGAATTAACTGTAGCTCTTATTCCATTAAATATATTAATTTATACAATCAATAAAAATTTATTAAATAAAAATAGAAATAAAAAAATAATTTTTTTAATTAAATTATTTCTATTATCATTAATTTTTTTAATTTCCTTTTATCTTTTACAAAATATTTTAAGCTCATTCAGCTCAGCAAAAATATTTAAATATGGATTTTCTGAAGATGATTTTCTAAACAATGTAATTAAATATTTTTTTCACCCACTAATATTAGTTTTTGTGCAAATACCGAAACTTTGGATTGATGGTTTTATTTTATTCTTTTCAAATATAACTTTTATAAAATTTATAACTTTAATTATCATTAATGTAACATTAATTTTTTATTTCTTCAAAAAAAAACAAAATTACAAAAAAATTTCTTCTAAATATTTATTTTTATTCAATCTAACATTAATTATAATTTTCTTTGGGATTTTTTTAGTTTATCTTGTTGCGACATCAGTTCCTGATTTGAAAGGATATTATAATAGAGGTTTATTAGGATTGCATATATGGATATCTCTATTTATCCTGCAAATTCTATATTTTAAAAATTTTGCTAAAATAATTTTTTGTTTAATAGGAATCTTTATTCTTAATTTAAATCTAATTTCTTTTTACGAACAGCAGGAAATTCATGTAAATAATAGTTTAATTCGAAAAGATATAATTAATAAAACAATAGAAATTTCAAATGGAGAAAATTTAATATTTTCAAGCTTTGAAACTTATTTGAAAAATAAATATAATTTTATTCCTGTGTTTTCAGATGAAGTTTATGATTACAGTAATTCTATTAGCGCTAAAACAAATAATTCATTAAGAGCGCATAGAATTTATAATAATACTGAGTGTAGAATGATTTTAAATTTTGATAATAACACTTTTAGTGGCTTTGTACCTTCTAGAAACAGAAAAATAAAAGAAGACCAAAAAATTAATTTTTTAGAATTAAATGAAAATATAAAAATTGATCAAAAAATTTTAATATACAATTATGAAAAGAGCAAACTGGTACTTGGAAATACAAGCGAATTACAAAATCTTTTAAAGAAAGTTTTTAACTGCAAATAATTTAAAATTTTTTTAAATTTTCTCCAAATAAATAATAATTATTTCTTAAGTTGTTTATCTTAATTTTTTTAATAGAAAAATTATTTGATATTGAGAATCTTTCCTTTAAATTCTCATTATTTATATTATTAAATCTACTTTGATATCCAATTAAAAAGAATTCTGAATTATTAATTAATTTTGAATATTTTTTTATATATTTATTATTTTCAATCTCGCTAATGCTCCAAAATGCAAATAAATTATAATTCCTTATTTTTTTTATTTTAGCGTTACATGAAATAATTTTAATTTTTTTTTGTTTTAAGAAATTTATATTATCTAAGTATTTTTTTTGAATAAAATTAAATAAAGGCAAATCAATAATATAGTGTTTTTTAATATCTAAAAAATTTACAGATAAACTTGAGAGTAGCCCATACCCACCTCCAATTTCAATAATATTTTTTGCATATTTTTTTTTGGTTAATAAATTAAATAAATACAAATGATAAAATTGATGTACTTTGTTAATTGAGGTAAAACTAAATTTATTCGATAATACTGGATTCCCAAAAGTATTTTCTTTTAAAATATTTTTGTATGAAAAAATATTAATTTTCTCGCAGTAAAAATTAAATTGTTTTTCATTATTAAAAAACATAGTGTTTTTAATCTCTGAAAATCTTAAAAAATTATCAAAACCAAATTTTAGTATTTTATTTAGAATGGCAATAGACCAAATGTTCCATATATTATTATTTTTTAAATTTTTTAAAATTAAAATTAATTTTTTTTTATCAATTTCTGAAAGTCTAGATTTAGAGCAATGATATAGAAAAATATATTCTAACAAATTAGAACAAGTTAATTTGATATATCGTAAAAAGTTTATAACCATTAACAAATATTTATGAGAATATTTTTCGCCATCTAAATTTTAAAAGGAAATTCCAATTCCTGCTCCTGGATACCAATGATTTAATGGCTGTTCTTTAAAAAAAATAAATTTTCTACCGTTCTCTTTTGAAAAAACTGATAATTTATCAGTACTATGGCTATTATCACCTAAAATAATTGCATTGTCTGAAAGCTTATTTACTATGGTTTTATATTCTAAATATTCATAGTCACTACTGTGATCACTATCATTAATAAATAAATCAATTTTATAATTAAATTTATCCAGTGATTTAATAGAATCTCCATATAAAATTTCCGAATTCTCTTTATACTTTCCGTCCAATAATTTACCCATGGACAGATCAATTTCTGTTCCAAAATATTTGCCAGGAAATCCATCAATTTTATTTAAAATTAATGATTTTGAAAGAACACATGAGCCCACTCCATGACTAACGCCTGTTTCAATTATTATTTTAGGCTTTAAAGCTCGTGATATAGCATACCAACCAATACGCCTCCCATAATTGAATATAATATCTTTTCCGTAATTTAATTTTAATAATTCATTTTGAAGATGCTGCTTTAAAAATTTGTCATTTTCCAATTCATCAAAATAACTTTTGATTTCATTGTACGTTTTATTAGTAACTAAAGAAATTATATGAGCAAGAATATCAAGATTATGATCGGTAAGTTGGTAATAAAAATTTGTATCTTCATTATTTTTCCATGCCCATTTTTTTAATAAAAATATTTGACTTTTGTAATAATTGTAGGCAAATTTTTTTCTTCTGAAAACTCTAATAAAATTATACATCTTCAAAAAGATTAATATTTTCTTAACTATATTTTTTAGAAACTTCATTTTTAAATAAAAAATTTAATCAATAATAGTTCACGTTAAAATTTAAAATTTCTTGATTTATTTTCTTAATAAGTTTTTATAAACAAGAATTAAATAATATTTACTACTAAGTAATACAAAATATCTCAAATAATACAAAACATTTAACTCAAGTAAATTTATAAGCTTTATCTCTAAACAGGCTAATAAAAAATTTTTATAGTTATTTAGATATTTTTTTCCAGATCTGCGGGCATAAAAATTATTGTCAACAAATGTTTTAACTAAAGTTTTATCTGTTCCTGTAAATTTAAATTTTTGCTTAATCATTCTGACCCAAAGATAATAATCTTCAAAAAAAGGCATCTTTTTATAGTTGCCAGATTTTAAAACATCTTTTTTTTTCATTAATACTGCTGGGTGATTAATGGGATTTCTTATTTTTAAAAAATTTATATTATTCTTTTTAATCTCATCTATGTATCTTATGTAACTTTTTCCATCAATTTTCTCTAGCATTGCAGAGTCAATAACGGAAATATTTTTATTTTTTAAATGAATATCGTACAATATTTTTACACGATCCTTGGACGAAGAGTCATCGGAATCACACCTTAATATAAGATCGAACTTTGCAAGTGAAATGCCCTTATTCAAAACAACACCTAACCCTTGATTTATATTAAATTTAACAATTAAAAATTTGCTAAATTTAAACGATGTTTTCAAATACTTAATATAATTAAATATTCGCAAATCTACTGTACCATCAACTAAAATTATAATTTCTTTAGGCACAACTGTTTGATTAAAAGTTATGCTATTTATAGAATTTTTAAAATCTAGAAACTTAGTTGCCTTATGAACAGGCAGCAGAGTTGTTATAGGCTTAATAATCATATCCTTTGTAATTCCTTAAATTTCTCTTCAAGTAAAAGATTAGAAAGATTTTTCTGATAAAAATCTCTGCCAATTGCGGAAATTTTTTTGTAAAAAAAATCATTATTTAATAACAATTTTATATTATACTCCATTTCAGAAATATTTTTTGATATCAACCCCCCTTTAATGTAGGAAATATTTCCTGTGTCATAAGAGATAAAAGGCACTCCTAAACTAATAGCCTCTACTATGCTTAAAGGAAAAACTTCTGTGATAGAAGTATTTAAGATTAGATAAGAATCTCTAATTTCTTTTTTAATATCAACTTCATTACTTTTAATAAATTGAACATTGTATAATTTTTTATTTTTACAATAATCTTCGCAATATTTTAAATATTTTTTGTTATAACTTTGAAATATAAATTTAAAAGTAACTTCGCTTAAAATAAATTTCTCGGCTATTTTTAAAGCTTCTTTTTGATTTTTTATGTCACCAATATAACCGAAGCATGAAATAATCTTTTTTTTATTTAAATGCTTTTTAACTAAACTATCTGACTCTTCAAACCTCGAGGTATTAAAATATTTTTTTATTATACGATTCTTATTAGAAATCTTGTAAATTTTTTCATCTAAATGCCTATTAGATCTGTTAGTCCAATTTAAAGAATAAAAGATATCTACTCTTTTTAAAAAAAAGTACATAACAGGTAAATAAAATAAATATATTAAGAATCTTAATAAGAATTTAAAATTAAATTTGTAAGGTAAAATAGAGATTCCATGGCTAAATAAAATAATCTTTATATTTTTACAATATTTTACTGACAAAAAAAGTTCAGAGATAACTGTTTGTAAACTTTCTAAAATAATAATATCTGGTTTATAAGTATCAATTATATTCTTAATTTTTCTATTAAAAATAAAATAATTAAAAATAGCATAACCAAAGTTATAAAAATTTATAAAATAATCTGTCTGGCAATTTAAATTTGCAGATACTGTTCTTACCTCGTTTCCATTCATTTTTAAGATTTTCTCATGCATTCTAGAGGCTATTCCTAGTCCTGTGCAATGTGTTGGGAACCATTCCTTAGAAACTAATAAAATTTTCATTATTTAAAAAAAATTTTGATGATTATAAAAATAGACTGAAAAAAATTAAAGTTTAAAAAAATTTTATAAAAATACCTGCACTTAACTTTTTTGATTAAAAGTTTCTTTTTAAGAAATAAAAAAAATAATTTTCTCAAAAAAATTTTTGATTTTTTATCCTGCTTACCAGAAAATCTATTTTTAAAATGCGTTTGAATTATGCATGTATTTTCATTAACAATTTTAATTTTTTTTTTTAAAATAAATTTTATTTTATATAATAAACACAAGTCATCATAGGGATAATTGTTCAAAGTAGAATATTTTAGATTACAAATATCTAAATTAAACATATAACTAGAGTGCTGGGCGGTATTTATAAAAATTCTATCATTATTATAAAAAAAGGATTTAAAAAAAGAAGGCTTGGAATTTTGATGATATAATAAGTATGTTTTGTCTAACAAATAAGAGTTTAGCATAACAGTAGTATGATCTTTTTTCCAAAGATCATCAGCATCCATGCGAAAAGCTAATTTGTTTCTTAAAAATTTTCTTGAATCATTCCAACTTTTGGCCGGCCCTAAATTTTTTTTATTTTTAATAAAAACTAAATCAATATTTTTTAAATTTATAAGGTATTCTTTGATTTTAATGAAAATATTTTCTGAATTTTCACCGTCATCAATAAATACAATCTGGTCTGGTTTGTTAGTTTGTATTAAAATATTTTTACAAAAACTTTCAATATAAGAATCTGCGTTATAAAGCGGAATAAATATTGAGTAATTTAAATTTAAAACACTCATATAACTAAAGTGTTATTTATAAGTAAATTTTCCTCAAATATTGTTCTATCTTTAAGCCAGCATTTTGGAAATATCCAATTTTTTTTTCTTGAGAGAAAAGTTGCCCACCAAAAAAAAGTTGAGTTTGATGCAATTCCTCCTTGGCTATTATAAATTAACTTAAAGGCATCAAATTCATCTAGCTCAAGTAGATGAGTGTTTTTAAGTTTTAATTCTTTTAGTAAAAGATCTAACTTATCAGTATCATCTGATATGCAATAAATTGGTTTATCATGAAAAAAATCTGCAGCGTTTTTATAGTAATGAAGATCTAAAACTTTATGTGCATCGCTGGTATAAAAATCACCGCCTCTAAAATGCAAAACATAATATTCTTTTTCTAATCTTAGATTATTCTGATAAAAAAAATTATCCTTAAAATCATCATCTTGCAGAATATTTGCAAAATATAAATCTTGCCAATACCCTATTAAAACATTTGGAAGTAATTGAATTTTTTTTTTTATTAAATATTTATATAATTTCTCTGTTCTATAATTTAATAATTTTTGAAAAAAATTTTCTCTAATATTAACTGTTTCATAATCAAAATTTTTTAATATCTTTTTTAAAAGAAATTTTCTTGAAGTAATAGTGTTTGAATAATAATTTAGATTAAAAATAATATTATAATTGAAATTTTTTTCCAAAAATTTGCCAAATGCATATTGGTACAACTGATTTCCCAATCCACCCCACATTCTTATTGTTTTATTATTTGATAAAATCACAAATTTAAAATATTGATTTACTCATTAATGACAATTAATCTTACTTTATTTTTTATATCACTAACTTTTTTTACATTTTTATTACTTAAAGCTCACATAAAATATGCAAAATATTTTAAGTTAGTTGATAATTCTATCAATTTTAATATCAAAAACTCTAACATACCAACAGCTGGTGGGCTGTGTTTTGTATTATCTTATTTAATTTTTTTATTATTTTTGTTTTCTTTCAAAGAAGGATTTGTTGATTTTCCAAATCGTTTTTTTTTAGTTAACACATTTATCTTTTTAGTTGTTCTACTTTCTTTTTGGGATGATTTAAAAAATATACATCCAGGAATAAGACTTCCACTTCAATTTTTATTTATAGCTTTGTCATTACCAATAGTTGCAATTCCGGAAATAGTAATTCCCTATAAGTTTCTTCTAATAATAATAATTATTTATTGGGTATATATATTAAATGTAATTAATTTTATTGATGGAGTAGATGGATTTCTTTCTACTTATTCTCTTTTTTTTTTCTTATCCTCTCTATTATACAGTCTAATAATAGTTGAAAGTTTTTTTTTAAAATTATTATCTATTTTTTTTATTATTTTAACTTCTGTATTTTTATTTTTTAACAAACCCAAAGCTAAAATATTTATGGGGGATACTGGAAGTATTTTTTTAGGCTATTTCATAGGTTTTTTATCTTTACATATATTTATGAGTGGCAGGTATGATCTGTTTATAACAATTATTTCTTATCCATTAATAGATTGCAGCCTCACTTTAATGAAAAAAATTTTAAATAAAAAATATCCTTGGGAAAGACTATTTGACTACTACTTTTTAAAACCAGTAATAATTTACAATAAACCGCATACTTATGTGTTAAAACCTTTTTTAGCATATAATATTTTAAATATTTTTTTATTTTTATTGCAAGCAATTTACAATTTATATTTTCTTTGTGTTGTATCAATTTTGCTTACTTTTATTTTAATTTATTACTATGATAAAAATCTCGAACAGATTTAATGATATAATATTTGTTCTATTTGCATTATTTATAATAGCAAACCAATTTGCAATTTATACAACTTTTAAATTTATTTCTTATTTTTTTTTGTCATTAATGCTTGGTCTAATTTTTATTTCATATTTCCACGATAAAAAAAAAATCTGCAAAAAATTTTTAAGTTTTTCAAACTTCATTTTTTTATTAATATTTTTTTTTCTAATACTTTCTTATTTGCAAAGCGAAAATAACTACAGTTTAAAAATGTCTTTATATATTATAATTATTTTGTTAATTTCAAATTTAATTTATATAAAAAAAAGTTTAAAATTAATTTTTAATATAATCTTACTAATTGCCGTCTTTCTTTTAATAATAGGATTTTTTGGATGGTTTTATGGTGGAGAAGGAGGTGCCTGGGGACAGCAATATATATATTTTGGATATCGATATCTGCCAGGAACTAAAAATCAAGACTGTCAAATATTCTTACTTGGTTACATTATTTCACTATTTTTTTATTACTCCAATAAAAATAATAAAATATATTTGATACTAAACTGTTTATTTTCGGCAGCTTTGTTTCTGTCTTATTCTAGAGGATATTGGTTGATATATTTAGTAGTTTTTTTATTTGCCTTACTAATGAATATATTTTTTCGATATATTGATACTAAAAAGTTTTTTACGATATATTTGCTTAATCTCATATTTATAATAGCATTAATATTTGCTTTAAACACTCTTCTTAAATTTTCTTATCCTAATACCCAGCTAACTTTGCAAAGTCAATTTTTTATGAAAATAAGCTCTTTATTTACCATAGTTAAGATGGGAACGAGCGAAATTAATATAAACAACTTAAATAATTTATCACATTTAGAAGGCACATCAATTATGAGTTTGCAAGAAAAATATAATCAATTTAATTCATTATATGAAAAAGAATACTTCAAAAATTTATTTCAAAATGATCTTCATATTAAATATTTTGAAAGTGGAGTTTTATTTATATTGATAAATTACCCTATGATATTTCTTTTATACACAATTTATTTTGTCAAAGAATTTTTTTTCATTTTTAGAAATAGAGAATTGTATAAAAATATGGTTTTTTTTAATATAATATTTTTAACTTGTTTTATATTATTAAATATTATTTTTAACGTAACTATAGATAGTGTTACCTATCTTTATTTTTTAATAATAGTAATTTTTAAAAAGCTACTTTTTGATAAGTCTATACCACGAAGTTCTTTATAATAATGTTAAATAAATTTTTAAGAAGAATAAATAAAATATTTCTTTACTATAAACTTTATTTTATAATTAATCAAAAATCTATAAACAAGGAGTCGGTTGAATTTTTGGGATCTTCTTATGGAGGTTGGTATTTAAAAAAAAATAAAAATTTATATAATTCAACTATAATTTCTGCTGGATTAGGAGAAGACGCTTCTTTTGATGTTGAGTTTCTCAATAGATATAACGCTAAGGTTTTGCTAGTTGATCCAACACCAAAAGCTATAATGCATTATAAGAGCATACTTCTAAACAAAGGAAAAAGTAAGATAAAACGATACAAAAGAAAAACGGGAAAACAAGATACTAACTCTTACAACCTAAGAAAAATAAACAATAGTAATTTTATTTTAATAAAGAAGGCTTTATTTAAAAGCAATAACAAATTAGTTTTGTTTTATCCCCCGTTCAATACCAATCATGTAAGCTGTTCTTTAAAAAGTAATAGAAATTTAAAAAATAGCATTTTAGTAAAAACTATAACTGTCAAAAATATTATGAAAGATTATAATATTAATAAAATTAGCTTAATTAAGCTAGATATTGAAGGTGCAGAAATAGAGGTTATAAAAAATTTTATAAGAGATAAAATATTTCCTACACAAATACTTGTAGAATTTGATGAGCTGAGAAATTTATCAAAAAAAGCAATAGAACAATTTCTTAAAATACACAGACTATTAATTAAAAATAGTTATTTTTCTATCAAAATTAATAACTTTCCCTGTTTTTTATTTACAAAAAAATAATAAAATTAAAATCTCTTATGTATAAAATTTATTTTGTATATTAAAGACCAGAAATCAATAATCTATCAAGAAAGTATATGAATATTTTGAGTATAACACAAAATGACATAGAGGGAGGAGCGAATAGAGCCGCATATAGAATTCATGTCGGTCTCAATAAATTCGGAATTAATAATACAATGTTCACAAAATATAAGAAAAGTAATGATAAGAAGGTTTTATGTAATATTACTTTTTTTAGTAAATTAAACCAGGCTTTAAGAGTAAGAATATCTCAATTCTTTAATAGACTCTTATATTTTAATACTGATAAAATTACTGACAATCAATTTCTGAGCAGTAATTATCTACCATCTTTTTTTTCATCAAAAATAAATAAATCTGAATATGAAATAGTCAATTTACATTGGGTAGGAAATGATATGATGTCGATTGAAGATATAGGGAGAATAAATAAGCCAATAGTCTGGACATTTCACGATATGTGGGCTTTTTGTGGAGTTGAACACTACTATAACGAATACTCAAACATTGATATTCCAAGATGGATTACAGGTTATCAAAGAAGAGGAATATTTGATTTAAGCCGCAATGTTTTTTTGCGAAAGAAAAAAAATTTTATAAATTTAACGCATATAATTTGTCCAAGTAATTGGTTGGCAGATTGTGTAAAAAAGAGTTTTTTATTTAATACTATCCCTGTCAGTGTAATACCTAATCCAGTAGATCAGACAATATTTAAACCTCTTGATAAAAATATTCAAAGAAAAAAGTTTAACATAGATAAAAAAAAAAAAATTATTTTGTTTGGTACTTCGAATGGTATTGATAATTATGCAAAAGGATTTGAACTTTTTTTAAAAAGTTTATTTTTTTTAAAAGAAAAAACTTCATATAAAGATATTTTAATTATAATTTTTGGGTCTGATAAAAATAAATTACTAAAAGATATGCCCTACGAATATCTTAACTTCGGCTTCATTAATGATGATAAAGAATTGTGTTCGTTATACAACGCTGCTGACATTATGGTAGTCCCTTCAGTTACAGATAATTTGCCTCAAGTAGCAACAGAGGCGCAAATGTGCGGAATACCAATTGTAGCTTTTAAAACTGGCGGCTTGGTAGATATTGTTGACCATAAAATAAATGGATATTTAGCTGCTGCAAAAAATATTGAAGACTTTGCAAATGGTATTGCTTGGATTTTGAACGAAACAGAAGATAATTTAATTAAAATAAAAGAAGAGGCTCTTAAAAAAGCAAATTTAAAATGGAAACAAGAAGTTGTGATTAACCAATACATTTCTTTATACAAAAAAATTCTAACAAAATAATTAATAATGCGTAACTCCCTTGCACCTATAATTTTATTTGTATTTAATAGGTTGGAACATACGATAAATACTTTGGAAGCACTTAAAAAAAATATTTTAGCAAAAGATAGCAACTTAATCATTTATAGTGACGCCGCTGACAAAAAAAAAGATCGGAAAAAAGTTGATCAAGTAAGAAAATATATAAGTAATATAAGCGGTTTTAAGAGTATTAAAATAATAAAAAGAAACAAAAATTACGGTTTAGCTAAATCAATAAAAAATGGAATAACACAAGTTATTAATAAATACAAAAAAGCAATCATATTAGAAGATGATATTTTAACTTCTAAATTTTTTCTTAGTTTTATGAATGATTCTTTAAACTTTTACAAAAATAATAAAAAAATATGGCATATCAACGGATGGAATTATCCTAACTTTAAAGTTAATAAAAATGATATTTATGCGGACAGAATGATGAACTGTTGGGGCTGGGCCACCTGGAAAGATAGATGGGAGAAGGTAAATTTTAATGTTAATGAAATTTTAAATAAATTTAATAAAAAAAAAATATATCAATTTAATTTAAATGACTCTGAAAATTTTTATCATCATTTATTAGCTAATAAAAAAGAAGAAATCAACACATGGGCAATATTTTGGCAAGCAGCTATATTCTTAAATAAAGGTTTATGTATAAGACCAAATGTATCTTATACAGAAAATAAAGGTTTCGACAATTCTGGAGTGCACTGTTCTTATTTAATGATCAATAAATATAAAAATAATAAACTAAATCTAAATAAAAAAAATAAATTTATAAATTTTAAAAAAGAAAATAAAGAATCAATAAAATCTGTAATAACTTTTTATAAAAAAAAAAATTATTTTCTTATACGATACATAAATAAATACTATTATCTCTTTAGAAAATTTATAGAGAAGAAATAAATATGATATTTAGAAAAATTTTAAAAAGCACAATAAATATTTTTAATAAAAATTCTAATTATATCATTAATATAAAAAAAAAACTAATATAAATAAAGAAATAATAATAGCCGGTATTAAATTTTACAGACAAAATATAAAAGAATTAAATAAATTTAATTTTCCAATTACAAATAATAATTGCTTTGATTTATATAATTTTTACAATGAAATTATTCCTATATTTTCAAAACAATCGCAAAATGCATTCATAAGGAACAAACTAATCAATTTAAGTCAAAAAAAACATAAAGAATTAAATAATAAAATTAAAAATTTAATGGCAAATTTTAATCTAAATGATGGTGTAGTTGATAGAGCTACTATTCTAAAAAAAAAAGTTTCTAATAAAATTATTAAATACCAAAAAGCTTATGGCGCTCAACTCTTCGATAAAAATCTAAATTTTATATATAAAAATTTAGATCGAGGAATTACGCTAGTAGAATACTTTAGTAATAATACAAAATTAATTTTAAATAAAAAAATATTACACGTAGCACCCGAGGAAAATTTAAAAAAATTTTTTTTTTTAAATATAAATAGATATAAAATAAAATGCTATCATATTAATGATTTTAGCAACGAAGCGAATTTTGCTTTTAATATAGAAAATATATTACTCAAAAAAAATACTTATGATTTAATTATTTGTCATAGAGTACTAGAACATGTTCATAATGACCTGGGTGCTATAAAATCAATGTTAAAAATTTTAAAACCAAATGGAATATTAAATGTTTCATTCCCTGAAAACCCAATGCAGAAAACTGTGAATTGGTATATTCCAGATAAAAGTCATAATGAACATGTTAGACATTATGGAAACGATTTTTCAAAAATGCTAAAAAAAAATAATATTAATTTAACTTTAGATAAATTTTTTCTTAAAGGAAATATTCTCCGTTCAAAAAAAATATTTCCAATGAGAATTTATAATATTTCGAAATCATAATAAATATTTATTTAAAAAAAATATTAATTTAATTAAATGATTTTTATTTTGTTTTTTTTATAGAGATCTCTTAAAAAAATTTCTAAAATTACAAACTTTAATTTTATATAACCGTAATTATTAAAATTAGAATTTACTATTTTAATTTTTTTTAAAATACTATTTGCTAAAAAATTTTCATATTTTTTAAAAATTAAGTTACTCCAATTATTTGGGACTTCAAAACCAATTTTTTTTTTGTTAAATTCTAAATCAGAAAAATTTTTGTTAATAAATTTTTTAATTGGATCTTTTGAGACTATTTTTTTAGAATTGCTAATACATAACTTGGCAAAATTATAATCCAATAGAGGCAATCTTACCTCTATACTTTGGGACATTGATAATCTATCTACTTGAACTATCCCATTCTGTAGTAAATATGATTTAAAAATTAAATTAAGAAATTTTATTTTGATATTTTTTATATAATTAAATTTATTTTGAAAACAATTAGAAGGATCATAATTTTTAATTTCTGGATAGAAATCTTTATGATAAAATTTATTTTTTATATTGTTAAAATAATAATAATCTGGGTTAAAATCATAAAACAGCATTTTATTTTTTTTTATTTTTTTAAATAAAAAAAAAAGTCTTGGAATAAAAAAAAGATTTTTGATAAATACTAAAATACCTCCTAGATTTAAATTTTTCGGTACTATTGAAGAATATAAATGAAATAGAAATAAAAATTTATTTTTCAAAAATATTGAATTTATTGTAAACGCTTCTTTTAACCAAGGATATCCCCAGAATAACTCATCCCCTCCTTGTCCTAAAATAATAACTTTCATTAATTTTTTTTTTGCTACTTGCATTATTTTGTAATAGGAAGACCCTGAGATATCAGCTATTGGCTCATCTCTATTTAAAACCATTTTTCTGAAATTTTGCAACATATCTTTGTTAGATAATTTTGCAGTTATTAAATCTATACCTAATTTTTTTGCATTATTTTTTGCAATTTTATTTTCTAGCTCACCTTTAGAATTTTCATAAATAACATTAATTGCTTGCAAATCTTTTTTATATTTACAGCTGATGGCAGCTATTAACGTACTGTCTAAACCTCCACTTAACGCTATTCCAACTTTTGCTTCGGATCTGGTAGTGATCTTGCCGATAGTCAAGAGCTCCTCATCTATCTTTTTATTAAATAAATTTTGACTCAAGCTTCTAGAATTTTTATCTAAATCTGAATAATAAATTGTTTTAATTTCTCTATTAACAGTATTTAAAATTAATATTGTCCCTGCTTCTACTTTTTTAATCTCTCGAAAAATAGTATTAGGTTCATTAATGTAGCCAAAATGAAAATAGTCATCAATTGCAAATTTATTAATAGTAAAACACTGGTTAATATTATCAACCATTACTCTCATCTCTGAACAAAATATAAATTTGTTTTGATCAAAATAATAATAAAGAGGCTTTTCTCCAAATCTATCTCTTCCTGAAACTAAAATATTTTTCTTTTGATCGTACAAAATAAAAGCAAACATTCCTCTAATAGCTATTTTAGTTAAAAAGTTTAAACCATAATAAAAATATAAAGCTATTAATACTTCACAATCGCTAGAGGTTTTAAATTTGTAACCTTTTTTAATTAATTTTTTTTTTATTTCTAAATAATTATAAATTTCTCCATTCACGATTAGTGTAGTTTTTCTATTATTAGAAATAAAAGGTTGATGTCCGTCTTTAATTCCCTGAATACTTAACCTTCGCATTCCTAAAAATACATTATTTTTTTTATACTCACCGTATTCATCAGGTCCTCTATGAATTAATTTTTTAACCATATTTCTAGAAAAAATAATATTTTTTTTATTTAAATTATTATTAAAACAAATGCCTACAAGACCACACATAAATTTATTTTGCTAAAGCTTATAATTAATTATTTTTTAAAATTATATTTTTGTTTTTAAAAATAAGAGTTCTATCGCAATAATTCTTTATGCCTTTTCTATGACTTGAGATAAAAATAGTTTGATTATTTTTTTTATTACTCAAAATATTTTTAATTATTTTTTTTTCAACTTCCACGTCAATGGAATTTGTTGCCTCATCTAGGATCAAAATATTTTTATTTCTATGAAAAGCTCTAGCAAGACCAATTCTTTGTTTTTGGCCTCCGGAAAAATTTTTTCCGTCTTCGCTTATAATTGAATCATATTTATTATCGAGTTTATCAATAAATTCTTCAATACAAGCTTTTCTAGCGGCAAGAAGAATTGAATTTTTTATATCGCCATAAGAACTTTTATCAAATATATGAATATTTTTTTTTACTGTGTTATTTAAAATATAGATATTTTGAGCTACATAAGTTATATTTTCTTTACAGGACTTATCATAATATATCTCCCCGCTTTTTGGGTAGTATAAATTTGATAACAAATTTAAAAATGTAGATTTCCCTGACCCTGAAGCCCCATCTAAGTAATATATTTTACCCAATTCTATTACTAAATTTATATTTTTTAAAATTAATTTTTTTTTTAAATCTTCATCATAATAAAAATTAACGTTCAAAAATTTTATTTTGTTTGTAGATAAATAATCTATTTGCATAGGTTTCTTAATATTTTTTCTTAAATTTTTGAATAATAAATTATAAACTGTATCGAAAGAAGGCTTATATAATTTAATTTCATTAAATGAATTATAAATGATTTGTGTGATAGGCAGCAATCTGAACATGCAATACATTATAAAAACTAAATTATTAATAGATGAGCTAGTATTGTCATTGAGAACAGCGGATTGAATATAAGCTATTGCAATAAAAAAGATTACAAACTGTAATTCTAAAGCAAACCTAGGTACATTTGCAATTAAAGTATATTCATAATTTAAATCATTTATTGATTTGTTATAATTGTAATATTGATTTTTAAAAAAAAAATAGGATTTATCTTGCTTTATATCTAAATTATAATTGATCGTCTCTTTTAAAATATTAGTCCTTTGAAAAGTATTTTTATCTAAAACTTTTGAAAAATAATAAATTTTGTTTTTAGAAAATTTAATTACTAAATAATAAATAATAATTATAAGAGATATGCTAAGCAATAATAATGCTGACATTTTAATACAAAAAATAATTAGTAAACACATTGCTATAATTGAATTTGATAAAATAGTTATAGTATAAAAAATAAATCCAGAAAATCTCTCTAACTTAACAGTTAAAACATCTATAATATAACTAGTGTTAATTCTTTTTAAATTCTCATAATTTAAATTAGTATAATAATTATAAAGTCTTGATGAAAAATCTTCATTTATTTTTTTAGCTAAAGACAAATTAAAACTTAGTAAAAAAAATCTTGCAAAAAGACCAAGTATTACGATAATAATAAAGGCTAATATTAGATAAATTTTTATATTAGATAAATCGGACAGATCTAATCTATGAAAAAAATTTATAAGCTTCAAAAGATTGTCGCTAATAATGTAATCTTTATCTAAAATAATTTGGACAATGGGTATCAAAAGTAACAACACCGAACCTTCAAGAAAAAAACTAATTAAGGTCAATAAAAAAATAAATATTGCAATAACTCTTTGTTTTTGATTTAAAAAGAGAATTATATTAAAAAAAACTTTTAAAAAAGTGGCTACTTTACTCATTTTTATATACGATTATTTTAATATTAAATTCTAATATTCTAATAAAACAAATTTCCTAATTTGGATATAAAATTATTCTTACAAAATGAAAAACTCTAGACTTTTAATTATAGTTGCTCATCCAGATGATGAGATGATTGGGTGTGGAGCAACTATTTTGAAATATAATAATAAAAAAAATATTCACATAATTGTTACAACTAAATCACATGTAAAAAGAATTAATATTAAAAATACTGAGCACGATTTCAGAAAAAAAAATTGTTTAAATTTACTTAAAGAACTTAAAATTAAATCACAATTTCTAGAATACCCATCTTTAGCATTGTCGAGAAAAGATGTCACAAATTTAGCAAATGATTTGTATAATTCAATTATAAAAATTAAACCTGAAACAATTTATACTCACACTTATAAAGATGAACATTATGACCACAGAAAAACTCATGAAGCTACAATGATAGCGTGCAGACCTAGAAAAGAGTTATTTTTTTTAAAAAATATTCTGACATTCGAAATAACTTCAATCCCAAATTATAGTCATAATAATTTTAAGCCTAATTTTTTCGTAGACGTCAAAGATTATTATAAAAAAAAATTACAAATGTTAAAAAAATATTATTCCGATGAACTACATCCATATCCTCATTTTAGATCTTTAAAGGCAATAGAGAATAATATGAGTTATAGGGGAAATTCTGTAGGAACAAAATATGCTGAAGCCTTTGAATTAGTATATTCAATTAATAAATAATAATTAATAAACAATTAAGTATTCTTATGAAAAAATTACTTTCGATTGTTTTGCCTACTTACAATAGAATTAGTGATTTAAAAAAAAGTTTACCCAATCTTTTAAAAAATATTGATGATAGGTGTTTAATTATTATATCGGATAATCATTCAAATGATGGAACGTGGCAATATTTAAAAAAACAAAAAAACAAAAATATTAAAGTTTTTAGGCAAAAAAAAAATATTGGGTTTGCAAAAAACTATTATTTTGCACTATCTAAAGTAAAAACAAAATACGCAATGCTTTCGAGTGATGATGATTTAGTTTTCGGAAATTATATAAAGCGCTGTCTAAAAAAGCTAGAAACACTTAAAAATGTTTCTTTAATTTTTAATTATAAAAAAAAGTTTGACAAAAAAGATGATTATTTTTTAAATACCGAAAGTAATATTGCCAAAAATTATAATTTAATGGCAACTACTGTTGGTCTGTGCTTTCGAATGGATAAAAACGTTCTCAAAAATTTTCCTACAAATAATAAAAATATTTATCCTCAATTAAAATTATTTCTATATTTGTCGACATTAGGAAATTTTATAATTTCTAATAAGTCAGGTTTTAAAGCAATGAAAAAAAAACCAATCACAAACTTATATTGGGATTATATTGATAGACCTAAAGATTATGGATTAAATGAAAGAATTATTTATGCAAAAAATAAAAACTTCAACACTATGAATTTTATTATTATTGTAAATCCTTTGGCGAATTGGGGTTATTTTAACATGAGCCAGTTTCCAAAAAACAAAATTAATGAATACATAGATAGATATATTGTAATATTTTCAAAATATTTAATTCTATTTCCATTATTATTAGTATTTACTCACTTTAATAAAAAAAGATTTTTAATAATTATAAGAAATTATATAGTAATACATAATTATAAATTTTACTTAACTGATATAATTTTTCTTCTTAAGACAAATATCTATAAATGTATTTTATATCCAAAGAATTTAATCAGCAAAATTAGAAAATGAAAAAGAAAATACTAGTTACTGGAGGATCAGGTTTTATTGGATCTCATTTAGTTAAAGAATTAATTAAAAAAAACTTTGCGGTTGCCATAACCACTAAATACGAAAGTTTATATGATAATATTAGATTAAAAGAGGTTTGGGAAGAAATTGAAATTATAGAATGTGATATCACATACTCTTCAAATATAAAAAAAATAAAAAAATACAAACCTGAAATTATTTTCCATCTAGCTGCGTATAATGACGTAAAAGGAAGTTTTAATAACTACGAGGACTCTTTATTGAGTAACGCAACCGGCACCGCTAATCTTTTAGAAAATTTAGATAAATTTAGTCAATTTATATACGTGTCTACTTCGGAAGTTTATGGCGAACAAGATACAGGCATATTTAGGGAAAATTTAAAACCAAATCCAATATCCCCTTATTCTATCGGTAAATATTCTGGTGAGATGTATGCGGCCATGCATATGAAATTTTACAATAAACCTATAAAAATTATAAGACCATTTAATATTTTTGGTCCATACCAAAGTGCAAAAGCTGTAATACCAGAATTAATACTTAAATTTCTTAAAAATGAAACTGTGAAGATTACTAAAGGTAAGCAAACAAGAGAATTTAACTACGTTATTAATTCAGTGAAATATTTTCTTAAAGTTTTAGATAATAATAAATGTTTTAATAAAACTATTAATATCTCAGATGGTCATGAAATTAATATTGAAAATCTAGCAAAAAAAATTAAGTATTTAACAAATTCTAATTCAAAAATTATAGTAGGAGGATTAAAAGAAAGAAATTCAGAGATTAGAAAAATGAGTTCTTCTAACGTGCTCAGAAATAAGATTTTAGGAAGAATAAAAAAAATTTCTTTTGAAAACGGCTTAATAGAAACAATTAAATGGCACAGAGATTTTTATAATTTATATAAATAAAATTATTTTTTACTTTTATATTTGTAATAGTCGAGCATAATTATAATAAAATTTTTAGAATAATCATCGGCACTTATTGTTTTAATAAAATTCTTAAATTTTAATTAGATAAAAGTAGTTTTAATTTCGTGATATTCTGTTGGGCTATCAAATGAAAAATATTTTTTATCAGTAATTTTTAGAACTAATTTTTTATTCTTAACAATCGCCTTCAAAAATTGAATCCATTTTCTATATTTTAAAATTATTGATAAGACTTCTTTGTTAAATAAAAAATATCCAAGATTTATAGGTTCTGGAAATACTGGTTTTTCTTTAAAGTTTTTAATTAAAAAATTTTTTTTATTGAACGATACAGTTCCAAATTTTATCTTATAATATGTTCCAAGGACAAAAGAATTATTATTTTTAATATTTAAAAATTCGTTAATATATTTATTAATATTAAAATTTACATAGGTGTCACCGTAACATACAAAAAAATCATTTTTTATTAATTTGCTTGAATCTTGCAATCTTTTAATAATATCTACATTGCCTGAATCTATTAATTTTATTTTATCATTATGTTTAAAATATTTATTTACAAATAAGGAAACTTTTGTTGATTTGTAACCGGATGCTAAAATAATTTGATTAACATTTATTTTTAAAAATTTATTAATAATATAATATAAAAAAGGTTTGTTGTTTACTTTGAGTAATGGTTTTGGCAAATTAAAAGTGTAGGGTCTTAACCTTTCCCCTTTTCCACCGCACAATAAAATAACATCAATTTTTTTCTTTTGAGTCATAATTGCTATTAACATATATTTTAGAATAAATAATGAAAATATTTATAACGGGTGGAAATGGATATGTTGGATCAAATTTAATTTTTTATTTGTCTAAAAAAAATTGCAAAATCACCACATTGGTTACGAAAAAACCAAAAAAAAAAATAGCAAATGTTAAATACATTGTCGGTAAACTTAATAATAATTACAAAGAATATTTAAAAAATACTGATTTAATTATACATTGCGCAGCAGCTGGTGTTTATAAAAATGCGAGTAAGAAAAAAATTTTTAAAGTTAATTATGAAGATTCCGTTAAATTCTTTAACATTGCTTATAATCAAATGTGTAGGAATTGGATTGTGCTTGGCACTTCTTCGGAATACGGTTATGTAGAAGATAAGTCGCTATCTTCAAAGAAATCCCCACTAAACCCAATAAATAATTATGGAAAATCTAAAGTAAAATTTTTTAAATTTATTAATAAAAAAAAATTTAAAGCAAATTGCAAAATATTATATTTAAGACTATTTCATGTCTATGGAGCAAATGAGAGAAAGGGTCGTTTATATAGAGATCTGATAGATTGTGTTAAAAAAAATAAGAATCTTAAAATGACAAATGGGGAAGAAATTAGAGACTTTATACACATAAAAAAAGTGGTAAATAAGATCTATAAAAGTTTTAGTTTTTTTAAAAGAAAAAAATTATTTTTAGTTAAACACATTGCAAGTGGAACAAAAACTAAAGTTAGAGATTTTGCTGAGTATCATTGGAAAAAAAATAGTTGTAAAAAAAAAATATTAATAGGAAAATTAAAGAGAAAAAATATTTATAACTCAATGTATTCAGATAAATTATCAATAATAAAATAATTAAATGCTATAAAAAATTGAAACTTACTACTTTTATAAAATAAAATTAACTTTTTAATTTCATAATTTTTTTTAAGTTTTTTAAAAATAAATTTCACTTCAAGTATATTTTTAATATTACTAATAAAATTAAATAATGATTAATTAAATAATAAATAAGAAAAGTAGATATATTTCTATAAAACTTAAAACTTACAAAATTTTTACTTTGTCGCGAGAAAAAAATTAAACAAATAATTTTGATAAAATTTATTTGTTTTAATATTTATATTTATAAATTAAATATAATATATATAAATATTTTTTAATTTTTATAACGTCAAATAGTAATTATTTATGATCGAGAATGAAATAAGAAAAAAAATAGAGCATTTTTCGACTAAATTAAATAATTGCAAAATTCTTGATTTAGGTTGTGGAAGGCAAAATTATAAAAAGTATTTTACTAATAATATTTATCACGGAATAGATATCGTGAAAAACGATCCTTTAATTAAAAGTGACAAATTTTATGATGGAGAGACAATCCCTTATGATTCTGGTTACTTTGATTGTATAATTTCAACTCAAGTTCTATCACACGTAAAAAATTTAGATACTTTTTTTAGTGAAATGTATCGCGTAATAAAACAAGATGGTTTAATTTTAATAACAACTTCTTTTATCGCCGCCCTATCAGAATATCCAAACGATTTTAGAAGATTTACAATAGCCGGTTTAGTAAACTATTGTCAAAAAAATAAATTTAATATTTTAGATTATGAAAAAATAATTACAGGAAAACAAAGTATTGAAACAGTTATTTTAAGCGAAATACATAAATATAATTTTAAAAAGATTAAGGAATATTTTGGATTAAAAAAAAGGATTTTTTCTCTATATATTTCTCTTTGTATAAAGTTGACTAAATATTTATTCAATTTTTTATATAAAATTAATGGCTTTGAAGATGTTTATAGCGTTAATTTTATAATAATCCAAAAGGGCAAGTAATTAGAAATAATATTTTTCTACTTTGGGAGTAAAAATATTTTGATTAAAAATTCCGGAATACCATGGGTAAAAATAATTAGTTAAAGCATAACGCGTTCCCTCTTTCAAAGGTTTTCCTCTATGAATAGATGAAGTGTCAACTAATAAAAGAGTTCCTGCTAACCCTGTAAAAGTAATAACTTTATTATTATTTTCATTAATAAGCTTGTCAACAATGTCATTCTTAATTCTGGTGTTAAAAATATTTTGTTTGGTAAACAGGGAGTCGAAAAAAATATTTTTTAACTTATGTGAATTATTTATCATTTGAAATGGACCATTATTTTCATTCACATCAACTAAATACAAAATACATTTAAATTGACCATCAAGGCTATCTCTATGCCACCCACCACCTGATCCTAAGTTATTATTTTTAAAAACAACTTTATTTGCCATGGTCATTAAATTTTCAATTTTCGAGGATAAATAATTTTCAGCTACTGAAATTATATTTTTATTACTATAAAAATTAAATATTGATTTATCTATTTTTTCTGCTCCGAAAATTCTGAAATCAGACATTTCTTTATCCACATAAACAAAAGAAGACTTTTGTATAATAAAATGATCTATTTGAGATAGTATTTTCTCACATTCTTTTTTGGTAATAAAATTTTTAACAACAGCATAACCATTTTTTTTTAAATTTTTATAATAATTTTTAAATTCTGGATTTATAGAATCAATTCTTCTGTTAAAATTTTTTAGAAAGTTATTTATTTTATATTTGGCTCTATAAAAGGTACAATATTTCAATAAAGACTTTAAAAGCATATATAAAATTTTATTAATTATATTAAAACTTTTGAAATATTAGTTTGTTTTCCCAGATAATCATAATATTTTTTATTTATTTTGTAATATTGTAAAGTTTTATAATATTTTCTATCGATCGGAACAAACAAAATTTTTAATTTTTTAACTTCTTTAAGTAAAATACTTAATGTGAGAAGACATGTAGAATTAAATGAAATAATTTTAGCTGGCAACACTTTTTGTGTACTAAAATACAATTCTAAAGGCTGATGAATTTTAATAAAATTAATTCTACTTTTTTTTAGTAAAAATTGTTTTTTTTTATTACTATCGGTAGGATGTAAAATTAACATAAACTTATATCTACTAAATTTTTTTTTTATTTTTTTTATTAATAATAAATATGATTTAATATCAAAAAAAATATCACTAAAGGCAGTTTGGTCAATAAACCATATTTCTTTAGAAAAAATTTTTTTGGAAATTTTTTTTTTAAGGTAGGTAAAATTATTTTTCTCTGATTTAAAAAAAAATTTTTTTTTAAAAATAGTAAAAAATTTTGTTTTAATTAATTCTTTTCTAAAAAAAATAAAAAAAAAATAATTAAATTTACTATTCATTTTTAATTTTTTAGGAATATCAAGAACTTCCATACCATCATCTACGATATACTTTGCCTTTGCTCGAAAAAATAAAAAGGTAAAGATTTTAGGACTGAAAAATCTACCAATTGCAATAAGATTATATTTTGTAATAATAATTTTTAAAAAAATAAAAAATTGAATAAAAAATATATTTTTTTTAATTAAAAAAACTTTAGGATAAAATCTATAGAAGTCTTTTATAATTTTAATTCTTTTTAACTGATCTGCATCGGTAATATTACTATTAACAATATAAATTAATGTAGATTTATCACTTAATCTATTTTTAATTAGCAATTCAAAAAAATTAATAACTTGAAATGATGAAGTAAATATTCCTAAATTTGACTTTGCTTTTAAGTTCAAAGAACTTTTATGTTAAGGTTTATTTTTTTTTTAAAGTGAGATTTTTTAAAGTTTGTTTTTCACTTAAAATAATCTTATTATGAATTTTGAATTCAATCAATAAATTAAACTTTCAATGACAATAAGTATATTTTATGAAAAACTTTAATACTTTGTTTATCAAAATCGCAACACAGCAGATTTTATACTAAAAACTATTTTTTAAGTTAACTTTTTGCTATAATACTTCTAGCTATTATTTGTTCTAGTCTTTTATTTAGGTTAAATAATCAGCAATTTTTTTTTAATACCTCTTAATGCTCCAGTTATAACACTATTTTTGTACATTAATTTAGATAGTCTTAAAAAATTTAAATACTATAATTTTCTTGTAAACCTAAAATATTCCGAATTACATTTAACACCTCTACTAACATTGTAATTTGTATCAAAAAATTTTTTCAGGGTATAAATCAAGCCAATTGAACTATTAGCAACGGCAAGCTTAACGTGTTTTGCTAACCTTTTATAAACTTTCTATTAACATTTGACTCTATTATTATTCTGATCTCGAAAACAAAAAATTTCTTTTATCTCCAGTATCAATTGCATCATAGTTATTTTTAATCAACTTATTATAAGTTGATAATAACTTTCGGTATGAATGTATAGTAATGATTCCAAGCTCATCTAAATCTACTAATATTTGCGATGGCAATATATTTGATTTGATCATGTCATCAATAACCTCATGTTCAGCCCCTTCAATATCAAGTTTTAAAACCGGCAAAGATAAAATGTTAAATTGCTTAATTATCGTTGAGATTTTAATAGTTTCAACTTCTATAAAAGGTTTTTTTTTATTATAAAAAGACTGCCAATTATTAATCGAATGACTAAAATTATCATTTAACGGATTTATTTTTTTTGGAGAAAGATAAAATCTAACTACTTTTTCTTTATTATATAAAGCTTTATTTATTAATAGTAAATTTTTAGAGGTAACATTCTTTAAATCATATTCCTCTATTTCTCTTGAAGCCCCTAAAGTATATTCTTTTGTTTTACTGGCGCCACTAGCTTTAATGATTTTATTATAATGTTCTACACTTACAGGGGTTGGGTCGACTAATATAGCTTTTAAACCAAATCTGTTAATCATTTCTATATCAAATGATATATCTAGTCCTACGCCTGCAGAAATAATTGTACTATTATAAATACTTTCTTTACTCTCTAGTATATAATTGCAACTTTCGCTTCCTATTTGAATTAAATTGTTTTTTTTTTTTAATTTTATTGATTTAAAAAAACTATTTATTAAAAATGTTCCTAGAAATCTATGCTCAATTTTTTTTATTCGAACAAACATAAATTTTTAAATTAAAAGTTTATTTTAAATTTTTTTATAAAAAAACTAATTTACATTTAAACTAGAATTTTTAACATTACAATTTCTATACAAAAATTTTTTCAGTGCATAAATCAAGCCAATTGAGCTATTAGTAACGGTAAGCTTAACGTGTTACCACGCTTCCACACCCGTCCTATCAACGTCGTAGTCTACGACGGCTCTATAGGAAGAACTA
>Ga0214921_10001922_pt1 | contig 34752 bp, 56 predicted proteins | sample LL1505_MetaG_FD_177992 | JGI IMG/M metagenome (GOLD analysis project Ga0214921, IMG submission 177992) | Freshwater microbial communities from Lake Lanier, Atlanta, Georgia, United States - LL-1505 | ecosystem: Environmental > Aquatic > Freshwater > Lake | place: USA: Georgia | collected... | reverse complement strand
GATAAAGATACTATGATGATAGTTCGACCTGAATTTGGTAAAGAAATCCGTGGTGAAGATCGTGTAACCCGTCAACGTACTCGTGGTGAGGCCGCAGCTGAGATATTTGCTCGTACCGGTATTCATATGCCTGTTCGTGGCCCAGGTAATCCACGAGAAGCTACAGATCCAGAAGCTGAAATTCTTCCAACAGATCATGTAACTCCCGTCATAAATAATGCGGTTGAGCGTGGTGGAAGAAATCTTCCAGCTTTATCTGCCGTAGATGCCGCAGCTTTAATGCATAAGCGTAAAGTAGGCGGAGCACCAAAAACTCAAGACCAAGAAATTGAAGCAGCAGATACAGAAATGCGTAGAAACCCTAGTACTAGAACACCTAACAGCTTTGATGAAATTGAAGGGTTAATGAAACCCAACAATTAGCATTCTCTTCAATAATCGTATATAATAATAATAGAGACGATTAAGGAGAGCAACATGGGTATTCCTATTCTTGGGCAAGGTAATAATCCTGCCGATGAAGGCACCTACACTGAGATTAAAGATGACGGTCCTAAAATCCGTTTACTATATTGCTACAACTGTAAAACTATTGAAGAACTCCCTGATTTTCAAGGCCATCCCGATGACGATGTAACACTTCAAGTATTGGTAGATCGCCATGAATCTGCTGGTATTAAACATACCGGTTTTCTATCCAGTATCGGTGTAAAACTATACTCTCGTCCTGAGGTTCGCAAGCAAGTAATTGAAAACCTACGCAACAAAGTAGGTGGCGGACTTGCAGATATTGACCCTGATTACTATACTACTAAGGCAACGTTCTTTGATGATGCCATGAAATGTTTTAATCTGCATCTTCGTCCTGTTGAAGGATGTTATGATTGGAAGAATGAAAGTAAACGTCTTGTACCAAAGAGTACCGCTGAAGCTCGTAAAGAATTAGGCTTGGAAAGCGCAGCAAAGTCTGCTAGCACAAAGGTTTACCTTTGCGACTTCTGCCCTGCTAAGACCTATGTAGTAGAACAAAACCGTAAAAAATCCGGACTATACGAATAGGATATGACATGTCAGACAAAAAAACAACTGAAGTAACAACACCTGAAGCGCCAACTATTAATTTTGGCTTTGCAGTATTAGTAGATGAAGACGGAAACGTATTCGTTGAACGTAATAAGGAAGCTTTTGCTTTACCAGTAAACCGTGACGCAACACTTTTAGAAGTTCGCCGTTATGCCTCTGAAGTTTTAATGGATTTGCAAGCACAATCCGCAGCAGAATATGTAACTCTGCGCTTATCTGGATTAGGCAAGGTTAAGGCAGAAGACGAAGTAACACCTAGCGCATAACTGCTCCATTCAAGCCGAGACGTAACGACTAAGAAGAGGGAGAATAAGCGCATGGATTTTAATAATTATGGAGACGCACCCAGCATTACACCTGGGGCTACATCCTATTTCAGTGCGCCTTCTTCTGAGTTAGATCCGAAGTTATTTCAAGCTGACCACCTTAATGAGTGGGTACGTTCTGGAATTCTAACTATGCTCTTTGATCATTTAGCTAAGCAATATGCTGAACCACATACTTGGACACATGCATGGCTTGCAGGATCTGGCGTTTCTTTTCAATGGGAAGCATCAAGAGATCCTGGTGACCTGGATTGCTTGATTGGAATTAATTACGTCAAATTCCGTCAAAGCAATCCAGAGTTCATCGGTTACTCTGATGTGGAAATCTCTAAGACATTTAATGAGGGGTTTCACGATGAGTTAATGCCTAACACCCGTAACTGGGAAGGCTATGAACTTACATACTATGTAAACCCACAGTCAGATATCCGGGATATCAATCCATACGCAGCTTATGATTTAACAGCTGACACTTGGACTGTATACCCAGAGAAAAATCCTCAACCACCATACAGCCGTGCTTGGGAACAAAAGACTATGAGAGACGAAGACATGACTCAGGAAATGCTTCGTAAGTATTCTGATGCTTTAACTGAAGTACGTAACACTTCAAACCCTGCTTATCGTGTAAACGCAGAGCGTAAGCTACGACTTGCAGCGGAGCAAGCGGTTGCTTTCTATGACGATATTCACCACAATCGTAACATTGCATTTAGTACGGTAGGATCAGGCTATGCTGACTTTAACAACTATCGTTGGCAAGCCGGTAAACGTTCCGGTGTAATTCAAGCTTTAAGATCTATCAAAGAACATAAAGACGCATTAGATACAGAGATTCAGAAACAAACCTATGGGGTGGAGTTGCCAGATGCTGCAACACTAGTCCGGAGAACATTACGTAACTAATTCGGAGGATTAAATGGCTACAGCGCTAATCTCAATTGAGGGCGTAATGAAAACTGAAGGTGGAGACCCTATTCTAGAGGGTATTCGTCTTTACCGTATTCTTGCGGAACAGTACCGTGTTGTAATCTGCTCCGATTTATCCGAGGAGTTGACAGAACATTGGCTTCGTAGTAATATGATTGTTGGTTATGCAGATGTATATGATAACCGACACTTCTTTGAGGGCCAGGACTTGCGGGCCCGACATCTTGATTTAGCGTTATCTCGTGGCAAAGTAGCAATGTTCATAGATCCTGATGCTGACCGTTGTGCCTATGCTTTATCTAAGAACGTAACTACTCTTATGTTTGCTGAACCTAAATTTGTACGTACTACCCGTATGGTAAAACCTTGGGAAGACTTGAAAGTTGAGATTGAACGCCAAAGGGATGCCCTGCTTGAAGCCCATCTTGGAAGCCAGATTAAACGCTACGAATGAACATAGTCTTCATGGGCGGAGAAGTACCCTCACACAGAACTCTTCTGGCTAACGCCGGAGTAAAACACATAAGCGTCAATTACTTTAGGTTAGTTAAGCGTGGACTCCCAAAGACCAAAGACTATCTATTTAAAGATAGGTTCCCTGATGATGTACTCATCTATGTAGATGGTGGCGGCCATCAGATTAATGATCTGAATCTTACACAGCGAGAGCTGGAAGAATATGCGGCTGACTATCAAGATTTTGTAACTATCAATGAGGATAGAATTCACCTTGCTACAGAGTTAGATGCTGCCGTACTCGGATCTAATTGGATCAATCATCAGCGTCGTACCTTTTGGGCAGACTATGGCGTAGAACGTGCCTCTATGGTGTGGCACTCACAAACAGGCCATACTGGTCTATACAGCCTTGCTGAACAATATCCCAACGTTTCTATATTAGGTGAGACTATTGAGGACGATACGAGCCTTTCAGCCCGTTCTAAGGCCCTTTTAAGACAGTTCCCAGACCTGCAGTTTCACGGAATTGCATGTGCTAAGCCAGATAATTTGAGGCAAGTACCTGTTAGCACTGCTGCTACCTTATCTTGGCTAAGTCCTATGATGAGAGGCGAGACAATTGTATGGGATGGCACTAGACTAGTGCGTTATCAGAAAAAACAAAAAGACCAGGCTCGTCCCCGTTACAAAGCGGTTATCGAGAAGGCTGGCTTAGACTTTGACAAGATTATGAATGACGATAGTAACGAGGTTACTCGCCTTGCTATTTGGAGTTATTTGCAGCTCGAGAAATCATTAGACAAACAAAGGAAGCCAATGCTATCTGATCACAGTGACCCATTAGACAATGTAGGTTCTGCGGAAACACGTGGGGTCAGTCCTGATAACAGAGGTATTGAGGTGCGGAAAGATTTGACCAACCGCAAGCCTGAAGACATGCAAACTTTGCCTGTTTTTGGGGTTACAACCAAGACAATTTTTGAAAAAGATGTAGATGGAAGAGATGTAATTCGTGATGCTCCAGTCATAGAAAGTACCACTACTTCTTTTCGTCAATGTAATACATGCTTCGTTGCAAGCAACTGTCCAGCTTTCAAACCGAACAATTCTTGTGCCTTCAGCCTCCCGGTTGAGATTAAAACTAAAGACCAACTAAAGGGATTATTGAACGCAATTATCGAAATGCAGGCCGCTAGAGTAGGTTTTGCTAGATTTGCAGAAGAATTAAACGGCGGATACCCAGACCCAAATACGGGTCAAGAGATTGATAGACTCTTTAAGATCGTAGGAGAAATTAAGAAGTTAGAGGAGAACAAAGAAGTTCTTCGCATGACCGTGGAGCGTCAAACCTCTGGAGGAGTCATGTCAGCACTATTCGGAGACAGGGCAAACACTCTTAGAGAGTTGCCCAACAATGGCTTATCTGAGGGAGATGCCAGCAGAATAATCAAAGAACAATTAGAGGGATAGTACCTGATAACAGTGAGAATCTATAAGAAAGAGGATATGTAATGTTTTCGTTTAAACTAACAGAAGAATTCGTCAGTGCCTACCGATCAAAGAAAGTCCCATGGGGCTATCAAGATGCTGCCGGTAACTCTGTAGGGGAAATTACTTTTCTGCGTACATACTCTCGTCTTAAAGAGGATGGCACTAAAGAGACTTGGGTGGATGTATGTGAGCGTGTCATCAATGGCATGTACTCTCTACAGAAAGACCATGCTAAAACCCAACGTCTCCCATGGTCAGACTCTAAAGCTGCTTCTTCAGCAAAGGAAGGCTTTGACCGCCTATTCAACCTAAAGTGGACTCCACCAGGCCGTGGGCTTTGGATGATGGGTACACCACTTGTTAATGTTCAAAAGAACTCCGCAGCATTGCAGAACTGCTCTTTCGTATCTACAAACGCTATGACCAAGATTGACCCGGCTAAACCATTTGCCTTCCTTATGGAGGCATCTATGCTGGGAGTTGGCGTTGGCTTTGATGATAAGGGAGCAGACAAAGATTTTACTATTTACCCTTATCAAGAAGGAGAAACCTATGTCATCCCAGATACCAGAGAAGGCTGGGTCGAAAGCACTGAAGCCCTCATCAATAGCTACCTTAAACCAGATACGAAGTGCCCTATATTTGACTACTCACAAATTAGACCAGCCGGAACTCCGATTAAAACCTTTGGTGGAACCGCAGCCGGAGCAGAACCGTTAATTAAACTGCATGACTACATAACTAAGATCTTTGGAAATCGTGCAGGGGAAAAACTTACCCGCCGTGACATCGCAGACCTTGGTAACTTAATTGGCGTATGTGTAGTATCCGGAAATGTTCGACGTTCAGCTGAGCTACTAATTGGTCGTATTGATGATCAAGACTTTCTGAACTTAAAGAATTCAGAAGCATTCCCAGAACGTAACTCTTATGATCCTGCAGCTCCTGGTTGGGGTTGGATGTCCAACAACTCTGTTGAGGTATCAGTAGGTCAAGACTTAACTCCCATCATTGAGGGTATCGCCCGTAACGGTGAGCCTGGCGTTATTTGGATGGACGTAACCCGTAAGTACGGTCGTCTATCAGATCCTGAGAACAATAAAGACTGGAGAGCCGCTGGGTACAACCCTTGCGCTGAACAGTCCTTGGAGTCAATGGAATGCTGTACTTTGGTTGAAACATACATCAATCGTCATGACAATCTAGATGATTTCAAACGCACCCTAAAATTTGCATACCTTTATGCTAAAACGGTAACTTTGATTCCAACTCACTGGGAGGAGACCAACGCTATCATGCAACGTAATCGACGCATTGGTACGTCTATCTCCGGTATCGCAAATTTTGCCGATACAAAGGGTCTCCCTCTTCTTCGCACATGGATGGATGAAGGATATGAAGTAGTAACTAACTATGACAAGAGTTATTCTGAATGGCTAGGTATTCGTGAGTCAATCAAGATGACAACCGTAAAGCCATCTGGAACTGTATCTATTCTTGCCGGTGAATCCCCAGGTGTTCACTGGACTCCAGGAGGTAAATACTTCCTAAGAACTATTAGATTTGCAAACAATGACCCTATGCTGCCACTATTTAAGTTGGCTAATTATCGCATTGAACCATCAAGTACTGACCCAGATAATACCTCGGTTGTGTACTTCCCAATTAAATCAGAGGCAATGCGTTCTGAAAAGGATGTATCTATCTATGAGAAGATGGCACTTGCTGCTACTGCTCAACGTTACTGGTCAGATAACTCTGTATCTGTAACGGTATCGTTTGATCCAAAGAAAGAAGCCGAAGCTATTGGCACCGTACTACACATGTACGATGGTCAATTAAAGACTGTGTCATTTCTTGCCATGGATGATACGCTTTATCCCCAAATGCCGTACACACATAGTACTGCTGAGGAATACGAAGAATCCCGAATGACCCTGTTTCCAATTGACTTAACAGGTGTATATGAGGGTATGGCATTTGATGCTGTAGGTGAAGCCTTTTGCAGCACAGACGCTTGTGAGGTAAAAATGATTAAAGATTTAAAACCAGGGGAGACTATCGCATCTAACTAGATGGTAACTAATCTTTGTGAAACTATGGTAAAGTATGGGTATGAAAACATTAACCACAACCCGTCTTTGCCGTAGTTGCAAAGTAGATAAACCATTAGAAGATTATTATACCGACTTTCGTGTTAAAGACGGTCGTCGGTCTAAATGCAAAAATTGTCTAACCAATGGTATGCCTCCGGGTCCAGTACCTATGGATCCTCTTACAAGGCATACAGTTAATGCAAAGGGGTGCCATATTTGGTCGGGTGCAATTCATCCTTCAGGATATGGAACTGTAAAATGGAAGGGTAAGGCAACGGTAGCCCATAGAGTTATTTATGAGTTATCTAAAGGAGAAATACCAAAAGGGTCGGTTATAGACCACCTATGTAGTGTAAAACTTTGTGTTAATCCAGAACACTTAGAGGCTGTATCATTCTCTGTAAACACGCAGAGAGCGTGGAACCGCCAACACTGCCAAACATGCACATGCACTAATAACGCCTAAGGAGAAAACATGTCAGACGATCTAAACCCAGACCTATTTGACGAAGACTTTGAAGAAGACTTTGAAGATGGTTTTGATGAACTAGACCTTGATGAAGAAGATCTAGAAGACCTTGAAGCAGACCTTGTAGATGACGAGCCTGTAAACGAGGCGTAAAAAAAACGCCAACACAAACATTTGGCCCCCGACTCAATTAAGAGTCAGGGGCCTTTTGCTTGTCCTAATTAACTAGCTAACACACGACCTGAGTTATCGGTTAACTCAAAGTATTGAGTGTCAGAGTCTTCTATATCTTCATGGCTCTCCAACTCGTCTGGATATGTATCACCAGCTAGAAGCTGTTCATATATATCCTTGGCATCTTCTGCTGTATCAGCGTCAAATATTAATGTGCCAGTTTTTTGCACACTAAACATTACTCTGAACTTTGGCATTTATATTTCTCCTTCACAGTTGCAGTTATTACAGCCACATTGTTTTGTTTCTAATAACGATAGTTCTGTGGTTTCTTTTATTTCTTTGACTACATCATTTACGGTTTTAAACGGTAGTACTGTTTCCATATCCATTAAGCATCCGCCTTCCAACTTAACTCACCTGATAGATGTGTAGGTTTTCCTGCATCATTTGTTGCTCCAATTACCATTTTAATTGACTTACGTGGAGTGTTATTGATTACGTAGTCTTTTAGATAGCGTTTAGCTGCTGATGGATTAGCCCATGCAGAGTGCACGCCTGGACCTTCGGATATAGCTCCGCTAACACCTTCAGTGATAGTCAAGAGCCATGCTCCGCCTTTTGGTACTGCTGTGTTCTTGGTTAGTGCTGCATTTAGTGTTTTTGTTATTTTAGCCATTTATTTCTCCTTATAGTTTTATGTCTTTGTTGAATCCAACCTTTTTAAGATCTCGCAGTATGTTTCTGCCAGCTCTACGATCTCCCAAAGATTGAGGTCCAAAGAAGACCACCTTTCTTGTCTCTGGGTTTACTACCTTTATATGGTGTTTACCTGAGGTAATACTGACTTCTAAGCCAGCTATCTCTAAAGCATCTACCAATTTTCTTATTTCTTTAGTTTTTATTGGAAATGATGCGAACAGCATTACATTGTTTCCCCTTTCTTAGTGTAGACTTATGAGTGTTAGCTCTCAAAGAACAGAGTTCACACCCTCAAAACCCCGGGATATTGCGCCCCGGGGTTTTATATTTCTTCAACTGATTCTAGATAAGCTTCCTCACCAGGTCTATTAAGATAATTGATGTGAGTCCACTCACCTAGATTTCTATCATAGACTTTTAAGCTCCATTCCCTATTAGCTGGATCACTTTGGTCGTCTATTCTCCATTTTTTGAGTTTGACTCTGAACGTAACACGTAGGTCGTACTCCATTTATCCCCTTTCGTTATATTACATTCTAGCGGGATTGTTTGTGTTGGGTCAAATCTCTTCTCCGTCTTCGTTGTACACGGATCCAATCTCTGTCCAACCAGCCTGTTCATCTTTTAACCATAGGTGAGACTCATCATTAGTGATGGTGTCTTCTGCCCTGTTGATAGCTTCTTGCATACTGTCTGCTTCAACTATATAGTCATAGATTATATGATCGTGTATTGTTACTTTATACTTTAACATACTGTAGCTCTCCATTTTCTTTGATAGTTGTTGCTCCTTCTGGTCCGTAACAATTCTCAAGAATCTGAGGATCGAGTTCGTTACGCATGGTTGCAAATTGGTCTGCAGGCCAACCCGCATTAAACACTCTTAATAACAACTTTGCTAATTCATAGTTTTTATTAAGTCTTAGTGCATAGTTTAATAAGCTGGTTGTTTTCTCTGTATCGCCTAGCTCATAGTAGTAAAGAGCTTGCAACGTTACAAATGGCACCAAGTCTTCAGTGGGAGCATGCACACACATATACTGCATGAACTTGATACCCTCATCTATAGACCACCGGTTAGGTAGACCCATAAGCCAGTCACGCACTTGTAGGTCTGAGTTAACTGCTAAGATAACTGCTTCCAGTTTCTCACCAGTTAACTCTATGTCATTGTTAAGTGACTCTGTGATGAACTCACAGGCTTGTTTGCGTGTCACTATCATTCTTTTTCTCCTTTTTCTCTGTTGTACGGAAAGTACCGTCTGGCGTAGGCCATCGGTATGGCAGATCGTCTGGCACATTGAAACTGTAGTAATCAGGATCTTTGCGCTTTAGATTAGATTTGTGTGAGCGATGGAACTGGCGTTTACCCCACCACCATGGTTGATTAAATGAAGAGTTGGGGAAAGTATTAGCTTTCCATAACTCTAGTACTTGGGCACGCACATTGTCTGTGTACCCACGATTTTCCCATTCGTCACACATTGCACAGATATATTGAGCAAGTGCACCTTCGTGCCCACGCCACATAACTGCTGCTGGGTGGTTACGCCATCCTTTAGTTAAACCCAAGTTGGCCCTAAGTATTTGCAATGCTTCAACACGTTGCTTACCTAGTCTCTTGTTGTCTAAGGATTTAGCTGTCTTTTGTTCATCTGGCCACGGTAGAAATGTATTTACCATAGTTTTACCTCAGAACATGTTTTGCACACTGTATAGATACATCCATCTGGGTAAGTTATTTCATACCCATCATCTGACAATATATCTTTGCAGTTGTAGCAAGATATAAGTGCATGTATTTCCATTTAGTCTCCTAACAACATAGGGATAAGATCCTCAGCCTCATGTTCTTCTAAAAGCTTACGGAGTTTAATTTGATTACGCCAAGCGGTTATATCAATAACTTCTTCACTCATGCAAAAGATGCCATTGTGATTTGGTTATCTTGTGCCCATTCTTCTGGCTCAGATATAGATTCGATAGTAAGGTTAGCTCCACCATCTGTTATCTCATCTGATGCGTACAAGAGCCACATTTGAGCGCTCTCGTAGTCATTGAATGGACCTATCAAAGTCTCAGTGAGACTGTCGAATATAACGTGCATTTTATTCTCCTTTGTTTGTGTTGGACTAGCGTCCACGCTTTTTGATTGCACCTGTTACTACAGACTTAGCGAATGGCAGTAAGTCTTTGGCTGTTTTAATACGGCCATAAACTTCCGCTTCATGTCGCCAAGACTTTTCTTCTTCACCACGTTCTGTGTAATACGCCATATCTCTATCATCCATGATTAAGGTCATGACTGTTAGGATACCTCGTTTTGAGATGCGTTGAATTATTTCATCATTTTTTCTAGCATCAAACGCACCATCGGTAATCATGAACAACATTTTATTTTTCTTACGAGAAGACATTAGAAGTTGTTCAGCAGCAAGTAGTGTTGAGTACGGATTAGTTCCACCACTACCATATATGAACTTGTATTGTGTTTTACTTGCTAGTTCATTACGACCATAAGCTACTTCAGCTTTATCATCGAATGCATATACTGTAACCGGTGCCCCAATTTGTTCTAGAGCACGTTTGATAGTCCAACATGCAATAGATGCATGCATATCGTTACGATTACCGGACATAGAACCTGATCTATCAACCATGATTACGGCTTCTACATCAGCACCATCGCTACCTTCATCCCAACGATCAAAGGCTTCATCAACTTCACAGCCTCTGATTGCACGTTGAACATTAAGTTTACCGCTGGCTTCTTCACGATGCCACATAGGTTCACAGTCATCACGTAAACGTTGTAGTTCACGTGCAAACTTACGATATAGAACCATAGATGCTGTAGGAACGGTAGTTATGTCAAACTTACCTTTCCGTAAAACATCATCGTGTTTACCATCACCACCTACAATTACTTTTTGCTTCGTCTTAACATCCTGTTGAACGTCTTTACGTTCTAACACTAACTGGATGGTATCCTCAAGCAGTTCTTGTATATTGTTAGGTATTCCACCAACGCTTTCTATATGACCTGTACCAGGTTTTAATCCACCAGGTTCTTGTCCTTGTATTGATTGCTGTGCTTGCTCTCTAATTGCTAGAGCTTCTTCAGCAGTCTGTGGTTGCGGTGGTTTGTTTGTGTTGGTAGTTGGATTAGGTTTAGTCTGCATATTTGTAGACTCAGCATTACCCATACCGGTAGCACGTTGTGCATCTTTCTCTTGTGCTTTACCAGGTTCAGGACGACCTTTACCTATTGGGTCACGTGAAGTACAACCGTTAGGACCTTTAGGCATTTTAGGAAAGTCTAGCTTCTGCAATACCTCATCGTTCCAACGTTTGATTAACTCTTGACCTTTGGCATAGTCACGTGGGAATGCCAGTAAACGATATTGATCTACAATATCTGCAATGACTGGCACAAGTTCAGGCTTAGCAAACATATCTCGGAATGCTTGCCTGATTTCAATTGGTAAGTATCTACGCCCACGCACCAGCATATAGTTACCTATAGCCTCATCGGGTGTGCTTGACAACCACCTAGCAATTGTGGCTGTTAGATACGGTGTAATAGATGGATAACGAGCAATTAAAAGAGTCTCAATACGTTGGTCTTCTAACATATTGGCAGACTCTATGTAATCATTTTCCATTACCCATTTTATGAACGTTGTGCCTTTGCGAGGCGTATACAGGTGATGGGCTAGCTCATGATAGTTAAGGCCGTTTACTTGAGTTAGTGTCTCAAGATCCATATCCTCAATCTCATTAGCATTAAAGGTAATAGACTGACCGTCAGACCACGCAGGTGCTGGACCATCATCTACTACATTAATAGTAACCGGATCTCCGGAGAGAACACGGTCAGCTTGCTCATACACACGACAGAGAGCATTAAGTCTCACAGAACGAATCTGTGTTTCCTCATCTTTCTCTTTCATATACCACTGTTCATTTAGGTCTTCTTGAAACATGTAACCTCCCTAGACTGTGGTGGATTGTGCTGATACCCATTGTGCTAACTGAGTATCAATGTCAACATCTACTTCCTTCTCTAGCTCAACTGGTACTTCAATACCGAAGTCAGTCTTGATGTTGTGTTCGTGTGTCTGGAATACCAGACGCACAGATGCTTGCTCATCTGCTGAGAAGTGAGCAATGAAGTTCTCAACTGCAAACTCATAACCAAAGTTCTTATTATTAATGAACTTTTCTATTTCCATGAGCATATTAGTTGAGATTGGTGTTTCATATTGACCTTTGGCTGCTTCAGAACGCAATTGCTTGACTAGCAATAGCAATGATTTAGAAGAAACCAACTTGGACTCAACTGCATCGTCATAATCCCATGACAATTGAATGTCAAAACGATTACGCATAGCAAAGTTGAGTGGAGTAGTACCGATATAATCGGGATTCATGGTTGCAAAGATTGTAAGATCTTTGTGGGCCACGATTGTTTCACCCATGTGGTCGAGCAGTGTAATACTACGACGACCATCGGTGAGTGGATATAGTGTTGTGTAGATTTTAGGACTGATGAAGTTCATCTCGTCCAGTAAAAGCACACCACCATTGCGAACTACATCAGTGACTGGGCCATCAATCCACCCATAGCCACCAATACCATCAGGAATAAAGCCACCAAATAATTGGCGAGATTCCATAGATGCGTTACCAGATACTGTTGCCATACGAAGACCACGTTCTGCGGCCCACGCTTCAACAGCTGTAGTCTTACCAGGACCTGTTGGGCCATAGATAAGAACATTGATGTGATCAGCACGTGCTTCATCAAACGTTACAAAGTCTGAGACTCCGTAAACTTTACGATGCACATACCGTTCAGCTAATTCAATTGGAGGAACGGTTGCCAATGACACAGCAAACGATGGAGATGCGGACTGTTGAACAGGCGCAGCGTCTTCGTTTGTTTGTGTTGGAACAGTAATTACCAACGGAACTGTTGTGCTTGTTGAAGCACGATTATCTGTTACGTATGTTTCCAATGAATCATCTCCTATACTGATTTTTTCGTAGAAGTTACATAAAACTTCTACTAATGGTGTGGTATCTGTTGTTGGTTCAGCCTTAGAATGCTTATCGCATGCCTTGGTGCCCAACACTGGAGAGTATCCTTTAGAAGTCATTGCACGTTGATCTGGTGGTGTGACATACACACCCACAGGAGTTCGTGTCAATATCTCTTCGTCTTGGACCTCAGTTGTCAACTCATCTAACGTAGTTTCCTCCCATTTGTTGTGAGGACCTTTCGTTCCATCAGTTAACCTTGAGTACACACGCACATTATCATTATGTGGTGTAATGAGAACTTGACGACGTTTGCCTTCAAGATTCTCACTGTACGACTCAGTGAACATTGCTATGTCCATTTGTTACCTTTCTCTTTGTTTGGTTTAATCGTCACCTAGAATTCTTTCTTCTAAAACGGTGGCGAGAGTGAACATGGACTGTTTTTGTGCAGGCCATTCTGTTATTAGTTCAAACAAGACGTCATGTTTAATTGCTTTGTCCATGACTTTCCTGAACTTATCAACTGCAAAGTCCAAGAATTCTTCTCTTTCTTCTTCTGGAATCATGTCAAGAGTAAACTCTTGAGGTTCAATTCCTTCATCATCACACTCGTGACACATATGTTTCCTTTCTCTAACTGTTTGGTTGGCCTACTCCCGTTGCTTCCAGGGACTGGACTGCATCGCACTTTATCTTCTCATCTCGCATACATTAATTACTTGGTACTACTAATGCGTGAGCCTATAAATTATTCGGGTCTAGAATTGGTCAAGTATGGTTGAGGTAAGCTTGGCCAACCAAACATTGGATGTATTAACTAACTAACGGAGTGAGGTTTTCGTTTACAAAACTCCCACCTCAGTCGTTAGCCTATAGTTGCCATCCGGTTGAGATACGAACTTGACCATCAAGTTCGTAAGTATCAAAATTGATACTTCTTTGCCAACGGTCTATTATTACTCTACGACCGCTTTCACGTGTAGACTCGTAACAACCAAGATATGACTCGTGGTAATGCTCGTAGTTTTTACGCCGTGTGTTGTAAATCTCCAAGTACTTTTGATGTGCTTGGATACGACGACCACAATTGCCGCATGCATTTATATCGTGCACTGAGCCATTTTGCGGTGCGTTATAATTGTCCAACTCATCCTCTTCGGACATTGGCTACCCTTTCTCGGGGTGTGTTTTGTTTGTGTTGGTTAGTATTTGCCTTGAGCTTTTTCAAGCTCTACTACCTGTTCAGCACTGGCTGTGCTGTTCATTATGAGGGACTTGAACATTTCACTGTTCATCTTCTTATTCAACGCATCAGCAATGGTTGCTAAGAAGTTCCCAGAGTTGCCTGGTTTATTACGTAACACTGTACGTGTAGCCAGAACAGTTTCGCCCCATGCAAATGAAAGCGGAGCAAGGTACTCGCTGTATGTTTTAATGGTGTTAACCATTTCATCAGGAGTAGAAGAGATTGCTGCAGAAAGTAGTTGCACTACTCGCTCTGCATCGTCGCCGTTACTAGTTTTTACTAGTCTGTTAATGACTGCATCTCTGAAGTTAGTGGATATCTCGGAGATTACTATTAAATTCTCCGGTAGATGTCCACCTTTGAGTAACTCAGCAGCGACTACAGGTTCGGTTGTTCCTGAAGTTGTGTGTGATGCTACTGAGATGTTTGGATCATATTTAAGATGTAGGTCCAGCATACGCGGCTACCATCCTTTCTAGATCGGTTAGTGGTTTTCTTACTATGTTGCCATCCTGCACCTTAATTGGGGAACCATCCCAAGGCACAGAAACTCGTTTGTTTCCGTAGTCACGTTTTTTTGTACCATTGCATGAATAACATTGTTGACTACGTTTTACATTATGAGAATGCATACTTCCATGTTCACATGCTATAACATGTCTGCCACGTTGTTGTTCTACCTCTGATATTGTTATATCAGGGTGTATAGAACAACCACTGATTTGTGTGTTTATACCCCAACATGACTTTGCATTACACCAACCATCTACCAGGCCAGTCTGTGAACACATACGGCAACCTTGTATTTTTGATGGTGTTAACTTTGCATTTTTTTCATATATGTAATGTTTATAGTTACGTTGTTTAATATCAACGCCTGTAAATTTCCATATTGTTAATTTAACATTTGTGCTAGTTAATGGATTCCATGTGCCACCCCATCCATTTCCAAGATTTTGTGGAACTGATAATGTTCTAGTATTATCAGGATGAATTGTAATAATTGGATGATTATTCACCCATTTATTTGTTATTTGTATATCTGATTGTTTATTAAATTTGTTGACGTATTCAATACGCCAACTACGAGCAGCATATAATGGTCTTTCATATTTTTTACGACCATCTGCTAAATACGACTGCCAATCAGCATACGAATAATGAGATAAATAACTCATGTTGCCTCCGCTGTCTCAAATAACATTGAGCTGGAGACTACAGGTTCTGGATCTTCCATGTCAACATACTGGAACTCGATGACACGCTCCCGTGTGCGTTCGAGTGTTTGTGTTGGCTCCTCCCACCATGATGATGTGAGAGATATCACAGATGAAGTTGGCTTTAACATTTGTAATGCTAGTCCTACACCATCCATGAGGCCACTGTTATATGCACGAGCATTTTGTTGCTCTTCGAAATGCAGTTCTTCTTGAGCCTCAATGATTGCACGCTCAAGAACTTTAACTATCTTTTTCCTACGCATTAGTTAATTCTTCTAACTTACTTGGATCAAACGCAGGTGCGATGTTAGATGCTTGGTAAACCTTACCGGTCTTCCAATGTGGAATTGATTTGTGGTTCCAACGACCGCCAGCAGCTTTCCAAGCTTCACGCTTGGCATTGTTTGCAGAACTACGACCATTTATATGATCGAAGTTAGTCTTTGGTGTTTGAGCAGGGCCAGGATTCTTTTTTGAAGCCTTGCCATTTGGGCGGTTATCATTACGACCACCGCTTGATTTATTTTTTGCCATTTATCTATCCTTCCGGCATAGATTAGTCAAGGTAGATATTTTCTACCATGCTGTGTAGCGTATCAATGCCATCGTTCCATAGCATTAACGCTTCCTTACGAGTCAACCCATGAAACAACTGGGCTTCAAGTAAGAAAAGTAATTTGTCTATCTTTGTATTTTGTTTGATTGTTGTCATGATTATCCTTACCACTATCTATGTTCATAGACAGTAAGAGACACACGATATTATTTGTTGAATACCGGAGGACTCAGCTCACAGGCTTTATTGCGTCGCTTCATTCTGTACGTAGGCACAGTCGCGTCTTTTCCTACATACTCTGCTCTTACTATAGGAGGAATTTAGATCTCAACGGAGCATCTCAACCCTATAGTCCGTCCTGACTGTTACTTTTGCTGCACGCTGTATTCGTCTAAATCCAAATAAATACAGAACACAGATCCAATTGGTATAACAAACCTATACCGTGTGTCTTTTACCACCTATGCGGGCGGATTGTTTGTGTTGAGCAGTTTAGCCTTCACATACTCAGGTGAGGAAGCAGGTATACCCCGTTGCTTACGGGCCGTGTTTTACCTCAGGTCTCGTCAGACCAACCATATTCTGTATCACTGCACAGATTAATATGTCGTGGGGTTACATGTTTTATAGACCACATGTTCTGTGTCTTTTAATTGGCACTACATATTTTTTTCGGTGTTTAGATATTAGCCATCACAGTGATACACCCACGAAGTTGTATCGAGTGTGAAGGGTCCAGTTCAGGGGTTCGGTAATCTATTAGGGTTACCTATTCTCATAGGAATACCGTTCGAATCCTTAGCATCTGCTTTTCCTTGCATCATCTGTTGTCCGGTAGTGTTCCTTGGATTGTCTATACAATCCAGTATGAGCAGGACCATCCTGCCCATACTGCATCGTATAGAAAGATAAAGGGCCGGAGGAGAGTACCCTCACACTCTCTACTCCGGCCCCTTGCCTAGCGAACGGGCTAGGCTTTCTCAGCAGGTGCAACGCCAAAGTCACAGATGACGTGGCGTGCTACCTCCAAATATATTTCTGCATTAGAAAATAAATCTTCAGGGTGATACAACTCATCAGGCTTGCACCCCCAGTTGTGCTTGAGATACTCCTTCAGTCCAGGCACAAGTTTGTCTACAAACTCACCCGGTGTCATGTATCCATGAGCACGCAGGTCTTTATTGTCTTGTTTATTTGATTTCCCAGCCATAGCAATACTCCTCTTCTGTTTTGGGATGCCAACGAGTTACTGTTGGTTCTGATATACCCATAAATTTAGTAAATTCATGGGCACATTTGTGGCACAGCATAAAGTTAAAAGGATCATCTGCACCAATAGAGTATACGTTGTCTATGAACATCATGTAGCCACCATTTATGGTGACCTGCAATGCCACAGGTATATCTGAGTCTAATTGTTTAGGCTTAAATACCTGCGGGGATTGACAGCGTGTGCATTCTATAATAGAGATACTTGCCATCAACTTGTCTCCAATAAATCATAGATAAGTCTGAGCATATGTAACTCAGCCTGTATTGCAGCAAGTTGTTTTTGCATTGCTGTTACTTGATTTGATATCTCAAGTAAGTTATTCAGTTTTTCTTGCTCTAGCATTATTGCCTCCAATCTGTATCTTCTTGGTCAATTTGATACTGCTTGTTGATTAGGTATGCAACAACAGCCATACCTATAATAAGACCTACAATGAACACATCTCCCCCTCTCTCAGCAATTCCACTGCCAAACTTTCGGGGAATTTTTCGGGGACAAATTGTGTAACTACACGCTTTGCAGTATGTGTAGAGGAGAAGATAACTACACGACCACAAGGCAACTTGGTAGTTATCTTAATAGTAGTTACAGTAGTTGAGGCAATCACTTGTATGCCTCAGCCACAGCAATACCTTTAGGCGTAGGTGTGAACATAGCCTCTAGGTTTTCATTATATGAAACAGAGATAAGACCCTTCATCAGTAGTGACTTGAGGGTTTCATCTAGTTCTTCTTCAGTCATTTCTACCTGCTTTCCACTCCCATAAGGAGTGAGAGATACATAGGGAAAGTAAAGACCTACACGCTACCGGGAGCCTCAGTCTGTTGTCCTATGTACCTTCCACAACCTATGGAAAAGGGCAAAATTTTTTGGGGATTACTGGCGACCAGAACTCTTACCATTCTTAAGGTCATCACTATCAGAGAGAACATAGGTAAAGCCTTGCTTAGGCATAAGGATAAGACGGAACTCATCTTGTATAGCCTGTCTAGCCTGTAAACTGCCACAAGATAGACAGGTGTGCCTACCTATATCCCATCTAGCCTGAGATACAGGCTGTCCGCAATTGATACACTCCATTAGTTGCAGGTAGTGCAATAGTTAGTTGCTCTGATATTCTTAATGGAAATACTGTATGTCTTGCCACAGTGATGGCAAGCAACATCAGTAATTTCTTTTTCTTTGCGGGTAAATCCTATCTTTATAGATACTGTAAACATAACACCTCCTCCTTTCCACTCTCAGATAGAGAGTGAGAGATACATAGACACCCTTGTAGTAAGCGCTTACCCAACTAGGCTACGAGTCAATGCTCTTGCCTATGTATCTTCCACCATATACCTGATAATAGATAAGCCACTAGCCTCCCAACCTGGTCTTACCGATAGGTAAGCATTACGGCTGTGAGGCCAGTGGCCTATCAGGACATAGCGGCTACTCAGACTCCTCCTCCTGCATGACATACCACAATGCTACTTCGCTGAGTAGGTGTCATGGCAATAGCAGTCCCCATCTATATCCACAGTATAACTATGGACATAGATAGAGGCAGGAGGCACATAAGTGCCCCCTGCTACTATAGGAAGTATCAACTAAGCGTTAATACTCTCCTTCTCCTTCACCTTGTTGCTCTCATACTGAGAGAGCAACTTCTCCATTTTTACCTTCAGGCTCATCACTAGTGCGTCAGACGCAGCAGATGGAACCATGATGGTCTTAGCAACCTTGTCGAACTGGTCGCTAAGTGCTTCGAGTTGAGCAACAATGGCTGTGCCAGCCAATGCGTCTGCCATTGCTAATGACTTTGCTTCGTCAGTAGCAAGGCTATATACACGGGCTAGTTCAGCACGCATTGCCTCTGGGGTCTTTTGGACCTGAATAGAGGCATAGTTGTTAGCAATGAAGGTGATGTTCATAGCCTTGGCGTCAACCTTGGACTTATGGACATACCACGCAGCATAGGCGGTGCCTATGTTCTGCTTACCCTTAAGACCTACAAGTAGGTGCTCAGGGGTAACAGAAGGGTCTAACACATACTCCGCTACTATCTCGGAGATGTGCCAGCCCTTCTTGTCATTGAAACGAGCACACAGCGCATCTATGCGGTCCTGTGTGCCTTGTGTCAACTTGGTAAGTGACATGGCTCTTTCTCGGTGGACAAGTATCTCCTGCCACCGCCCCCACCTACTAGACCGAAGCCTAGTAGATGAGAGCGGGCGCAGGAGAAGGAGTCCTTTTGCCTTTTTGCCCCTGATGGGATACAACCTTGTTTTAATACATAACGACCACCCCACCCTTAAAAAACTTCGCACCCAGAGCGAGACGAGGCGATACGAACTAGTAGGTCATATGTGGGTAAGACAGTGGCCTAAAAGTTGGGGGTGTGATTTTTCTCACACTTGCAATAACTGAGGCAGTGGCTTGAACTAACTATGATCATAGTTTTACTGGAGTAAAAATTGACGGGGGGCTGTACAATCACATCATGGCAAAACATATAGGTCACAACATAGGTCCAGATGAGAGAAATAAGATTCTCAATCTCGGTGCTGAGATGTATGGTTTCAAGGATCCAGCATTTCGTGATGAACCGGTTGATGATCCATCTGATGGCTATACCTCTGATTACTTTGGTGATGGGTGGGAACAGATGCCTGCTCCATCAACTGGCAAGAGGCGGAGAGCCCTATGGATTGGCTACCATCGTGGTATGCAGATGCTAGTGGTTGTCTTTACAACTAAGACCAGTACAAAGACTAGAAAGACCGGTAAGCCTGCTGGTACAAGAGAGTTCTATGGAACAGTACAGCCATGGTATAGATACGAAGAGGTAGATCTAGAGATGTGGGAAGAGTTGGCGGGCTACCACTCGACTGGGGAATGGCTAAAGTTCTCTGGTGTTGAGAATGGGAATTACTATCCTACAAGCAGAGAGAAACTTGATAAACTTACAGAGGAATATAAAGATTCTTTAAAAAATAAATAATCTGCTATAATTATAAAGAGCCCTAGTATAGTTTCACCCAGCTAGGGCACTTTGGTCTTTAGCTCAGCCGGCAGAGCGCAGAGCTGTTAACTCTGATGTCCCTGGTTCGAATCCAGGAAGACCAGCAACCGTGTAGTTACACCAGTAACTGCCCGCCGAAAGTTTGGAAAATTATGGAAGAATTAAAATTAGATGTGCTCTGCTATAGATGTGGAGTGATGTATCAAGTTCCTGTTGAAACCAGTAACCCAACTACTAAATGCCCGGAGTGTACAGATTAATGCCAAGATACGATTACAAGTGTAACAAGTGTGGTGGAACTCAAGAGGTTGAACGAGGTTTTGGTGAAGATCATCAACCTATCTGTTGTCAAGAAAGTATGAGTCGTATTTGGTCCGCTACCCCTGCTATATTTCGTGGTGGAGGCTGGGGAGGTAAGTAATGTCAGATAGATATCGGGCTAAGAGGTTTATGCCTATGGTTGACCCCGATAATTATGCTGCCGTTGCTGCTGCCCTAAAACATGACCGTGAGACCAGTAGATTATGTGGTCCAGGTTATGAAGAGATATACGCCCCTCAATCTGACCCATTAAGGCCTAGAGCCCAAAAGTGCTGTTATAACCCCGCTACTGAAACGTTAGTTATTGTAATGACAGACCCCGGCGCCGGTGGTAGACCAAGATATAGTTGGATTCAGTATGATATGGTTATCCCAGAAATGTGGCAAGAATTAAAATCCGGTTCATCTACAAATGAATTTGTTACGCAAGCTCTTAACGGACTACCGTGGTTAACTACGTCTTTTGGGCAATTGCCGCGAACACGTTCAGAAACATTCGAAATGGGTTTTCAAGAATACTTGTAATACACTAAGTCTCTACGAGAGGGTATGATGACAACTTTAGTAGCTATACAAGGTGATGGCTGGTCTGTTATTGGATGTGATAGTCGTGCATCTGATGAAGCTGGTCGTTTTATGGAACTTGCTACAAATAAAGTTATAAATAACAATGGTGTATTGATTGCTGTCTCTGGTGCATCCCGTGGTGGAAACATTACGCAATTTGGATGGAAGCCACCAAAACCTCGTGCAAATGAAAACTTAGATATTTTTATGACTAAGAAGTTTATTCCTAGCATGCGTAAGGCGTTTCAAGAAGCCGGCTACGATGCAAAGGATGATGGCGATGCAGCATGGCAAGACTCTAATCTGATTGTCTCTATAAGAGGAACTCTCTATCCAATTTTTAATGACTACTCTTGGGATCGTGAAATCCGCAACGTTTATTACGCAGGTTCAGGTGGAGACGTGGCTCTTGGAGCACTTGAGGCTTTAGACTACTCTAAAGCTAAAAGCCCAGAAGCTGCAGAGAAAATCTTACGTAAAGCGGTAGAGATTGCCTGTAAGCACGATATTTATTCTGGTGGAAAGATTATTACACACATACAAATCGCCTAATCCTTAATACTATATTCCTGTCTCTAAGTGCACCGAGACGATAAACCCTCTATATAGAAAAAGGTAAAATAATGGCCGTAAATAACAATGGCAATTTGCTTGATACATCAGGCAACGTTGCAGTAGATTTCGTATGGGGAAATTTCCCTATGCAACCAAACGATGAACGAACAGACGGAACCGCAGTTGAGAAGGTTGCAGCTAATGCATCTGAAAACAAGCAGTGGTCAGGATACTCAGTTTATCCAAGTGCTCGTCTAAGTGCTCTTGCTGATAGCCATGCTATTGCAGAAGCAGAATGGGCTAACTATCCTTCATTCATCGAAGCTGCTCCTAACTACATGGTTAGCGCAGTATCAGGTGATGGAACAACAGTTACATACACATGTCAAAATTACTACAATGGTGGAGAGACTGTAAACATTACAGGTCTTACAGCTTCAGCGTACAATCTTTCATCTGCAACTGTTGTAAATCCAACTAAGGTTTCATTCCAAGTTACTAACGCAGCTAACGCTGGTCTTATTACAGGACAACGTGGTAAAGTTGAATCAACAACTGCGCTTTCAGCAGCTGATGGTGCAGGAATTGTTTCAGGCGCTCCTTACATCGTAGTGCCTTCAGTAATTGGAAATACAACAGCTGTTGCTCTTGATACTCTTAAGGATGCAGGCTACGAAGCAGCTAATATTACAACTGCAACAGCAGCTACAAACGCAGCTTCAACAATCACAGCAGTTTCACGTACAGGTACAGCAGCAACAATCACCTCATCAGGTGCTGGTGCTAAGTACCCAGTTGGAACAAAGATTACAGTTGCATCACTTGTTTCTCCAGATACAGCACTAAATGGTACTTGGACAGTTACAGCAACTGCTACAAACACTGTTTCTTTCACAACCACAACATCAGGAGCACTTTCAACAACAGGTCTTTCTGTTGCTGGACTTACAGGTGTTGCTGGAACAATCAAGACTCAGTCAACAGCAGCTGGAACAGCTTCAGTCGCTACAACAGCTACAATTACAATCACACCTTACGCAACAGCTTCATAAGCTTAAAGCAAATAAAAAGAGCCGGGAGTTCACGCTCCCGGCTTTTTGCTTTAGTGAGACAATAATCCCATGACCCACTTAAAGAAACACCAACACCATAAACATCGCAAAACTAAAGATGTGGCTGTGGTAGGTCGTTTAGGTGGCGGATATCCCTTATACGGAGCATTAGACTGGTATCGAAGTCTTTATGGTGTAGGATTTACCGGTGTAGGAAATTATGGCGGATCAAATATGGACTCACCATCAAATCAAGGAACGGATAATGATGACACAGATAGCGGAGCCGGAGCAACTGGAGACGCAGCTGGAAATTCAGGCGACGGAGCGGGTGGAATGTGATTCTTGCTCAGCTAGAGCAATGATCATATCTATTTTGCCTTATGGCGAGCTATCTTTTTGCATGCACCACTATAATCAAAACGCTCAAGCACTTACAGACCAGGGCGGAATTGCTAAACTTTTGTCTGTAACTAAATACTAGATCGGAAATCACATGAATTTTGGCAAAGGCGGACAAAACATTGTTCAAGCCGGTAACGGCGGCGGTAATGTATTTAGGGGTGCTGCAGGAAATATTTTAGGAAGATTCCTTGATACTAAACTAAAACGTCAAGAACGTGATTACCATCGTGAAAAAGATTACGAAGCACGCAAAGACTTTGAAGATTACAAAAATACCTCAAAATTAAAAACAGACCTAGTTGGAAATCTTATGGCCCCACATGTTATGGGTAATGTTTTTGATTTTGCTAATAAAACACACGGTGAAGACCACCCGGATGTTATTTCTGGCAAGCGTAAAGCTACTGACTATCTACGTCCAGAGTTAAGAGAGCAAATAGTTAACAACGGGATTATTTCTACAAGATCGGGAATTCTTCCTGGAACACCTAGTAAAGCAGAAAAAGCTGCTAAGGCTTGGGAAACTAGCCGTTCAAATCAAGTAGACGAAAATACAAAATTTGCACCAATCCCATCAACAGATAACCCAGATGCTGGAACAGTTGCTCGTTTTGGTAAAGACGGTACAGTTAGCCGTAAAGAAATTACTACTACCGATATTTTAGGGAAAAAAAATAAAACTCAACGTGCTCCTATGGGAATGCGTGAAGTTGATGATTCTACTCGACCAAGTAACCAAACTTGGACTCCTGAACAAAAAGCAAATTTAGAAAGAGAACGACCAAGAACAAATAATCTTAATATGGGAATTAATGAAGGTAAAGGCGGAAATAAGTAATGGCTGGTCAGTTTGATAAATTTGTAAAAATTCTTGGAACTGGATCACGTCCAGATCGTTTTAAAGGTGCCCCTGGTAATCCAGACATTGTTGTTCCTGTAGATGTTAACGTTCCCTCAAAAGATACAGATGTAAATGGTGATGGTAAAGATACAAATATTACTCAGGCTGCTGTAAACGTTGCTAAAGGTTTTAGAGAAGATTTACGGGCTAGAGATGTAAGTATTAACCGTAAAAATTATGGAAGAAATGCACGCAAGCGCCAAATTGCTAACCTTAGCAGTACTACTATGCGTCTTAATGAGTCTACCGGTGAAGCATATGATACAGAAGATGTTAAACCAACTCCTTCAGGTCGCGTTATGCCTACACGTAAATCAAATCCTAAGTATCGTGCAGCAGATGTTCAAAGACAAAATGAAGATCTTGATGCACGCACTGAAGCAGATAGAGCACGTAATAACCAATCTGGAGAAAAAGACTCAACAGGTGAAATTGCATTTAACACAGGTGAAAAAGCAAAAGGCTCTTCACTACGTTCATTAAATGGTGTTACTTACGACTTAAAAGAATACAAAGCATCTCTGCCAGCTAATCAAATTTCTAAAGCAGTTAGTCCATATGATATTTCTGAATTTGAACCTAAAACAACACCATCTATAAATTCTTCTACATCAACTTCAACAATTGCTTCAACTCCAACAGCTCCTGCAAAGAGTCCAATATTTAAAAAAGTAGACGTAATTAAAGCTCGTAGAGGCGGTACTGTACATAGCGATAAAACTATAAGCGATTTTGAAAAAGAACATCCAGATTCGGATGCATCATCTGCTGCTACGGGAAAAACTCTTTCAGAAGCAAATAAGAAAAGCCGTTATACAGAACCTTCTAAAGTAACTGGTAGTAAAGCAATTACTGAGCCAGATACAAATATTGTAGAAGAAAAGTTAACTGACTCAGCACAAGATCTTCGTGCATCTATGACTGCAGGAAAAGAACCAGATATTTTAAGTACAACAATGCGTGAAGTACCTTCAGGCCGTCCTGATAAGGTATTAGGACATATACCTGTTCGTTCACCTCGTGAACTAGCTGGATATGAAAAACCAAAAGTTAATAAGCCAGGGAATGTAATTCCTCCAGTAGCTATTGATACCTTTGGGGCACAACCTACAGACCGTAAGCAAGCAGAGGCAGAAAATAAGCGTCTTCGCAAAAATCGCGGAACTCCTGTAACTACTACAGTATTTGATCCAAACATAAGATCTGCTAGACCCGTTCGTGGTCAAACACCTGAACGTGCCATGGTATTGGGCGCAATTCGTGAAAAGCGTTCTGCTGCTCTTGCTTCTGAAGGTAAGACAATGACAACTGTAGCCCCAGAAGTTATGGATACCGCTAAGCGTCTTGGTCGCACATCTGCTTATAATCTTGATGAAAGCTATATGAGTACTCCGGGATTTCTTTCCCATGAAGCTATTCAAAAAGCAACTGTTGCACACGCTTTAGGTGTTCACCATACCTTAGGAACTGACGATGATCATCTTGCTAAATATCTTGGTGGACGTCCATTAGAAGCTAAGTCACGTTTAGCAGCAGCGTATAAAGTTGTTGACCGTAATTTACGTGGAAATCCTGAAAAAGTTGTTGGAGAGTTTGCTCTTCTACGTGGCATGGTTCATGCTGGTTCAAGCCCACAACAGACTTTACGTGCTATTAAGAATGATAAATCAAACGATGTTGTTGTTAATGGTCAGAACGTAACTATTGCAGCAGGTTCTAGTGAGAATCGTCAAAAAATTGCTAGCACTACATCTGCAATTACTGCTCAAACTGAAGCAGCCCCTAAAATTGCTCGTGGTGCTACTGCTGCAACTCCTACGGCTCCTCTTGCAGGAACTAATCGTGTTGCTGTTCGTAAGGTAGGACAACCTCCTGAAGCAGCAGAGATTCGTGAGTTTAGTCCACAAGAAGCTCGCAATAGAAAAAATGTTCCTGGATTGGATGATTCAAAGGGACCTCGTGTAATAGACACTACTACTGTCGGTTTAAAGCCAGGAGAAAAACCTGTTAACAAAATCCTTAAAGAAGAAAAAGATTCGTAATGACTCGCGCAGAGGTTTTTTTATCTAAACCTCGTGAGGTTAAGGTTCCTAAGAATCTACGCCACAATGCACGAGAGGCTGCAGAGTATCTAACAGGCCTTAAGCCTGATCAAGCTGATGACTCACACGTTATCACCCGCCAGCGCTATGGTCGTGGTGCTAGTGGTGAATCGAGTAACTAATGGGACGCCTTAAAGAACTTTACTATGGATCTAGAAGCGGTAACGGGTCTCCCCGTATTCGCCTATCTGTATCAGATAGAACTTCTAAATCTGCACGCCCATGGAATCATCCTGATGTAGTTAAGGCTTCTGAGTCCTATGGTGTAAACTTAACTAGTCACAAAGATGTAGCCTCGCATGAGGATAGGTTAGAATCTGCGGGAAGTCTAAAACCCAATGAGCGTATGACTTGTATACAATGTGGTAAATTTAACAAAGAGTGCGGATGCACAGAGGAGTGGAACTAATGGCTAAATCACCAGCATGGCAACGTAAAGAAGGAAAAAACCCAGAAGGCGGATTAAACGCTAAGGGTCGTGCATCTGCTAAAGCACAGGGGCATAATCTTAAACCACCAGTATCTGCAAAAGAGGCAAAAAAATCTCCTAAAAAAGCAGCACGTCGTAAGTCTTTTTGTGCACGTATGGGTGGTATGCCTGGCGCTATGGAAAAAAATGGTAAGCCAACTCGTAAAGCGTTAGCTCTACGAAAGTGGGATTGCTAATGGCAAAAAAAGTTTGGGATACTCCCGATCCATCTAAAAAAGATAAAAAACTTTCACCAGCTAAAAAGTCTGCTGCTAAAGCACGGGCTAAAGCTGCAGGTCGTCCATATCCAAATCTAATAGATAATATGGCTGTAGCAAAGAAAAAGAAAAAATAATGGCTACTAAGAAAAAAGAAGTGGCTGGCGGTAAAGAATATAAAGGTTCTGCAGCTAATGGTGGTCGTAAAATCATTGTTGAGCATTACAAAGATAAATCAGGTAAGTGGCATACTACTTCTAAGAATGCTGCTCGTGCTAAGTATGAAAAAAAGACTGGTAAAAAGTTACCACGCAATGTGGATGTAGATCACAAGAACAATAATCATGATGATGATTCAACCGGAAACCTACGCCCGCTTTCTCATGGTAAAAATACCGCTAAAGAAAACAAGCGTAGGGCCGGCAAGAAGTCTTAAACCGAGGGTACTGCTTTTAACCAATATTGAACTACTTCACCATATTTCTGATGGTTCTCAGCTCTCCACGGTTTCCAATTTTTGCCTTCAGAAGACATTTTAAAGGCTATCCGAGCATTGGTTACGGGATCATATAGGTCATCGACTGAACTAAGCCCATACTGGCTTATACGGGCTTTTAAAGGCCCATATACATTGATCTGAAAGATACCGTAGGAACTATCACCAGTTTTGGCATTGCCATTATGGGCTTTAGGATTTCCGTGGGATTCTTTCATAGCAACAGCCCAAGCAGTTTTTAAACCATTACCTGTAAAGCCAGTTAGGCGTAGAAGGTCATAAAGCTGCTCTTTGGTAAGCTTTTGTAGATTAGAGTATTTCATAATGGGACTCACGCACATGGGAGTCACCTTCGCTTTAACAGCCTGAGCTGTTTGAGTGAACGTATTTGTTAAGACCAATATGAAGGCCATTATTATTACAAATAGTTTTCTTTTTCCATCAAATATCACACTATCTCCTAGGCTAGAAGGCCAACCCGAATCTTTTACCTACTGTCACTAGATAAAAAATAGCTCAGCGTCTGTCTGCCAAGCTAGTTGCAACCCTTTTGTTACGTAGTTAGTGTTAGGGAGGTTTATTTCCCTATATCTATCCTAGCAGTAAATACAGGGTTGGTGCAACCGCCAAACGGAAATATAGTGTAAGATAGATCACAGAATGTTAAAAAAGGGGTAAAAATGCGAATCGTACAAAGAATTATTACAAAACAAGGTCATGCAGTACCATCTAGTTCCCATGCACCTAGAGGACCATTTCCAGCAGAGTTATTTATAGATCCAGAGATAATTACAGATTATATTCCATTTGATGAAGAACATGAACGAGGCGCTACAGCGCAAACTGATTTTAAATCACCTAAGCTTTTTCGTTGTAAAGAGTGTGCCGTGATAGTATTAGAACATGAAGTACCAGACCACTGGTGTGAGGGAACGGGCGAAATTAATGGCGAAGACTCATGATGTTGGGAAGTTTTATTGGCACCCGATGACTTATCCAGTAAAACCTCCAGTAGTAATAGAACGGGCAGAAACTCAAGAAATTGACGAACCTTATCGTTTTGGTAAAGGTTGGTGTATAAGATTGCCTTTAACAAGAAAGTCACTTGTTATAGGTAAATGGGTTAGACGGTATACTGAAAGTCAAGCATTAACTATAGCTGTTAATGGTCGTAGTATGAAACAAGACGAAGTTGATTGGGATGTAATTAGATTTGGGGCTCCTTATGAAGATCTTTAAAAGAAAAAGTAAAACAATAAAAGAATTAAATAAAATTCAACGTAGGGTGAAATCTCTTCCTACACCTGAACTTCTTAACTGGACGGATCAAATTATGTATTCCGTTGGCCGTAACTTATCTGCTTGGCAAAAAACACAATATAAAGATAATTTAGAAGAAGCTCGTTTAGGTGCTGAATCTCTCAGCGCTATTTTAGATACTTTAAGTGAAAGACACAATCTGTGAGTATCCTTGAGTTTGACGAACTAGAGCCTGAAGACTTTGACGAGTTTGGTAATGTTTTAGAAGAAGAAGTTGAAGACGATGGCTTAGATGAGCTTTCTAAAGAGTTTGTAAAAGTTTTGGTAGAAAAGATCATGGATTTTATGAAAGTTTTGGTTGGACACGAACTTCACCCATATCAGCAACCTTTATCTCGTAGATTAATTGAATCGGTTATTATTAATGATGGTGAAGAAATAACAGCCCTTGCTTCTCGTCAGAGCGGTAAGTCTGAAACTATTGCTAATACAGTAGCTACCCTCATGGTTATCCTTCCACGCTTAGCTAAGATGTACCCAGAGCTTCTTGGTAAGTTTGGGGATGGTATTATGGTTGGTATGTTTGCACCTGTTCAATCACAGGTAGAAACTCTATACGGGCGTACAGTATCTCGCCTAACAAGTGAATCAGCCTTAGATGTTCTTGGTGATCCTGAGATTGACGATATGGTAGCTAAAACTCCTGGCGTAGTAAGAAACATTCGTCTTAAAAACTCTGGCAGTAGCCTTATGATGATGACAGCTAACCCTAGAGCTAAAATTGAATCTAAGTCTTTCCATCTCATCATTATTGATGAGTGCCAAGAAGCTGATGACTTTGTAGTAGCTAAGTCTATTTCTCCTATGGGAGCTTACTACAACGCTACTATGGTTAAAACAGGCACCCCTACAACTCACAAAAATAACTTTTATAAATCTATTCAATTTAACAAACGTAGACAAACTAGCCGTAATGCAAAACAGAACCATTTTCAATGGGACTGGAAAGATGTGTCAAAGGTCAACCCTAACTATGAAAAGTTTATTAAGAAAGAAATGCTTCGCATTAGTGAGGACTCTGATGAGTTCCAGCTCTCATACAATTGTAAATGGTTGCTTGAAAGAGGTATGTTCGTTACAACCTCAATCATGGACGATTTAGGTGATACATCGCAGGAGATTGTTAAATCCTGGCACCGTTCTCCAGTTGTAGTTGGAATTGACCCAGCACGTAAGATGGACTCAACGGTTGTAACAGTTGTGTGGGTAGATTGGGATCGTCCCGATGAGTACGGCTACTATGATCATAGAGTATTAAATTGGCTTGAAATGCAGGGAGACGATTGGGAAGAACAATATTTCCAGATCCAACAGTTCTTATCATCCTATGATGTGCTTGCAATAGGAATCGACGCCAATGGTGTTGGTGATGCGGTGGCCGGAAGATTAAAGATCTTAATGCCTCGTGCTGAAGTAATTCCTGTTACCTCAAGCCCTACAGAGCAATCAAAACGTTGGAAACATCTTCAGGCGCTAATTCAACGTCAGATGGTTTCTTGGCCTTCCCATGCTAAGACTCGTCGACTACGTATTTGGAAAAAGTTCTATCAACAGATGACGGATGCCGAAGTTCAATACAAAGGCCCTAACTTTTTGGTAGCTGCACCAGATGAAGTCCATGCCCACGATGACTTTGTAGACTCATTAGCATTAGCATGCTCTCTTACTCAAGAACTAGTTATGCCAACAATTGAAGTTTCAGCAAGTCCTTTCTTCTAAAAAGTACCTCTTTAGGCTGACTAATGCCTAAATAGAAGCGAGAATATGCATGAGGACCTCAATCCCAATCCTATAGGAGAATATAAAATGGCAGTAGAAAATATCGCCCCAACACCTCAGTTCCCTGAGAAAGTCGGCGCAACTTACGAACGTAAGTTTTCACCTGCAACACCAGGCCTTCGTGGCCCACTTCGTTTCGAAGAAGGTATTGCAACAGATACAGATGTACCAAATGACTTCCAACTTGGTTTGGATCAAGGTTATGACACTCCAGAAGGACGTCCTAACCACAACATGAACGTCATGGAAAAATATGCAGATGAGACAATGCGTGAGCGTGCTCATGTTGGATCAGCTGCATGGGTCGAAGCTCCAACATACTTAGGCGAATTTGCTCAAGGTAATTTTGGGGATCACTCAACCGTTGTTATCGAAGAGGTTGTACGCAATGGCTCACGCCAGGAACGTATGAACCCAGCTTCAGTCTTAGACTAAAACATACGATAGACTATACTGGTCTCCAGCTCTGTACCCCTTTCTCCGGAGCTGGAGACTTATATAGGAGGAAACCATGGCACAACCGAATAATCCGAAGTTGTACAACATGTTGTTAGCGCAAGCTAAAGCAAAGTATCCTTCACATAAACCAAACGGTTTAAGTTTTCCAGGTGCTAAATGGTTTGGTAATGAATACGCAAGACAAGGTGGGGGCTTTGTAGATTCTATTAAACAAGTAGATCCGAAGTTACGTGATTTTAAGCAAGAAGAAGTTGAGAAAGAAAAACGTAAAAAAGCATTAGAAGAAAAAAAGAAGAAACAATCAGGTTTCGTCGTTTAAGTTGGGGGCAACTATGAAGTCAGGATGTAATCAATGAGCGGTGGTATGGATTTTTCACCTCCCAGTTATCGGGCGGCGTCATCTGACTTAACCATCTCCATTTCACCACTAGGTTTAGTGGAACTTGCTGATGAAGAATTTGAAGTACACGGTCCACGCCTAAATCGTTATTCACTTAACTGGGCAATGTATCTAGGACACCACTGGTCTTACCGCCGTGAAATTGGCGAGTCACAGATGGTATATAACTATTACCGTGCTTTTACAGATTTTATTATTAACTTTACTTTTAGCCGTGGCGTTATGTTCCGTAGTCCACAACAAACTGAGGCAATCGTTCCAGATATATTAAAGCGTGTGTGGGAAATTGACAATGACAAGCACGGTATTTTGTGGGAAATGGGCCAGCAAGGCGGAGTATCAGGTGATTGCTTTGTTAAAGTTGCTTATGAAGAAGCCTATGAAGACTCTACCGGCCGTCCTCATCCAGGACGTGTACGTATCCTTCCCCTTAACTCTTCTTTTGCATTTCCAGAGTTTCACCCGCATGACCGTTCTCGTTTAATTCGTTTTAAACTTAAGTACCGCTTTTGGGGAACTTCAGTTGAGGGAACACGCCAGGTATACACTTACACCGAAATCTTGACTGATGATCGTATCGAAGAATACATTAACGACGAGCTTATTGACTCTCGTCCAAATCCAATTGGCGTAGTTCCAGTCATTCATATTCCTAACGTCCGTGTTTCAGGATCTCCTTGGGGTCTTAGTGATTGCCACGACGTTATTACGCTTAACCGCAATTACAATGAAGTTGCTACAGATATTGCGGACATCATCAACTACCACGCCGCACCGGTAACAGTTATTACTGGGGCTAAAGCCTCAAGCCTTGAGAAGGGCCCTAAGAAAGTCTGGGCAGGTTTACCTAAAGATGCACAAGTATTTAATTTAGAAGGCGGCGGACAAGGTCTACAAGGGGCTATGGAGTACCTTAAGGTACTTAAGACAGCCATGCATGAAATGGTGGGTGTTCCTGAGACCGCACTTGGTCAGGTACAACCTATTTCTAACACCTCAGGTGTAGCACTTGCTATTCAGTACCAGCCTTTGATGAATCGTTACCACCAGAAGCTTGTACAGTACGAAGAGGGTCTACAACGTATTAACGAGCTAGTGCTCCTAACTCTTGCATTTAAAGAACCAGAACTATTTACATATAACCCAGCGGTTAACGGACCAATCAAGCCAGGACAACTTACAAAGCTTGATTTTGCAGATCCAATAACTTACGAGTCAATTATTCACATGCCACCTCCACTTCCATTAGATAAGTTGATTGTACTCAACGAAATCCAACAGAAGATGAATATGCAGCTTGAAAGCCGTGAAGGTGCTCTTCGTCAACTTGGCGAAGAATTCCCAGATGAGAAACTTGCAGAAATTCGTGCAGAGCTCATTGAGGATGCAAAAGCCGATGGAGCTATCGCTCTTGTTAAGCAACAGATAAATTCAGCAATCACATCACTTACTGGTATGATGCCTGATGGAACTCTTCCTCCTGGAGCAGCTCCTGGAGATGGAACTGGCCCTGGTCCACTAGGACAGCCAGGAATTATTACTCCATTTGAAGAAGAAACAATTGGAGAACTTCAGCAAGAAATTGTTGTAAAAGCATACGGTAGTCAAACTCCTCGACAGAGTGCGAACACCCAAACTGATACACCTAATTCTGAACAAAACCAGTGATTTAGGCTGACAAATTGTAAAAAGTTTGTCAGGCTATGTACCAAACAAACCCGCAGGTCATCGTGGCATTAAATCGGACAACGACCTCTTAACCTAAAGGAATAAGCATGTCAGAAACAACATCAAACGTTGTTGACAGTGCACTAGCTCAAGAAGCATTTGCTTCTGAAGTTACAGGCACCGCATCAACAGCACAGCAAGCAGTAGAATCTCCTGTTACAGATTCAAAAACAGGATACACAGAAGTAGATCTTAAAAGAGTTCGGGAACAAGAGAAATCAAAACTGTACCCACAGATTGATTCGCTCAAGGAAGAAATTAATCTACTTAAGAAAGATCGTGAAGCGCAGCTTGCAGAAGCCGCCGCAATTGCGAAAGAGAAAGAAGAAGCAGCACGTAAGTTAGCTGAATCTGAAATGGATGTTCGTTCACTTCTTGAAAAGAAGGAACAAGAATGGGCAGCTCAGCTTGAAGAAATTCGTCAAGAAGGTGCTCGTAAAGATGCACTTCTAGAGCGTGAGCGTCAGTATGCAGAACTTACCGCTTACCGTAATCGTCGCCTTGCTGAAGAGCAAGAGAATATTATGCCTGAGCTTGTAGATCTAATCTCAGGAAATAGTGTAGACGAGATAGAAAATAGTATTACTGGACTTAGAGAACGTTCGTCTAAGATCCTGGAATCGGCGCAGCAAGCAATGCAAAATGCTCGTCGTGATATGAAGGGCACAAGTACTACTTTGCCCCCAACAATGGAAAACAACTCGGGACAACAACAGTTCACCGCGGATCAAATTGCCGCAATGTCGGTTACTGAATACGCAAAGCACAGAGATCGTTTGTTCCCAGGAGCAAACAATCAAAACAAGGGACTCTTCGGGTAAGCAATTACCTTTTAAAATCAACCTAACATATATGAATAAGGAGTAACACCGACATGGCATCAGCCGTAACAGGTACCGGCAATTTAGCCGCGGCACCTACAGCGTATTCTGGTTCTAACAGCCAGCTTACACAAGCAATTCAGACCATCTGGTCTAAGGAAATTCTTTTCCAATCAATGCCTATTCTTCGCTTCGAACAGTTCGCTGTTAAGAAGACAGAACTAGGAGTAGCACCAGGTCTTCAAATCAACTTTATGCGTTACAACAACCTTGGCTTCGCAGCTCCATTGGTTGAAGGCGTTCGTATGTCAACAAATGCATTGACAGCGCAACAGTTCTCAATCACAGTTGCAGAGCATGGTTATGCAATCGCAGTATCAGAACTTCTTCTTAACGCATCATTTGATGACGTTATGGCATCAGCTTCACGTCTTCTTGGACGTAACATGGCTCTCTACCTTGATGGCCAAGCTCGTGACACACTTATGGCTGCATCTTCAGTCATCTACGGTGAGGATCGTTCAAACCTATCAGCAGTTAACAACTGGTATGCAGATGGTACAAAGGGTACAACACGTGCTTCAATGACCGGCGCATTCAACCTAACTCCTAAGACAGTTAAGGATGCAGTAGAGACACTTGCTACAAAGAACATCCCTCGTCTTGGTGAGACATACGTTGCATTCGTGCATCCACACCAAAGCCGTAAACTTCGTGACAACCCAGAGTTTATCGAAGTAACAAAGTACGCAGCTCCAGGTAACTTCATGCTAGGTGAAATCGGTCGTCTATATGACACAGTATTCATCGAAACAACTCAAATCCAAAAGGTAACAAATGGTGCTGGTGCAAACTACACCACAGATACAGCTGTTGATCCAGCTTCTATCGTTTACCCAACTGGTGGAGGTTACACAACTCCTTCAACAAAGACAGGTAACGGATCTAACGACCGCTACTCTGCAATCTTTATTGGAGACAACGCATTTGGTCACGCTATCTCACTTCCAGTTGAGCTTCGTGACGGCGGTATTCTTGACTTCGGTCGTGAGCACGCTCTTGCTTGGTATGCAATTTACGG
>Ga0214921_10001921_pt1 | contig 34766 bp, 29 predicted proteins | sample LL1505_MetaG_FD_177992 | JGI IMG/M metagenome (GOLD analysis project Ga0214921, IMG submission 177992) | Freshwater microbial communities from Lake Lanier, Atlanta, Georgia, United States - LL-1505 | ecosystem: Environmental > Aquatic > Freshwater > Lake | place: USA: Georgia | collected... | reverse complement strand
AAAGATCGAGGATTCTTAAAGATCGAGGATTCTTAAAGATCGAGGATTCTTAAAGGTAAGAGATCGAGAAATATAAGAGATCAAGAATTTAAGAGATCTAGAATTCTTAGAGATCAAGAAATGTAAGAGATCAAGAAATATAAGAGATCGAGAAATATAAGAGATCAAGAATTTAAGAGATCGAGATTTACAAAGAACAAGATTTCTTAGAATTATTTTTAGAATTTATAAAAAGTTTTAGAATTTATAAATTATTTTTAAAAAGTTTTAAAGTTTTAAAAAAGTTTTTAAATTAAAAAAATAAAAAACACACACATAAAATATCCATTTTTTCATTTTAAGGTTGTTTGTGTTTAATTTCTAAAATCAAATCCAAAGGCATTTTTGTTCTTAAAATTTCTAAAAAAACTTCGAGAATATCTCAGTTTTGAAATCTAGATTTCAGTTTTGAAATCGACTTGTATTCATGGTTCTTATTTTAATAATTTTGAAATTAAAATCTAGATTTTGAAATTGAAATTTAGATTTTGAAATTGAAATCGACCTATAATTGTTGTTTGATAATAAAAGTTAGAAGATTTACAATTTTAAAAAAATTAAAACCTCGATCTTTTAAAAATAAGAGATCGAGATTTCTTAGAGATCGAGAATTACAAAGATGGAGAATTATTTTTAGAATTTTTAAAAACTTTTAAGAATTTATAAAAAAGTTTTAAAGTTTTAAAAACTTTTTAAAAATTCTTAAGTCTTAAAAAAATAAAAAACACACACATAAAAATTTGATGATTTTATCTTAAGGTGTATTTCTATTTAAAATTCTTTGTTTTATTTTAACTTGTTTTTGTTCTTAAAAATCAATTATTCATCGTAAAAAAAACCAAAAAAAGAACGAGGATTTTAAAATTTTTTTAAAATCTTAAATTTTTTTTAAAATCCTCGATCTTTAAAAAATAAGAGATCGAGAATTCTTAGAGATCGAGAATTCTTAGAGATCGAGAATTCTAAGAGATTGAGAATTCTTAGAGATCGAGAATTATAAGAGATTGAGAATTATAAGAGATCGAGAATTCTTAGAGATTGAGAATTATAAGAGATCGAGAATTCTTAGAGATTGAGAATTCTTAGAGATTTTTTTAAAGTTTTATAAATTATTTTTTTTAAAGTTTTAAAAACTTTTTTAAATTATTGTATCTACAAAAAAATAAAAAACACACACATAAAAATGTGTTGATTTTGTCTTAAGGTGTGTTTCTATTTAAAATTCTTTGTTTTATTTTAACTTGTTTTTGATATTAAAAATCGATTATTTATCAATAAAAAAGATCGAGGATTTTAAAATTTTTTTAAATATTTTAAAAAAAATTTAAGATTTTAAAATATTTTTAAAATCATATTTAAAAATAAACACACATATATAAAAATGGAGTGCAACTATTGTAAAAAAAGTCTTAAAACTTTGAGTAGTTTAAATTATCATAAAAAAAATAACAAAAAATGTTTAGAATTACAGATAGATAATATTAATTCAATATTAACAATATGTTCATTTTGTAATAAAAAATTTACTAATATAAAAACACATTCGTGTAAAATGAAAAAATTAAAAGAAAGTGAAAATAATTCAGAAATTATTATTAATGAATTAAAATCAGAAATTACAAAACTTAAATTTGAAAACACAATATTACAATCTGATAATACGAAAATAAATGATGAAAAGAATGAATTACTAAATGAGATTTGTGATATGAAAAAATACATCGTGAAACTAGAAGCAGAGAACACTATATATTCTAAAGATCATGAAACTCTTACTTCTATTGCAAAACAACCAAAAACTACGTCAACAACAAACAATAATTACAATTTGTGTATATACGACGATAATCTGATAAAAGACAGATTTAGTATAGCGATAAATAATATTAAACCATCTGATCTATATGACGGGCAGAAATCGATAGGTAGATTCGTAGCACCTTGTCTACAAAATGACGATGGTTCAAAGATGTTTTCGTGTACAGATTTTTCAAGAAATGTGTTTGTCTACAAAGATACGAATGGTAATATAAATAAAGATATAAAATGCAAAAATCTAGCAAATCTTATAGAACCAATCGCAACTGCAAAAGTAAATGAGTTGATGAAAGAAGATTACGATAAAAGGTCAAAAATAAATAGATTCAAATTCTTAAGAAAACATATAATTTCAAGAAAAGAAGAAATCGAAAAATTGGAAAATCATCTACAAGGGTTGAAGAAAGAAACCCAACAATGGTACTATATAAAAAGTCAGATTTTACAAAAAGAAAATGATAATGAAAGAGATAATATTGAATTAAGAAATATGGATGATGATGAAGATTTAAAAAATGATGATGAATATTGCGATGAGAAATTAATAGTCGCAGCTGATGATATAAAAGAAATGAAAACGGATAGTAGCAAATTTTCTAAAACTATTTCCGAGTTAGTATAATAATTTATTATCATTCTTTTGATAATAAATTCTCACTTAAAATAATTCAGCGCTAGAATCTTGTAAAATCACTGCTGATTCGCTTTCAGGTGTAATATTAGTTATTAAAACTATATAAGAAAATATCAAGTTTCGAACAAGAAGTGTATTTAGACAAGAAGAATCAATAGTAACACTAGGGTCTACCGTTGTTAAAGTTCGATTATAATCCCCTTCTTGAACATTATTGAGTGTGAAACGAAAACATGTATTAACAGAGCAATTAGGAATTACAGAAATAATATCGACTGCTGAAGGAACAATAAATAATCTATCATCACTCAAATTTGAACTTGTAAAATACCCATTTACAAGAGATGATGCACTAGCTGAATAATCTTCATCAGGTATTGAAGAAGTCAATATAAGTCTGCCAAGATTTGTCCCATTGGAAAGAATATTCCCTGCAACATATTCATTTCCGGCAACATATACATTACCAGATTCATCGACGCTAAAATTATTACTACTTGATCCAGAAGAAATATTAATATCATGAATAACCCAGTTTTTGACATTGTTTTTCTTAGAAAAATAAACTAATAATCCATTTGTAACTTCTTTAGAAATAATTGACATATCATCTTCATCATAATATGCATCATATGTCTTTGAATCATTTTCTTTTATATTTTTAGGAATAAAATAAGAATATAATATTTCCGTATTATCACCGTCTTCAGAATGAAAGTGATAATATAAAGTTAAATTATTACTTCCTATAGAATAAGATTGTGTTAAATTATCTGTAACTTCATCACCATCTGAACCCATATTACCGTATGCGCCAAATCTAAAAAGTTTACTATCATTTACAGATATATCAAATTTAAAAATACCTTGAACTGTCCATCCATGCTTAATAGTAAAATTTCTCCCAAAAGCACTAAATGTTTGTGTTGTAATTGCACCATCGTCTAAATTTTGTGGGTTAAATAAAGGAAAATAATATTTTCCAGATTCTACATCGTATAAATAAAAATACCCCCAATCATCAAAAACATCATTACCTAAATCATCCCAATAAGAAGCAATTAATCTATCTTCTGATGATTTATCTCCTGCAACTATATTAGATTCAATAAAATCAGCCATACCTGGGAAAAAATCAGATTGGTATTCATTAGGATCGAATTCTTCTGTATAATCTTGATTATCCATATCTTTATCTACTATTCCACCAACAGTAAACCCATCAGCTGTAGTTATATTTTTTGATTGAAGTAAAGTACTTCGAACATAAAAATTACTTTTTAATATAACATTATCATCAAATTCTGATTCTCCTTTAACTTTTAAATGATTTAATAAAGCATTCCTAGTACTTGTAATACTAGTTTGCAATGTACGCGACATACCTTTAAAACTGTAATTAGCCATTTTTATTTAAAGAAAAATAAAAATATATTTTTTTATTTACTTACAAAGTTTCTTAACGCATTTCTAAATACTGTATTATTATCAAATACATGATAACACTCTTGTGTCAAAGGTAATTTATTATCTTCTTGAGGGATACTGTTTAATATATTAAATATGAAATTATGCTTATTTATCTGTAACAAAGCATAATATTTGTCATCAAAAGATAAATTAATAGTTGTTGACTTACCTTCAATAGCTTTTCTAAACTTATCTAAAATTTCGGTTTCTATATCCTTAACATAATAAGGAAAATTTATAAAATTACGTCCATTTATTTTAAATTGCAATGAAACAACATCCGTACGTTCAGAATACGGTATTAGTAAAACTTCAAAATCTTTAATTTCCATATTTTATATTTATAAAATTATTTCTTTAATTATAAAAAAGTATGGATTACAAAGATAATATAATTAATACTTTAACTATATTAAAAAATAATAGTAATGATAATATATTTCATGTTCGAGCTTATGATAAAGTTATATCAAATATAAAAAAAATCAAAGAACCAATTCTATCTCTAAAACAAGTTGAGAACATTGAAGGGGTTGGGACGAAAATAAAAAGTAAATTACAAGATATTTTTAATAATTCTTTAAGTTATTCAATAGACAATGATATAAAAAATAATTTATTAAATGTATATGGAATTGGAGAATCAAAAGCTAAATCTTTAATCGACGAACATAATATTAAAAGTATTGATGATCTTAGAAATAAATCTAAGGTCATCAATAAATTACTAACAAAAGCACAAACAATAGGTTTATTATGTTATGAAGATTTATTATTAAGAATACCACGAAGTGAAATGAAGAAGCATCAGAAATTATTAAATCTGTCAAAAGACAAGGGAGAGATTGTAGGTTCTTTCCGACGTAAAGAAGAAACGAGTGGTGATATAGATGTAATGTTAAATATGAATTCGGTGGAATTTAAGAAATATACGGAAGGACTAGTAAAATCAGGATATATAAAATATATACTTGCAGAAGGAGATAAGAAAATGTTGGCTATTTGCAAATTAAATAATCAAGAAGATAGTAAATATAGAAGAATAGATTTGATAAGAAATACACAAGAAGAATATCCATTTATGAAATTATATTTTACAGGACCAAAAGAATTCAATATATCTTTTAGAAATCATTGTTTGTGTTTAGGATTAAGTTTAAATGAAAGGTCTTTTAAACCATATGTTAAAGATATAAAAACAGAAGAAGATATATTTAAACATGTAGGTCTTGAATATGTAGAACCAGAGAATCGAAAATAGGGGTCAAAGATAAAAAACAAAACTTATATAGAAATTAATATCTTGTTGTATAGAAAAAGTATTATTATTATTTGAAATTTTAAAATCACAAATTATACTATCACCATTATATAGAGTTATTCCTGTATTATATAATTCAACTTCATTATTTGTACTTGCACTAACTACAATACTTTTTCTAGAAGATGAACCACCGTACTTTGAATTTGATAAAGTTAAGTTATCAAAATTACATTTTGTATTTTTAAATAAATAAGAATTTAATATTTCTTCTGTTCCATTTAATCTTCTTATACTTAACTTTTTTATGTACAAAAAATAATTTCCTATTGTGCAATTAAAATAATTTGAATATAAATTTGATATACCTTTACTATTTTTAAATATTATATTTATTTTTTTTATATTAGTCGGTTTGTCAAAAGTATACAATGAACTGTTATACATTGACAATGAACGATCAACAATTGAAAAAGTTCTAAATGAAGGTGAAATTGTAATTTCCTTCGTAATACTACTATCTTTACAAATAGTATTTGTTAATTTAACTTGAGATAATGGTGTAGGTTTCCCACCGCAAGAAGATATGACATTACCCATTATATTTTTATTTATAATTAAATAAAAAGTTTTAAATATTTTTATAATAATAGGAACATATTTAGTCAAATGTGAAGATGATGAAAAATTTAATGAATTTTGAAGTTAAAGGAATTTGAATGTCCTATAGAAAGTTATGAATAAAAATAATATATAAAAAATAAAATAATAAAAAAGCAATGACAGATTTTTAATAATACTGGTGGAAGCGAAACACATAATAATATTCCACCATATTACGTTCTTGCGTATATTATGAAATGTTACTAAATTTTTAAGTATATTTTTATACTTAAAAATTTATTATGCATGAATATATTATTTTTTATAGTAAATGTTTAATGTTCTAGCGCTTGGATCGTTCGAAACAACATATTGATGATTCCAGAAGTATGGAACAATATTTTCTCTATCAGGGTAATATTTGTTAAAGAGATATTTATAATATTCTGTTTCAGACATATTATACTTTTCTTTTACCTTTTCTTGAATAATTTTATATAACGAACGGTCTATATGACTCACAGCATCTGAAAAAGCTTCCTTGCGTCTATATAAAATACAATCTGGAAGTAGTGCATTATTATTTTTATTTTTAAAATGTTTTGTAGAAAAAGCATTTCTAAGTAAAAATTTCTCGCAATTTTTGTTTAAAGTATGATTTCTCAAATCAGGGTCAATACTTAAATAATATTGTGTCCATGATCTATCAAGAAAAGGTGTTCTTGGTTCTAAACCATGCGATGAGATACACTTATCTGACCTTAAAACATCAAATAAATGTATATCCTTTAGCAATCTTCTAGATTCTTTATCAAACTCTACTGAATCTGGAACTAAATGCATATATAAATAACCACCACATAATTCATCTGAACCATCACCATTAAAAATGACTTTAGCTTCACTATTTTCAGATATATATTTACCAACGAGATAATTACCTATAGAAGCACGAACAGTAGTTGTGTCATAACTCTCAATTGCTTTTATAACTTCTGGAATCGCATTGAAAAAATCATCTTCTGTAAGTAATATTTCGTAATGTTCAGTGTTAAGATATTCAGAGACGATCCTAGCGTTTTTTAGATCATCTGAACCATGCATACCAATACTGAAAGTTTGTAATTTATGATAATATTCATTAACCAACGCAGTAATTAAACTACTATCGAGACCACCTGATAAAAGACATGCAATAGGTCTATCTGATACAAAAACTCTTTTCTTAACTGCATTAGTAAGATAATTTTGTATGTTATGATATACATTCTCTACATTACCAATACATGGAAAACTTGTAGAATGATATATTTTATTTTCTAAAAATAATTTCCAAATATTATTTTTGTAATCATAAATAGAATATGATCCAGGAGTAAAATGTTTAATATCACCTTTAAATTCGGACAACATTTTTAATTCTGAAGCAAAATTTATGTAAATATCATTTGTTAATACATATAAAGGTCTAACACCAAAAGGATCCCTTGCAACATATAACTTTTTTAATGATAAATCGCATAAAATAAAAGAAAATACACCATCAATCATTTGTAAAGTTTGTTCGATCCCATATTTTCTATACAAATGAATAATAATCTCACAATCAGAATCAGTTATGTTCATCGTATTCATCATTTTATATAGTTCCTTGTAATTGTAAATCTCCCCATTACAAATTAAAAGAATATCATTGATTATAATAGGCTGGTTTGAGATATTATTAAGACCATTGATCGCAAGTCTATGGAAACCAAATATACACTTATCATGGAAATCTTCATTTAATATAGAAGATTCAGGACCTCTACCAACACCTTTTATAAATTGTTTATTAATAAAACTTTTTGATAAGTGATTATTATTGAGTAAACAAAATATACCACACATTATTTATATATTTTCTTTTATTTCTTTAAACTTTTCTTTTTTTTACAGGTGGAGCTCTATTACTACTACTAGATTTTTCATTCCTTTTCCTTCGATTAAATTTTTCAAGACATTTATTTGTTTTGTTGCATACATATCTTTTTATTTGCGGATAAGTATAGTCGTCGTTAAATCTATATTTTTTTAACCTAGTCATAACAGTTTTATACAATTTTATTTTTTTCTTAACGTCATTCATACTTGTAGGTGTATTTGGTGTATATTTTAACAAATATTTTTCAACATCACTCCCTGATTTATCATATATATTTGACGGAGAACCTGATGACATTTCTTCTATCGACGGCAATGGTGAAGGCAATGGTGAAGGTTTTGTTGTTCCGAATAACCAGTTAAACATTCTAGGAGAACTTGGATTACTAACATTACTAAAGTATTTGTCAACATATAACATAATTTGTTTATTGGAAATAATATTAAATAAATCATGTTGTTGTCTTTGAATCTCACTTCCTGAATAACTTGTTTCTTCAACTAATTGTGAATTTTCTATTTCGTGTGATTCATACGTAGTAAATTTACTTGTAAATTTTTCTAAAGAATATAAATAACAATTTCTTGAACACTCTGTCAATGCAGTTACGAATTCATAAGATATTATATCTTTATCTGTATTATTATATATATTTAGTTTGTTTAGAAAAACAGGATCAAATATTTTATTAAACCATATAGAAGTACAAATACTCAAATAAATTATCTTATTATTTTTACCACGTTTCAATTTATTAAAAAGTTCTGTTAATGACCCTATTTTATCTTTTGTTTTTTTATATAAAGATTTGCTACTTTCTAATGTTGTATTTTCTATATTTGATGCTTTAAAAATCCCAATATTTAATTTACCATCCGTCATCAGGTCGATTGATAAATTTTGTACACATGAACCGGGCATGTATATACATTTATTTTTAAGAATATGAGAATCAGGTAAATCTGAATTTTCAACAAGTAATGATTTTTGTAAATATTCATCACCATATTTTTCTATATTTCTAATAAATTTTTTTTCAGATTTATCAGCTAAAGTAAAACTATCAAAATTATTATTTATAATTACAAGAATTATGTTTTCAGGGACACAAATAAATAGATCATCAATAGCAGGATTAATTGCACCGTGTCCAGAAACAAAATAAGTACTGTATTTTGAAAGCTCCTTGACGGATTCGTTCAGATTATATGTAGGAGGCATTTTTTATTTATTAAAATATTATTTTAAAATTTCTTTAATAAATGAACGAATTAGATAATTTTAAATATTTCAACAACAAGACACCTTTTTTTACATTATCTGGATTAAAAACACCTGCTCGAATAGTTAATGTTGTTGACGGTGATACTTTAACATTAATTATTCCAATATTTGATAGTTATTATAAATTCTACACGCGAATTAGTGGAATCGATACATGTGAAACACATAGTAAAGATGAGAAAATAAAAGAACTCGGACTCAAAGCAAAGTATAGAGTACTTGAATTATTATTATCTCCACCTAAAAATATCATTGAAATCATGGGGATTACAAATAAACAAATTATTGACATATTTGACAAGGATGTTTATATAATTAACATAGAATGTGGGGATTTTGATAAATATGGTAGATTACTAGCAAATGTGTTTATAAATGATGGGAGAAGTATTGCTTCTGTTTTACTAGAAGAAAAACTTGCTTATAAGTATGATGGAAAGACAAAGTTAACCGAGGAAGAACAATTTGCATTTTTAAATTAGGTACATCAATATATATCTTATAATATTATCTTCATCATCTATATTGTATTCGTGTTTATCTTTATCTTCTAAAATTGAATATAATATAAGTTCATTAAGTTCATTGCGTTCTTTAATTTCATTGATTAAAATATTTAATAATTTGTCTTTGTTTTTTAATGCTATATCAAATGCTGTTTTACCATTTTTATCTTTTATATTAATATCTGCACCTGATTTTAACAAAAATTGTATATATTCAGCAGTATTATGATGATTTACTAAATTATTATATTTTATTACATAAATAAGCGGTGTATCACCTGACTTATCTTTTTGATTAATATTAATCCCATGTTCTAGAAAAAGTTTCGTTTTTTTAATATTTTGGTTGCGTAATACTTCTTTAAAGTAAGGATATAAAATATCTTTTCCTTTTTCAAAACTAAATACTGATTCACCTTTTTTATTTTTTATAAAATAATCTGCATCTAATAATAACAAATATTTTATAATTTCAGTCATATTATGTCTTACTGCGTAAATAAGAGGGGTGTCTCCATATTCATCTGTTTGATTAATATTAATATCTTCCTTTATAAGTTGTACTATGTCAATATTTCCTGTTTTAATTGCATCCATAAATTTTGATTTAGTAGTATCCATTTTTAATTAAAACAAATATAATTCTTGAAATAATTTTAAAAAATTTCCTTTAAGTTCTAATTTCACTAAAATATGTATTAATCCATAACATATTTTATTAAGATATGCTAAATTAGGAGGTAAATACCATTCATTCATCAAATCAATATTCTTAACAACAGCTCTACTTAACCATTCATCCGTGAATTCAAAATTTTCAGAAAGAAATGGTTTGATTTGCAAGTGAAAGTATTCATACATATATTCTTTAGATTCTAATGATATACTATCATTGTAAATTTTCATTTCTTTTACAACATCATAAAACTTTTCTTTATCATTAGAATGAATACTTTTTAATAATTCAATTAAATTTTTTAATAATTCATCATCAATATAATTAATACATCCAAAGTCCATAACGCATAAAATTTCTTTATTTTGAATAAGGAAATTACCATAATGAATATCTGAATAAAATAACTTATTTTTGAATATGTTAGTAAATATAAATTTATATATATTGTATCCTATCTTTTGTTTTTGTTCAGGAGAAGAAGAAATAATAAAGTCATGAAGTGATTCACCTTCCACAAATTTCATACATAATATTTTTTCAGAAGACAATTCTGGGATAAGTTCAGCTATTACGAACGAATCATCGTTCTTCCATAAATTAAAAAAACTTTCTTGATTTTTATATTCAATAGTATAATCTAATTCTTCATATAATTTAGTTTTCAAATCAATAATTGCATTTGTTAATTTATTACCATTGTATAAAAATTGTATAACTTTTGAAATTATTTGTAAATCTTCTTTACATTGTTTTTCTAAACCTCTATATTGGACTTTTATAATAACATGATGTCCATTTTTTAATATTGCTTTATGTACCTGACCAATAGAACCACTTTTATATATATTTAGATCACAAAATGATATATGCTTTTCAAATAATTCAGTATTTAACATATTTTTTAGATAATTTACAGTTTTTTTTGATTTGTAGGGTTTACAATTATCGAACACGTTATTATTTGTATCTCCTTCAGCATAACTGATTATTTGTGATAATTTACTCAACACACCTCCTTTATTTGCTAATGTTTTTGAAAGACAACTTATCATACTTTCACGTTTATCATAATCCAAATTAATATCCGTTGTTAAGTAATTATATAAAAAAGACATACATATAGATCCGGATCTTATCATTTTATTATTTATTTATATTTATATTTATTTTATATTTAATTTAAAATTTACCATCCCGAAACCTTCGGCGTTTCTTTAATGGTTTATTAACTTTATCATCTTCTTCATCATCATTAATCTTCAATCTTTTCATATTTGAAATTAAAGAATCTGAACTCGATCTTTTTCTTTTATCTGATTTTCGTCGAACTACAATATCTCTTTGAATTTCAGGTCTTTTCGATTCTTCAAATACAACGTTAGATCTTTTTCTTTTATTTGATTTTCGTCGATCTTGAACAACATTAGATCTTTTTCTTTTATCTGAATCTGAACTTGATCTTTTTCTTCGTCGAACTACAATAACATCTTTAACGTTATTTCGTTCATTTGCTTTTTTAACAATGTCTTTCAAAAGATTTGACCTTGTTTCACGTTTTTTATATTTTTCTAATTCTTGTTTCATATATCTTTTTTTAACAGATTTTGGAATTTCTTTAAGAATTTCATCATATTTTTTTATTCGTTCTTTTGGTTTTATATTTAATTTTCGTAATCTGCTAGTATTTTTTCTCAAAGATTTTAATATAGTTAAACCTGCTTTTTTACGTTTAGAAGATGATGATTTTTTTCTTTGTTGTAATTTTCTTAATGATTTTCTTGTTAAAATATCTCTCAATGCATTTCGTCTACGTGCTTTTAGAGAAGATGTAGACGATTTTTGTCTTTGCTGTAATTTTCTTAATGATTTTCTTGTTAAATTTCTACTTAAAATATCTCCTAAATTTAATACTGCACTTCTTTGTTTTTGTTCTTTTTCAGAAGGAGAAATTCTATACCCCTGAATTTTTTTTAATGATTTTCTAGTTAAATTTCTACTTAAAATATTTCCCAAATTTAATATAGAACGTCTACGTTTTTCTTCTTTTTCTAACTTTTCTTGAGCTTCTAATTCCAATTCTAGATTCCTTTTATCTCGTACTATTTTTTCTCTTTCTTCTATTTCAATTTGTTTTTGTATTTTACGTTCTCTTTCACGTTCTCTCTCGATTTGTTCTCTTTCACGTTCTCTCTCGATATGTTGTCTTTCACGTTCTCTTTCACGTTCTCTCTCGATTTGTTGTCTTTCACGTTCTCTTTCACGTTCTCTCTCGATTTGTTGTCTTTCACGTTCTCTTTCGAGTTCACGTTCTTCTATTAAGTTTTTTTCATATATCATATCTTTCATTTTTTTATCATACTCTGTAAGTCTATTTTTTATTCCTCTTCTTCCTAAAACTAAACATTCGTTTTCATGAGATCTTTCATTATCAAAAAATTTCTTATAACAATCTGTAAATCTTATAAAAGTTTCTTCATTTCCACCTTTATCAGGATGTAATTTTAGTAAAAATACTTTACACTTTTTTTTCATTTTATTCGTATCATCATCATAACAATTTTTTAATAAAATTTCAAAACAATTTTTACAATCTGTATCTTCAAAATCATAATTTCTTTGAAATGGAAATGATTGTTGTCTTCTATACATTTTTTATTATTATAAAATATTTTAAATTTAAAAAACACAAACATATAAAAAAAATGTCAAATAATGAAGATACTTATTATATAAAAGAGTTAAATCCTGAATTAATTGCACCTCATTCTAAACAATTGAACGAAAAAGAAAATTTTGGTGGTTCTAAAACTATAATAATAGGTAAACCTGGAACAGGTAAATCAACTCTTATCGCAAGTCTACTTTATGCTAAAAAACATATTTTCCCAGTAGGTATAGCTTTCAGTGGTTCTGAAGACAGTAATGGATTTTTTAGGAAAATTATGCCGAGTACTTTTGTATTTAACGAATACAACGAAGACCAAATAAAAAGTTTTATCAGACGCCAAAAAATCGCCAAACAACATTTAGTAAATCCATGGGCCGTCATTATATTAGATGACTGCACGGACGACCCACGTGTGTTCAATACTCCCCTGCAACAAGGGATGTGGAAACGAGGGCGTCATTGGTCTATGTGGTACATAGTCTCGTTGCAGTATGCTATGGATGTTAAACCCGTAATACGCACTAATGTGGATTCCGTATACATACTGAGAGAACCCAACCTAAAAAATCGGAAATCTCTCTGGGAAAATTACGCAAGCATAATTCCAGACTTTACATTATTTTGCGAATTGATGGATCATTTAACCGATGATTTCAGTTGTATGGTGATAATCAATCAAACAAGGTCAAATGTATGGCAAGATTGCGTATTTTGGTATAAAGCGTCAAAACTACCAGATAATTGGAAGTTTGGTTGTCCTGAGTATCATCAATTTCATGAGGATAGATTTAACCAAGATTATGTGGATCCTTTTGATTAATTTTGAAAACCTTTAAGTACTTCAGTTATTATATAAAATTATTTTTTATATAATAAAATTTAAACTTCAACTCTGTTATTGTATTTATCTAAGTTTTTTTCTTCTGTATATTCAATATTTAGAAAATTTAACAAAGTGTTTACACTATTTATTATATGTTCTTTAGAAATTTCAAAAATCCATTCATGATTTTGATAAGTTCTTTTGACTTTGTATCTTTTTAATATATTTTTTTCTAAAAGTGCATTATCTTTTGTGTAAACTAAATATTCTAACTTGATAGCAGGCGTGGTACTTCTATGTTCTGCTAATCTTCTGTTAATATCTGAACCTTCTATACCTGGTTTAAACTTAATTGTTTTACTATCATTGTCTGAAATAATATAAAATACAGGACCTTCCTTAAACTGGTGATACCTTTGTTTTTCTAAGAATCTATTATGTTTATTTTCGAGGTGATTTATAGTTTCTTTTTGTTTTACAATTTCATTTTGTAGTGCTAGTAATTGATAATGTGTCTTTTCATTTCCAACTACAACGGAACCTGTGAGTGCTAATTCGCGAACCCAACCAGAAACTTGAATAGCAAATTCTGGTGAAATCCATTGAGCAAGTTGAACAGCTAAATCGGGATGAATCCAAGAACCTCTTTTATTATTTGGACCTTTTACTATAGTATCAATAAATTGTTTCCTATTTAGGTCGGTCGGAATCTCGACCGACCTATCTATAGACATATTTAGGTCGGTCGGGATTCCCATTTTTACTTTTTCTAAAACTTTAATTAATTCTTTAGTAGATTCAAGACAATTCCAATGTTTAAATTGTTTCCCGCCTGCTTTGCACATAGCAGTAGCGTTTATAAATCCATCTTCACGTGCTAGAATAGTAATACCATTAAATATGATTTCACCTCCAAGTTTATTTTGTAATTCTATTTCATCAATAATTCTTTGTTTTTCTTCAGCTTTCTTTTTTAATTCTTCGTTTATTAATACAACAACAGTTTCTTTCTTAGTTTTATTTTTTATTTTTTTACCAATAAGTTTTTCATAAATTCTATATAATTGTTCCCTATTATAAACATCAAATGTTTCTTGAGTAATTTCAGTCAAATTTTTAACAATGTCCTCTAAGTTTTCAGTAAAACTGATCATTTTCGAAATAGCTCGGGGTTGTTCGTTTTTGCAACCTAAACATGTTTTAAATTGTTCTTCTAAAGTTGTACCACATCCACCTTGACATAAAGTAGGATGAAGCAAATTTTTAAAATGATTTAGGACGTTGTAAACCATATTTTCTTTTTTATCAGTAGATTTTCTCCCAATGTTGAAGTGAGAAATGACTTTAATTAATCTATCTTTAGGAATTCCTTTAACAAAATTTTCTAAAACAGGTAAATTGTTTTTAGCTTTTTCAATGTCAGAAAACAAAATATTTATATCTTTATCGTTTCTTTTAACAGATTGTTCGTGTCTGCAAGTTTTACATATATTTTTATTTGTTTCAAAATGAAAAACATTTTTTTCTTCTTTACAACAATAACATTTTTTTTTAGTATCGAACACTATAATTTCATCATCATCTACAATATCAGGGTTATGTTTAAATTGTTCTAGAGTTATAGTTTCTTCTTTAATAAATTTTACAGCTAAATTAATTTTATTTCTACAACTTCTACAATTTGGTATATTATTAGAAAATTCACTACTTGGTCTAAAATCTTGACACAAAGCATTACAATATCTAAAACCATCTTCTGCTGATTTTGTAGCATTTAATAATTCAACACGATTTAAACTTTTTAATAAATAATCGCGGTATGTCATTTTATATTATATATTATCTTTTTAAACCAATTTTAATGTCTACATGTAAAATAATTTATTTTACCGCAGCTACGGTAAACCTCTCTCACAGGATGAAAATAAACTATGAAAATTAAAAATGAAATATTCATTTAAAAATAAAATCAAAATTATAAATATGGGTGGTGAACAATTTGCTATTTTGATATATGGTCCTAAAATTAATTTGTCTTATGATGAATGGGTTAATAAATTTAACTTAATCAATAAAAAAGAATGGGTTAGAAATTTTGTATCAAAAGGATTTTATGATTATGAAGGTTCTTTTGACACATTTAATGAAGATGACATTGATATTGTATTTTCTGAAGAATTTTATGAAGCTCCTGATTTGCTTTATGATTTTTTGAAAGAACATTCGTTAATTACATCTTTTAATTCTAATCTCAATTGGGAAGAACCATTTATTGGTATGGAAGTTAAAGATTATGATTTATTTTCTGAAGAACAGAAACAAAAAGTAAAAGAATTTTGCGATAAATATGATTTACCCAAACCAACATTCTATGCTTGTATTATTGGTGAATTTTCGTAAGATGAAAATTAACTTAACTTAATTTTATTTTATTATATTATTGTATATAATAAAATATAGAGCATTTATTATTTTCTAAACCCATTTGAATTCTGGTAATGATGATGGACCTGGAAAATAATTACAAAGATTATTAAAAAAATTTTAAAAAATTAAGCAAGAATATTATTCTTTTTACTCATTTTATTCCTCCAAAAATGAAAACTTTAATTTCTAATTATAGAGATTCATTATAGATGGACTATATGAAGTAGATGCAGAAGAAAAAGATGGTGTAGAAAATGATAAAAGAGATGGGCCTGGATCGTAACGAATTGGATCAGAAGGAATTCTATCAAAATTACGACTTACATCATAAGAATACGTATCATATGATGATACATAAGGTTTAAAAGTTGATGTTGTTGACGGAGAAGAAAAAGATGTAAGAGATGGTGTTGGTGCCATTTGAGGAAGAGGTCTATAAGTTGATGGAGGAGGTTGGTATGATTGCGAAAGTCTTGCACGAGTTTCAGATTCATTTTTTCTAATATTTTCAGCTATTTGTGATTGGCGAGCTTCATCTTCCTTTTTTACTTGCCATGCTACTTGTTCAGTAGGTGTTTGTTGAGAATAAGTATATCTTGGATTTGAACCATTTACTAAGTCTTCACAAAAATTATTACTTGCTTGTTGCCCCATTTTTATATTATAAATTATCTTTTTAAACCAAAAATTGCAAAAAAAATTCAAAATAATATTCTATATAATAAAAATATGAAAAGGAAGTCGAAAAGGAAATCTGGTGGAAAAAAGAAGTCATCTTTAAGGAAAAGAAAGTCAAAAAAATTCGATAGTGGTAAAACATTTTCTAAACTAATTTCTACACCTGAACCAGTAGTAGAGTTAAAGTATATAAATACAAAATGTCCATTTTTTAAAGAATTGTGGAAACTTGAAGGTGTTATTGAATATTATACTGATATGTCAGTTAAAGATATAATTAAAATATGTATAAATAATAAAAAAGAATATAAAAATAATATTGTTCCTGTAGCTAAACAAAAACTTGTAGAAGATGTGAATGTATATATAGTTATGAATGAGATTGTAGATTATGAAACAGAAAAAGAAGAAATAAAAAATTATTTAATAACTTTAAAAGATGAAAAATAATTTTTTATTTCTTCTTATTACGCGATTTCCTAGGTTTCCTTTTTTTACCATCTTCTTTGATAGTTGGTAAAGGTTTACCTTTAGGTTCAGAAGGTTGTGTGGTATTTACATTAGGTTTATAATACACAGGACCTGTCAAATTTAAAGGTTCATTTGGTTTTGTAAGAGAGTAAAATATATTTCCCATTTATATAAAAATAAAAATAAAAAAATAAAAAAATAAAAAAATAAAAAAAATAAAAAAATAAAAAAATAAAAAAATAAAAAATAAAAAAATAAAATATTTCTTTAAATTAAAAAATGGATTCATACGGAAACTCAAGTTTTAAAGGTGTAAGTAAAAAACGTGCTGAACTTACAACTGTAAATGCTAAAAATGTCGATACTTCTTTATTAAATGTACGTAATACTGCTACATTAAACTCATTATCAGTTTCAGATGGACTAATTGTCGGAGCAAATGGTTCAGAAGTTTTTGAAATAACAAAAGGGACTGTTTCAGTCAATCCCGGAAGTATTTCTGCAACCACAAGAGGTTCAATAAATGTTACAATTTCTAATCTTGGAACAGGTGATAGAATATTATTACAACCACCAAGCACATTAAATGCAGGATTGTTATATGTTGGACATGATATTACAGCATCAAATACTGTGACTATTTATTTGTATAATACAACTGGTGGTGCTATTGATGATGGGGCTTTAACATGGAAATATCTTAGATATTATTTTGATTAAATAAATTAAAATTAAAAAAAATATATTTTTATTTTATATTATAAAATAAAATGAATACGATTTCTCAAACAACAAATACTACAACGACAAATGTACCTACAATGACAAGTGTACCGAGTATTCCACCAAGCGCTCAAAGTTTAACATTAAATATGATATCTGTTTCAGTGTTAGCATTAATATTTTTATTGGTAAATTACAGACAAAATTTTGTACCATTTCTTAATAATAATTTAATTATTTCTATTAGTGTTATTTTAATATTTTTGTTTTACATTATATATAATATGAATAATGAACAAAATGTATCTTTAACAAATATAAAAGATGAACTAAAAAATAACATCAACGATTTATCGAAATCAGATACAGATATAAAAAATACTTTAATACCTAACTTGCAAAAATTACTTTCTGGAATAATCGATTCTAATAAAAAGATTGTCGATGATGCTATAGCTCAAATTAACACTACAAATACATCACAAGATACAACTATTGAACAAATTAAAAGTTTAGTAAATACAAATAATAATACATTAGTCAAACAAATTACAGATTTAGCAACAAGTACTACGAATAGTTTTAAAGATGTTAAGACTACAAATACATCACAAGATACAACTATTGCACAAATTAAAAGTTTAGTAGATACGAATAATAATACATTAGTCAAACAAATTACCGATTTAGCAACAAGTACTACGAATAGTTTTAATGATGTTAAAGATACTTTATTACCGAACTTGCAAAAATTACTTTCAGGGTTAATCGATTCTAATAAGAAGTTAGTCGACGATGCTATAACTCAAATCAAAAACATAAATACATCACAAGATACATCAATAACAGATATTAAAAATAACATTATACCAAGTCTACAAAAGATTGTTGATACAAACAATGCTAATTTAATAAAACAAATTACTGATACAACATCTAATTTAAATAAAACTTTAACAGATACAATAAATAATAATCAAAAATTACTAAATAATTCAATAAATGAAATAAGAAATATAAATACAATTCAAGATACAACCATAAATAATATTAACATTTTGATTAGTAAAATACAAGATATAGATAATTTACAAGATGCTTCAATAAAAGAAATTAGAACTAATATATCAAATAAAGTAAGTACAAAAATGATTAATATACAAGATTGGAATATCTTTACAGATGAAAATAAGAATTTATGTATTAATAATGGGTCAGAACAAAATATATGTATTGATATGAGTAATAATTTAGTGGGTATTGATAATAGTCTTTCTAAAGAATTAGAAGAAATAAAAAATAATCTTAGAAATAATAAGCCACTACTAGAAACCAATGATATTAGAATGAAAATAATAAATGAAGTTAATAAAACAATTAATTGTAAGAATGATTTTAGTGCTATGATGGAGAAATATACTTCTATCATGCATAAAATAACAAAGATAAATAAAACATATAAATATAAAAGTAATTTAATGTATTTATTTACACTGTTAAAATATGATGGTAATATGCGTTTAAAACTGGTAAATGATGAAATTTATGTAAGATCAAATGCAAATATGGAAGACTTTATGTTAGTGATACTATTTAATGATGATTACATACCAAAAAAGTCGGAAGATAATTCTTATGATATACTATTAGATGATTATATGAAAGGTTTTTATAACTTAAACTTTAATTTAGATAACCCTACAAATTTAACAACATCATACAACAAAAATATTAAAAAGTTAGATTTATATAATAGTTATAATATTATACCTTTACAAGGGTTAATTGAAATGTCAGATAAATCAAGTAAAACCGATGTTTGTACCAATCCTGTGTAATCTATCAATAGACTTTACAAGTTCTTCTTTTATATTCTCCAAACCAGGTTTATTAACCGGTCTACATATCGACAAACATTGCTCAATAGATGTATTATTATTAAAAAACAGATCAGGATTATTAAAATTTGTATTAAATACAGAATAATAATCTCTAAATTTAAACGAACCTTGCATTCTGTGAATAGCAATATCTGTTTCTCTTGCTGAAAAGACTCCGTAATTAATCCCATAAGAATCACAAGTAACTGCACCATGTAATGAAGAAGTAATAATATTATCACAAGAACAAACTTGTTCTATAACAGTTTCAATATAATTTCGTGGGTCAATAAGTATAACGTCTTCACTATTAAAAACGTCAAATTTTTCGATAGGATTATCCCTCATATTAACAATATCTACATAATTAGGAAAAACACCAAGTTTATAACGTCTTTCTCTCCTCCCTGTGGTGACAGGTTTATAAATTCTCTCTAAAATCAACCCACCATCTCCTAATACTGTATTACTTGTATCATTATCGAATTGATTAAGAGTTAATTTACCTCTTACGGCAATTGGATCGTTTTGTATATTTATACGATGTGTGTTGTACATCATTCCGGAAGTCCATATATGTCCTTTATAATCTAACGGCATCATATGAAGTAGAGAACCAATACCGTACAACTGAGGTTTGTCTTTTTCATATACAGCGTTGATATTAAATTTGTTGAGGATGTATGGAGTTAATATGTCTCCGAAATTTGTATATTTTGAATCAGGTGTAGGAATCCAATAAGCATAAATTGTTTTCATTTTTTATATATAAAAAAATATTTCTTTTAAATATAAAGAGATTATGATAAATTTGTATCCATATTATATTACAATTAAAAATTTTATAAGTTATGTAATATATGGACGTAAGCCGGATTTAAGAGAATTAGAATTTGTAATGATAAAGAAAATTAATAATGATTCAATAGTATGAACGTTTATATAATATATTATCTTCATGATAATTTTCAGGTATAACTAGTGTTTGATAAAAACCAGAAATTTTCATAAAATTATTTATCTCATCGTAGGTTGGAGAAGAATTATAAACTGATTGAATATTAGGTTTAGTGCTTTCAAGTATAATATATTCTATGTTATGTATCATACTTTCGCAACCTTTTAAAATATTCAATTCATAACCTTGGACATCCATACATAATAAATCAATTTTATTTATATTATTATCTAAACAAAAATTATAAACATTTACTACATCTACATCTTTAATATGTTTTTGAGTTTGGTGATAATCTGTTCTTTTAAAAAATGATGAACTACCAGAACTTTCGATTTCATGAATTGTATTTTTATCTTTAACATAAGAATAGAAAGGAATTGTAGCATTCTTTTTTCCTAATGCAAAATCATAAAAATGTATATTTGTTTGTAGACTATTTTTAATATTATTTCTACATATATCAACTGTTAAAGGATTACATTCGAAACAATAAACTTGAGAATTTGGATATTTTTTGCTTAATGAGATCGCATCTAAACCATCTCTGCTACCTACCTCAAATATAACTTTTATTTTATCTTTATTTATGATGAAATTGTCATATAATGGATTTGTATAATTCATTTAATAATATAAAAACAAATATTTTAAATAACTATCATTATGATATATTAAATATATCATATGTCTTCTATATATAATTCACATATTACTTATATAAAAAGCAATCATGAATTTTACAATGTCATAGATTCTATAATAGGTGATATGTTTATGGGTAGAGTAAAATTTGTAGATAATAACTTAGAAATAAATATACCCAACATAGTATTTCACCTTATAGAAAAATGGTATATTTTATCTGACCGATTAAAAAGTTATAATGTAAGTCCCCTTGTTTTGTATAGAGGTATGAGTAATCTCGAAATATTAGATACTATTATTCAACCTATACCATTTTCTACATGTATTGAATATAATAACGCAACTTTATGGAGTAATAATGGTTTTGTAATGAAAATTAATGTAAAGGCACATGTAGGATATACTTATACAGGGAATTTAAATGAAGGGAATGAAGTTATTTTACCAGCAGGTTATTTATTTTGCGTAGGGAGGTGTGATAATTACATTGAGTATGAATACATAGAGTATTCATTTAAGGAAATGTGTGAAAATTTATGATTATATAATACAAATGTATTATATAATTTCAACGAGTTTTTCTTTAAGTAATTATCGTTTATTTTATTAAAAACGATAATTATAGATTTAATTTCTGAAATGTCGATTTATTTTTTCAAATAGGGTTCGTTTTCAGATCAATTTACTAACATCAATTTTCAAGTCAACCATTCCAGTTCCTATCATTGCTTTTTTACCACAAATAATACTAGCAGAAACACCGTTCGTTTTTTCAATATCTCCAGCAAAACCGGCTCGAACCATATGATCAACAGATTCCTCAAATGACGCCTTACTTAGAGGTCCACTGTCGTCTTTTCTTAAAGTATACCTAGAAATAGAGCATATAGTACCAGTAAATGTCATTTTATCTACAAGTAATTTCACATGACACATATTAATCCCTTCCATGATATTTTCAAACTCACTAATTAAAAATTCTCTAGCTGCTTCAATTCCGAGATTTTCATATATATCCCATATATTATTAGAATGTAAATTATAAACATTTATAAAATCGAGAGCAAGTAATTTTTTGAAATTACATCCATCAGTTTCAACATACCACAAATCATTATCATCTTTCGTATAATAAATGTTTTTAATACCAGGAATACCGAAAATGTTCATTTTTTCTAAAATTGGTTGAACTACTTCCTCAATGTATATTATTTCTGAATTTTCTTCGGTTATAAAGAGTAATTGTTTTTCAGTGAATTTGATTTTAGACATGTCAATAAATATGTCAAGTTGACATATGTTAGGGGAAGAGAATACACAAAACAAGTCATCATAAGAATTTTCAATCATATTAGCAATTTCGTGCATATTAATACGGTATTTAAAGATAATTTTTTTGTTCAGTTTGATCGAAATACAATGATTATGTTTAGAAAAATTATCATTGTACAATAATTTGAAATACTCATACCATTTTTCTTCTTTTTTGTCCATGACGATTTCAATACTTTCGGATAAATCTTTCAACGTCAGACATACTAATTTATGACCTACAGTTTTTCTAATTTCTTGTATGGAAGAATTACCTTTGTCAAAAAATATTTTACAATTAACCATTCGCGGATTTCTAGTTGTATTTAAAAGTTCTTGAAAACGAGGAACTCCTTGTGTAACTGATTGTTCTGATTGACCAGCTCTATGAAAAGTATTGAGAGTATTTTGTGTGTTTCTTTCACCGATGGATTGGGCGCATAAAATCCCAATACTTTCACCAGGATCGATAATACAATCGTAATATATCATTTCTAACTGTTTTTTTAATTCGGGGATATTTTTAGGGTAGATTTCTTGATGAATTAATTGATTTTTTAGTTTGTTTTTCTGAATATTCATAATAGAAATAGCAGAAACTAAAGGAATATTTTGTTTAGGTTTTATAAAATCAAGTATATTCTCAATCTCAATATCAGTTAGTTTTCTTTTGGACATGATGTTATATTTTTATATAAATTTCTTAAATAAAATCATTTTTATATTAGAAATCAGTATTATTAAAAACATTTACTGAACGAGAAAATTTCTTTTCTGAAACTTCTTGAATAGTATTTAATTTTTCTTTATTTAAATTATATTGATCTGAATTATATTTTTCTAAATTTTTTTTAAGATGTTCAAATGGTTGGAGTCGTAATGGAGAACTTGTTGGAAAATATATTTCTTTTGAATATGGAGATGCTTTAGATTTAGAAATCTTAGGAAAATAACTTGTAATTTTTTGTTTTTGTACATTAGATTTTGGTACATTTTTTGGTGATGCTTTAGATTTTGGTACATTTTTTGGTGATGCTTTAGATTTTGGTACATTTTTTTGAGGTTTATAATAACTTGTAATTCTTTTTTGTTTTAGTTCTCTTGATTTTGGTTTTGGAATATCTCTTCTTTCTTTTGGTTGTACACTATTTCTTCTTTCTTTTGGTCTTCTATCTTTTTGTTGTACACTTTCTTTTGGTCTTCTTTCTTTTGGTTGTACACTATTTCTTCTTTCTTTTGGTCTTCTATCTCTTGATTTTGTTTTTAGACTCAAAGATTTTTTATTTTTTAAGTATTCCAATCTTTTTTGCCTTCTCTTTTCTTCAATTTTTTTTAATTTTTTTTGATATTTAATAACATCAAAATAATTCATATATGGTTCCCATTCAATATTAAACAATATTTTCTTATTAATATTTTTATTAAGGATTTTTGATCTCATTTTTTATTATAGAAAATTTAAAAAAAATCTTTTAGAAATAAAAATGAAAACATTCCATAACAAAATATAAAACATGTTTAAAGACTTAAATTATATAATAAAATAAGATGTTCAAAAATTATAATAATAATAGTTTATCATTAAATGATTATTTGAAGAAAAATAAAGAAGCTTTAGAAGGAGAAAAATTTTGTAATGGTATGTGTTTAAAATATTTACCTGAATCTGAATTTTTTGAAAAAAAAGGTAATTGTAAGAACTGTTACTATCTTTTTCTAAAAGTTAAAAGAATGGTTGAAAATAATCAATTAACATATGAAAAATTTAAACAAGATCCAAGTATGTTTCCAATTGAAAAAACAATTATAGATTCTAAAAGAAAATGTATAACATGTAAAGAAGAAAAAACATTAGAACAATTTGAAGAAACAAGAAAAGAATGTATTAAATGCAGAAGAAATAAACAGAAAATAAATTATCAAGAACAGTTTGAAGAAATTTTACCGACAATTGAAAAAACTAAAGATGATATTAATGCATTAACTCATTTACTTAGAGGTATTTCTGCGGATTTAATTAAGTTAGCAATTGTTCATTATAAAATTTCTATTCCAAGTGAAGAAAGAAAGAAAAATTTTATGATTGTTAAATTAATTAATCATTTTCAATCTTTGTTAAATCCTAAAATATGTTTAGGTGGTTGTGGTTTTGAATTAGAAAATGAATACTCTGTATGTAAAGCATGTAAAGATAAGCCTAAAAATCTAAGGGAACAAAAGAAAGTTGATTTTGAAGAAAACTTAGACTTATATATATCACAATTAGAAGATTTTAATGAGGAAGAATTTGAAAAATTAACAAAGGACAATTGTTGTTTAATAGCTAAAAAATTAAATATACAATTTTATTTGAGCAACAAAAAATATACAATTGTTCAAAAGATTAAAGAATATTTTGAAGATAAAAAGAAAAAAGATATACGAATCAAAGATAATAAAAAAGATTTAACTGGGTATTTAGTATTAAATGGTATTACTATTCAATCAAGGGAAGATGGTATGATAAATGCAACGCAAATGTGTAAAGCTGGTGGTAAAGAATTTTCAAATTGGTATAAATCAAGTAGTACTAAAGAATTAATTGAAACACTTGAAAAACAAGTTATTAATTCCGACCTTCCAAATGGAAGGTCGGAATTAATAGACATAAAAAAAGGTGGAGATTATCAATTACAAGGTTCTTGGATTCACCCTGATTTAGCGGTTCAATTAGCTCAATGGATTTGTCCTAATTTTGCATTACAAGTTAGTAGATGGACAAGGGAATTGCTTCTAACTGGTAATGTAAATTTAGAAAACGAGAGAACTGAACTTGAATTAATGCAAATACAAAAAGATTATAAAGAACTGAAAACTAAATATAGGCAGATGCTTCAAAAGAAAACTTATCATAAGTTTAAAACAGGTCCAGCTTTTTATATAATTAGCGATATAGATTCAAAAAGTGTACGATTTAAACCAGGATTTGATGGTGTAGATATAAATAATCGTTTACAACAGCATAGAACTTCATTACCAGGGTGTAAATTAGAATTTTTAATCTACAGTGATAATGCAAATTTAATTGAAACATTAGTATTAACATGTTTTGACGAAAAACGATATATACATAATAAAGAATGGCTTTTTGATGTAGATATACAGACTATAATTAGACAGACGAGAACAATTATGAATGTGTCAAATATAAAATATACTGAGGAAGAAGAATTAACGATATATAACGAAGAAATACTTGAAGATTTTTCAACTATAATTTGAAATTTTTAAAAACTTTTGGTTTTAAAAATTAAAAAGGGAAGTACTTTACTTTCCTAAAACAGAAGCACTGTAATTATCATAAGGATTGTAAGAGCAAGTTCTGGGGTAAACTATTCCAGCTAAGTCATATCCGGCACTTCCAGTAACATCTGAAAATTGCTTGTTAGGTGTGGCAGTTAGTCCCATGACTTCAAAACCTTCCTTAACACCTTCTGGTACTTTGCTATTATGATTATAACTTCCAGCGGAAGTTTGAAGACTAATATATTGCATATATTGAGGGCGTTGAACGTTTTCAACTCCTACACGGTCTTCAGCACTATTACATCCTTCTCTCTTTGTCCAAAATGAATTCGGGCAAGCTAGGCGCCCAGCGGCGTCCAGGCCATTCCAGACGGGACACACAAGATTTTTTGGGTTTAGGAACCTATCGGACTGAACTCTGCTTGAATAAGCAGTGTCAACTTTACATGTTCTAATTGCACTTTCTAAATTTACTATTCCTGACATTTTTATTAATATCAAGAGAAAAAGTTTTTTTATTTTTATTTTGTTTTTATATATTTTTATAAAAATATATATAAATTTATAGTTATTTAAAAAATAACTAACTTACATTAAAACATGATAAATGAATTAGCAACAATGAAGGATGTCTTTGATTTCATTAATATATTGTATCCTAATTGGATATTATATATTCTTGATGATTATTCCTCGAACTACCCACATTTAAGTTATAATTGGAAATTCTTGAATGAACAACATAATGTCCCATCACAAAAAATAATTTTAATAGACAAATTTGAGAATGATGATCATTTATCTTTTGCCGAAGTTCTGACAAAAACTGGATGTGTTGTCCGAACTATTTCGGAATTTAGCCCATGTTCTGCGTGTAAAAAAATAGCAGTTCCAACTTTACCTATTCATGAAAAAATACAAAAAGCAGGAAAAGATGTTCCAAAAGTGTGGAGTGACAAATGCAAGAACTGTAATTCCAAATGCAATGGAGATTGTGAATCTTGTGACAAGAATTGTATTTTTTATAAAGATATTTAATGAATATTTATTTTATATTAAAATAAATATGAACTCTGACGAATTATTAAATGCATGGTTTGAAACGAAACAAAAAATTAGTGAATTGGAAAAAAAAGTTGAAAAATATAAATTAGTTGCAGAAAAAATAATGGATGAAAATAATATAGATAGTATATCGAATGATAAATATACATTACAAAAGAAAAATTTAAATCGTACTTCTATAGGAAAAAGTGATTTACCTATTGATATATGGAATAAATACTCAAAGGAATCATTTTATAATGCATTTTATATTACGAAAAAAAGATTAATAAAACGTTCAACAAATAAAAAAAGAAAAGAAATTTAAATAATTAATAATAATAAAAAATGTCATCATCAACAGGAATTCAAAAAGGTTTTATAAACCAAAATGTAAAAAATTCTGGTTTATTTGATTATGGATTGTATTATGAAATATTCGATACATATTTTATAGATAATGTGGATTTTTTTAGTACAGCAAAGTATTTGTTTCCACTTGGAACATCTTATGGTTATAGTTCTGACTTAACAAATTTATCATACGCAACAAATCAAAAATTAGTTCCTAATTTAATATTAAATAATTTTTCTGTCCAATGGACTGGATATTTAGTTACTCCAGCAGGTACGAGTGGAACGTGGACTTTTTCATTACGTTCAGATGATTCAAGTTATTTTTGGATTGGGAATAATGCTCTAAGTGGTTTTACAACTGCTAATGCAGATATTAACAACGGTAGTTTACACTCCATGAAAACAGTATCAACTACTGTTTCTCTAACAGAATCAACAACATATCCAATTCGTATAGTATTTGGACAAAAACTCGGGAATTTTGATTTAAATTTTACTTTTACAACACCTGATGGAACTGTTAGAAGTAATGGTTCAGGATTTTATTTCTCTGGTCAGATAAGTAGCGACGACAGACCTATTAATTTCGGTAGTAGTTCTGGACTTACATTACAAAGTGGTTCAACTATATCAATCGGTAATAATTCTGCTAGTTATAATCAAAACTACGGTGCTATTGCTGTTGGATTTAATAGTGGATACTGTGGTCAAGGTTCATATTCTATAGCACTTGGATTTAATGCCGGACAAACAAGTCAATCTCAAAATTCTATTGTTTTAAACGCTAATGCAACTGGACCATCTGCTTCAAATTCAGGTTTTTATGTAAATCCTGTTCGTTCAGACATAACAACTTCTAATTTTTTAGGATATAATCCTGACACAAAAGAAGTAACATATAATATTACAACAAGTGTTACAGGATACACCGGATACACAGGATACACAGGATATACAGGAGTAACTGGATACACTGGATACACTGGATACACTGGTTATACTGGATACACAGGATACACTGGGTATACTGGATACACTGGATATACTGGATACACAGGTTATACTGGAGCACCTGGATTAAATGGTATATCAGGTGGTTTGACATTATTTATGGATAATCCTTCAAGCACAACTGCACCAGTTACATCAGTTATAGATGAATTACCTGATTTAGGTTCAGTTACAACAATAACATATAATTTTTCTGGAAGTACTGATTATAGCGCTCATTTAATGGGGACATGGTTAACAGATACAAGTTCATTAAATTCTACAACTATATTAGGTGGTTTATGGGATTTCAATATGTATGCAAGTATAACTGATACTGGTGTATTTGCAGACATGTATTTTAAAGGATATTTAGTGGATGCAGATGGTACTAGTAATTCAACTGTGTTATTTGATGGTACTGCGAGTCTCACAAATATTTCAACCGCTACAATTTCGACATTATACAATGATAGTGTATATGTAGTTGCAAATGATTTAGGTAATCTCACAAGAAGAATTAAAATAGAAGCATATATAATTGCATCTTCAGGAAATACAAACGGTAATTCTGTTTCATTTTATTTTAGAGCAAATAATCCATCACATGTTTATACAACATTAGTTTCTAATTTACATGGATTTACTGGTGCTACTGGATCGACTGGATTCACAGGTTATACAGGATATACGGGTTATACAGGTTTCACAGGTCCTACAGGACTTCCAGGTTCAGCGACAAATACAGGTGCAACTGGAACAACAGGTTACACTGGTTTTACAGGATATACAGGATATACCGGATACACAGGATACACTGGTCAAACAGGATACACTGGATTTACTGGATACACAGGTTATACAGGATATACAGGATATACGGGATACACTGGGTATACAGGATTTACAGGGTACACAGGATATACAGGATATACAGGATATACGGGATACACTGGGTATACAGGATTTACAGGGTACACTGGTTTCACAGGACCAACAGGTGCTCCTGGTTTTGCTTCTAATACAGGTGCAACAGGATACACTGGAGACACAGGATATACAGGTACAACAGGGTATACAGGTTTTACAGGGTATACAGGATTTACTGGACCAATAGGACCAACGGGTTCACCAGGAGAATCATCAAACACAGGTGCAACAGGATATACAGGTTATACAGGATATACAGGTTATACAGGACCAATTGGTGCAACTGGAGTAACAGGGTCAGACCAAAGTTTTTCAGTATGGAATTTTGATAGTAGTTTTACAACTGGTTCACCGCCACCATTTTCATTTTATGAAGATGTAGCTGGAAATAATGTTACATTATCGATGAGTATTTTTTCAGGAAATGGAAATAATGGACAAACATGGTTAAATATTCTAGCAAATATAAAAAATTATATTGCTCTTACACAAGGTTCTGTAGTACAGATTATAAATGTAAATACAGTAACATTATCTGAACCTATTATAATTTATGGTACTTTAGAATCAGTATATAATCCTTTTACAAATTCTGACCCAGTTATGTTTTCATATTTAAATATTGGACCAACAGGTACTACTGGATGTACAGGACCAACAGGACCACAAGGGTATTCTACAAACACAGGAGCAACAGGACCTTCTGGTTATACAGGATTTACAGGTTATACTGGATATACAGGTTTCACAGGACCGACTGGGTATACAGGATTTACGGGTTATACCGGTTATACAGGGTTTACAGGACCGACTGGATATACAGGTTTTACGGGTTATACCGGTTATACAGGGTTTACAGGACCGACTGGATATACAGGTTTTACGGGTTATACCGGTTATACAGGGTTTACAGGTTATACAGGGTTTACAGGACCGACTGGATATACAGGTTTTACGGGTTATACAGGATTTACAGGTTATACAGGGTTTACAGGTTATACAGGATACACAGGTGAAAAAGGAGACCCAGGAGATCCAGGAACACCAGGAACACCAGGTGATCCAGGAAGTACAGGTTATACAGGTTTTACGGGGTATACAGGTTTCACAGGATATACAGGATTCACAGGGTTCACAGGATTCACAGGGTACACAGGATTCACAGGATACACAGGATTTACAGGGTACACAGGATTTACGGGGTACACAGGGTACACAGGATTTACGGGATACACTGGTTTCACAGGGTACACAGGATACAGTGGTGTAACAGGATACACTGGATTTACAGGATATACAGGATATACAGGATATACAGGTTTCACAGGTTACACAGGGTACACTGGATACACAGGGTACACTGGATACACAGGGTACACTGGATACAGTGGTGTAACAGGATACACAGGATATACAGGATATACAGGTTATACTGGATATACAGGAACAGCAGGAGCAACAGGACCAACGGGTTCAGGAACGACGGGAGCTACAGGACCATCTGGTGAAACAGGAGCAACAGGACCAACGGGTTCAGGAACGACGGGAGCTACAGGACCTACAGGGTCAGGTTCAACAGGACCAACAGGTTCAGGGTCAACAGGTGCAACAGGACCAACAGGATACACTGGACCAACAGGTGCAGGGTCTACAGGTGCAACAGGACCAACTGGTTCAGGGTCTACAGGTTCAACAGGATACACAGGTGCAACAGGACCAACGGGTTCAGGTTCAACAGGACCCACGGGTGTAACTGGGCCAACTGGAATAAGTATAACAGGACCAACAGGACCTGCTGGTTCTGGTGGAGGTGGAGGTAGTATTACTTCAACAGGAACAAATTACAGTAATTATTTATATTGGGATGATACTGCATTAGCTTGGACGTCTGAAAATGGTGATAGAGTTCATATAGGAACTGATTCTGGTAAATTTTCTCAAATGTCAGGATCCATTTCCATCGGTTTTCAAGCAGGTAGTAATTCACAAGGAACACAATCGATTGCGATTGGGTATCAAGCAGGGTGGACAGGACAATCGGTTCAGTCGATCGCAATAGGTTTTCAAGCAGGATATACAGGACAAAGCACAGGCGCAATTGCGATAGGATATGAAGCAGGAGAGTTAAGACAAGGAACACAATCAGTGGCGATAGGGTACCAAGCAGGTACAAATTCTCAAGGAGCACAATCGATTGCGATAGGGTACCAAGCAGGGTGTACAGGACAATCAGTTCAGTCGATCGCAATAGGTTTTCAAGCAGGATTTACAGGACAACGCACAGGTTCGATTGCAATAGGGTATCAAGCAGGTCAAACAAATCAAGGAACGCAAGCAATTGCAATCGGGTACCAAGCAGGTAATTCAAACCAAGGAACTCAATCAATTGCTATAGGATTTCAAGCAGGTAATACAAATCAAGGAGCACAAACAATTGCAATCGGGTATCAAGCAGGACAATCTCAAGCAACACAAACAATTGCAATAGGATATCTAGCAGGATTTAATCAACAAGCATCACAAGCAATTGGTATAGGTAATCAAGCAGGCGCACAATTACAATCTTTAAATTCAATTGCTATTGGTTTTCAGTCAGGTTATATGTCTCAAGGAACAAATTCAATTTCTATTGGTTATCAAGCAGGATATTATTCTCAAGGAATACAAAATATTGCGATAGGATATCAAGCAGGACAAACACGTCAGGCATCAGGTGCAATTGCGATAGGTTCTCAAGCAGGAATATTTTCTCAAGGATCAAATTCAATTGCAATAGGATTTAATGCTGGATATACTGGCCAAGGAGAACAGGCTATAGCAATTGGAATATATGCAGGTAGTTGTGGTCAATCTCAAAATTCAATAGCTATAGGAATAAATTCGGGAAGAACAAGACAAGGTGGTCAATCTATAGCAATTGGAGGATTTGCTGGTACAAATTCTCAGGGAGTGGAAGGTATTGCTATTGGGTATCTAGCAGGATATTCTACACAAGGATTATATGGTATTGCGATAGGATCTAATGCAGGATACACTTCTCAAGGACAAGCATCTATTGCTATAGGATTTAATGCAGGACAAACTTCAATGGCTTCTGGTTCAATAGCCATAGGTTTTTACGCAGGAAATAACACACAGGGAATAAATTCAATAGCTATTGGTGTTAATGCAGGTGCTAGTAATCAAGGTCAAAGTTGTATTGCGATTGGAGAAAATGCAGGTAATACAGGACAATCTCAATATTCAGTTGCTATTGGATCCTGGGCAGGGAGAACAAGACAAGGATATTATGGTATTGCAATTGGAAATCAAGCAGGATCTAATACTCAAGCTGATTATGGTATTGCAATTGGTTTTAGTGCAGGAAGTACATATCAAGGTGGATCTGCAATTTCTATTGGTAATGGTGCTGGGCAATATACACAAGGTGTGAATTCTATAGCTATAGGATTCAACGCTTGTCAGAATTCTCAATCATCAAATTCAATTGGTATTGGATATCAAGCAGGTGCTGTTTCTCAATTAACGAATTCAGTTGCTATTGGATTTAATGCAGGATGTTTTGCGCAAAAACAAAATAGTGTAGCAATTGGTAATTATGCAGGATATGCTACTCAAGGTGGAGTTTTAGGTTTAGGTGGTTCCGTTGCAATTGGTAATTATGCAGGTAGTTGTGGACAAGGTGATCAATCTATTGCTATAGGAGATGGAGCTGCTAATTCTGGACAAAAATGGTATGCTATAGCAATAGGTGCACGAGCATCTTCTAAAGAACAAGGAACAGGAGCAATTGCATTAGGATATCAAGCAGCAGGATTAGGTGTACAAGGTCAGTATGCTGTCGCGATGGGTTATCAAGCAGGATATTCAGGACAATCACAATATGCTGTAGCAATTGGTTTTCAAGCAGGATACACTGGGCAAAAAATAAATAGTGTTGCTATAGGAAATCAAGCAGGTGCTTCAGCACAAGGAACTAATTGTGTTTCTATAGGACATCAAGCAGGTATGGTTGGTCAAGCACAATTTTCTATAGCTATTGGTGCTTTTGCAGGACAATATACACAAGGAACTATCGGAGATAGATCAGTTGCTATTGGTTATTACGCTGGTCAATATTCTCAAGGATATTATTCAGTTGCTGTTGGTGGTACTGCAGGTAATACTAATCAAAGTTCTAATTCTGTAGCAATTGGTAATGGAGCTGGACAAGATTCTCAAGGTTCAAGCTGTGTAGCTGTTGGTGGTAGTGCATCTAATTATTCTCAATATTTAGGAGCAGTTGCAATAGGTGGTTCCGCTGGAGCTCAATTTCAAGGAACATATTCGGTTGCTGTTGGATATGAATCCGGACTTTTATATCAAGGACGATTTTCCGTAGCAATGGGATATCAATCTGCATATACTAATCAAGCAACAGGTGCAATTGCAATCGGATATCAAGCTGGAAATAGTAATCAAGGAACGCAGGCAGTTGCTATGGGATTTCAAGCAGGACAAACAAATCAAGGAACATTTGGGGTTGCAATTGGATTCCAAGCAGGAATAAGGAATCAAGGTAATAGTTGTATTGCAATTGGATATCAGGCAGGTCTTTCAGGGCAACAATTTTATTCTGTGGGTATTGGATATTGGGCAGGATCTACAAGTCAAGGTCAATATTGTGTTGCTATAGGATCTGAAGCAGGAGCTACTACTCAAGGTAATCAAGCAATTGCAATAGGAAATGCTGCAGGAAATCAAAGACAGTCAACAGGAGCAATTGCAATAGGTCAATGGGCTGGACAATTTAGTCAAGGAGTTTACGGTATTGGAATTGGATATCAAGCTGGAAATATTAGACAATCATCAAATAGTATATCAATAGGATCTCAAGCAGGTTCAATTTCTCAAGGACTAAATTCAATTGCTATTGGAAATCTAGCAGGTACTATTTCACAGGGAGCACAATCAATTGCGATCGGACACCAAGCAGGGTGGACAGGACAAGGTGATCAGACAATTGCGATTGGATTTCAAGCAGGATATACAGGACAACGAACAGGGTCAATCGCAATAGGAGCTCAAGCAGGACAATCAAATCAAGGAACACAATCAGTTGCAATCGGATATCAAGCAGCTGCTGTTTTACAAGGTTCATACTCAATTGCTTTAGGTTTACAAGCAGGACAAACAGGACAAGGTGGATATTCACACGCAATAGGATTTCAATCTGGTCAAAATAATCAAGGTCTCGCGAGTACAGCAATTGGTGATTCGACAGGGCAATATTCACAAGGACCAAGAGCTGTTGCTATTGGTTCATTTGCAGGAAATTTTCAACAAAAAACTGGAGCTATTGCAATTGGATGGGTT
>Ga0214921_10001920_pt1 | contig 34789 bp, 30 predicted proteins | sample LL1505_MetaG_FD_177992 | JGI IMG/M metagenome (GOLD analysis project Ga0214921, IMG submission 177992) | Freshwater microbial communities from Lake Lanier, Atlanta, Georgia, United States - LL-1505 | ecosystem: Environmental > Aquatic > Freshwater > Lake | place: USA: Georgia | collected... | reverse complement strand
TTTATGGAGACATAAAAGAATACATAATTACAATTAGAGGAAAAATTATAAAAACGCCAGTGAATCCTTGGAAACAAGAATTTAAAGAATTACGTGATAAAATATCTATAACAACTGAACAACAATACAATACATGTGTTCTGCAAATTTACAATTCAGGACAAGTTGGTATAAATCCTCATAAAGATAAAGAAATGAATAAAGGTACAAAAATAGCAAGTATTTCACTTGGAGAATCGCGCATTATGAGATTTGAACGGAATGGTTTTGAAAATATTGATATTATGTTGGATAAAGGTGACCTATGTATAATCAATTATCCTACAAACAATTATTGGTTGCATTCTATTCCAACTGATAAATCAACGCAGGTGCGTGCAAGTTTAATATTTCGCAATTTTGAGTGTAATAACCCTCTAATAAAGGATGGGTTAGAGGGGGAACATACGGTTCCCTCATAAGGCCACCATTTTGCTATAATATAACCATAATCCTATTCCAACAAAACATTTTGCTATGCAATCAAATATATTCATAGTAATATTTTTATATGTCTCTGGTAACATATATACTACACCATAAAGTCCCCATAATATTAAGTATAAAAAGTATAAACAAGAATTCATAAATATACTCTTTGGAAGAATAAACCATGAATATATTAAATAAAACATTATAGAAAAAGGTATAAATCCCAAGACAACAGCAATGTATCTATTTAATATGTCTGCCTCTCCAAGATAACCAAATAATAACATTCCAACATTTAATATTAAAAGAGTTCCTAATTGGGTAATATTTATTTTTTTTCCAACATGACTACCTAAAAATATGCATAATATAAGAAGCATTATAGGAGTTGTTATCATCCAATCAACATAACGAGTTTTGGTAATATCTTTCCAGTCTATCTGTTTATTATCTTTACTATAACCTTCTATTTGATTTACAAACACCGAATAAAAATAACCCGCAACAACCGACACACATGTTTCCAAATTAAGTATATGCCGCACCTCTTGACTTGGTGTTCTCATAGCTTCTATAAATGTTACTGTTGCAGTTGTTAATAGCAATATGTACGTAATCATAAATGATGCTTTTACATAATATTGTACCGGGTTTATTTTATTTTCTATCTTTTCTGTTGGAGTAGTCGCACCTATAGCTGTTACAGGTGGATTATCTGGTGGTTTAGGTGCTAAAGGAATAGTATTAGGTGCGGAAGTTAAAGTGGATTTATTACTAGAAACGGATGCATATTCTGACATTTATATATAGGACTTATATTTTTTCATAAATAAAAAAATTGATTATTTAAATAATTCGAATATGATAATAATAAAAATATTATGCACATATTTAAATAAAATGTTATCTGATTCAGAATCCGATACGGAATCTGAATTTTCAAATTCGATTTGTGATGAAACTAATATATTAAGTGAAAATCAAGAATCTGATAGTGATGACGAAATAATAATAGACGATGGCATATATCTAGATTCAGATGAGGATGATGATGATGAGTTTGATGAAGATTATAATGAAATTTATCAAAATGATTCAGAACATATGTATAGCGAAAAACAAGATGGGGAATACTATATTGGAATATCAAAATATATACGTAGATACGATACAATATTATTAGTAAATTCAGTTTCAATAAACGCATTTTTCCGCTTTTCTTTTAATCGTATTTATAATTATCTATCTAAATATAGCATATTGCAAATGCAAAATGCTAAAGTACATATAATGAAATTAAATGTTCTATCAGATGGCACTTATTCGGTGATATTAAAAACACATTGGTTAAGATTAATACAAAGACATTGGAAAAAGGTTTTTAAAGAACGTGCAATGATAATAAAAAAACGTTGCTCTATTATAAATATATTGTCTAGAGAGGTCAATGGTCGTTATATGGTTGGATTAAATAGTTTGCCAACTATTAAAGGCATGTTGAATAGTTACAGTATATAATTTTATAGATTTATTGAAGTACTTGGATTATTTGTTGGCAATAACGGTTCGCTATTATCTAATAAGTAATTAACATAAAGAAGACATGAATAACATACTAATATTATTACAGTTAATACACCACTGACTATAATAACCAAAAGCAATAAAATAAATATTTCATTCATAATAATAATTTTGGGAATTATTATTAATTTTGTGATTTTCTCAATTTTTTTATAAAAAAATAATATAATTATATTTTAAGGATATGTCATTAATAAATGGTGGTGTAAGATTAAATGATAAAGGATCAACATCATGGCAGGCAGTTTGGTATATGATTAATGTCGCAGGAGCCAAAATAAGTATTATTTCTAACGATTCGTTAACTGGTATTATATTTAGATTGGATGTTCCAAAAGAACCTGAAAATACTTTATTTAAAGGTATAAAAAAGGACAGAACAGTGGAATCTGTACAATTATTTAATGAAGATGTCTATACAATAGTATTTAAATTTTCTATTTTGACTCACGAAATAGAAGATTATAATATTGGAAGGGTTTATAAAAGAACTAGTACTATATTAGACACTTTGGAAGAAACTGCCATACAACAAGAAATATTTTGTGTTACTACAATACCTTCTGGATATCCAATTACAATTGCAGTAGTTGATTTTTCATATTTTGATACCAAGTGTGCTAGTTATTTGTTGAAAACATTAATGAGTAAACATAAAGATGAAATTACTATTAAATTATTAAAAGATTTGGAAATATTAATAAGAAACCCAGCACATAAATTAGGATTAATTAGTATGGAATTAGTCGATCCTAATTTTAATACAATGTATAAGATTGAAAAGGTTATTCGTCCAGATAAAGCTATTATAGATACAGACTATGAACATGTCATTGCACAAATGGTTATTTTAGTTGTAACTACCGGTATTCTCCACTATGATCTTCATATGGATAATGCTTTTGGAAGCGTACTTCCTATAAAAAAAGATAATAACAATCGTAGTTATATTATAGATTTTGGAAGAACAAAAAGAATAACAGAAGGGTTTATAAAAAGTTTTAAAAATAATAAAAAGTTAGAATTATTATTTACAATTTTAAAAAGATTATCAATCATTGATTTTTATCCAACTGAAAACGAAACACAAAAAATAGTTCTCTTGGAAAATTTAGAAAATATTATTAAATTTATTGAAAGTCTTGATTACCGTATTAATGAAAGATATTATCCTCAATCGAAAGCGTTTATCAAATATTTGTATCCTGATTATGATCCTACGTCTCCTACATTTACTAGAACACCAGAAAATACTGAAAAATATTTTAGAATATCAAAAATAATTTATGATTTAACATCGACCAATAAGAATACAGTGTTTTCAAATAAAAATATACAAAAATATGTAAAAAAAGAAGAAATATTTTCTACACCATTATTGGATGATCTATCATTTCATCAAAAAATGGAAATATGTAAAGGATTGTATTTCAAGAATGATTTACGGTTATGGGATAAAAACGAAGGTAAAGGTGAGAAACAAAGAATAAAAGAGATAAAAAAAACATATGGTAATTCATTATTAAAAGCTTTAAATACCTTTTTTACTATAGAGCCAATTAAACATACAACTAGATCATATAGGCCGCCAACTATAAAAATTACTGAACAAATTGAAACAAATAAAGAACTTTCAAGGCAAACAGAAGAAGTAGAAATACAAAAACAAAAACGTAAAAGAGAAAAAGAAGAACGTAGAAGAGAAGAAGAAGAACAAAGAAGAGAAAAAGAAGAACTTGAAAGACGAAAGCAAATAGAAAAAGAAGAACTTGAAAGACGAAAGCAAATAGAAAAAGAAGAACTTGAAATAGAAGAACAATTAGAAAAAAACCTCAGAGAGTACTATGCAGTAAGGAGAGATGAAATAGGTAGTCCATTTTTTTCACTTCGTGGTAATGATGGTGGACCAACAAAATCGGCTTCGCAAAAAAGATATCATTCAAAATCTCGTTCAAAATCTCTTAAAAAATCTTTTGGAAAAAAATTTGATTCATTTTAAGGTCTATCTGAGGATTTGTATCCAATTATTATCAATAAAATATTATTATTCGATTTCGTAATAATATTTTACTCAAACGTCATCAAATATAAAAATTGGTTGATATCACCTAATATTTCGTCTCGAATATTTAATAAATCTGTATCCTTTTTTTGGTTAAAATAGCTGTTCATGTTTGTTAAAAAATCACGATATCCATAAATCTTTTCTTTGAAATCATCGACATTTGAATAATCCGGTATAGTAATTTTATTTTCTATCATTTTAATTCGGCTCTCGTCTTTTCCTAACAAAACCTCTACGAATTTATCTATATGTTCATTTAATCGCTCATATAATTCATCAGTTGCTTTATGTTGTGCATACGAATGCGTTTTCCAATGATATAACTTCACTGTATTAAGCATTTCAAAAAATATATGAACTATATGAGATTTATGATTACTGACGCTTTTTACGCCATGATTTCGTTTTGTTTTTCGCATTTGTTTTTTAATTTTTTTACTATTTGTGCTTTTATAAATACTTCTACTACTTTTTGATTTGCCCATGTTAATAATAAGAAATATATAATATAGAAATAAAATAAAGATATCTGTATTTTATATTATAATGTATTTTACACAAATTATATTTTATTTTAATATTATTTTATTCTATTTTAATTATGTAGAAAGTTTAATAATCCCTATTCCGAGTATTGTTCGGAAGGCTATTACAATGTCACAAATGCCATCAGAAATACCCAAAATTATTGATTATCCTAAACTAAATTATCATGAATTAACAGACCAGCACAAATATGATTTACAATGGTACGTTATTGGAATAGAAAGTGATTTTTTAACTAATAAACCACAAAAAGTAACTGTGTGGAATAAGAACTATGTTGTTTGGAAGAATACAAATAGTTCATATGTCGCTTTGGATGATGTTTGTTCGCATAAGAGTGCTTCGCTTTCTAAGGGTAAAGTATTTAATAATAACATAGTATGCCCATATCATGGATATGAATTTAATGAAAATGGAACACTTACAAAGGTACCTGGCATATGTTTTCATCCATCTCCTATATATGATGTTGCAAAATATGATGTTATTGAAAAAAATGGATGGGTATATTTAAACACATATTCAGATTTAGTTAAAAATAATACTGAAGTTGTTAGAAACAGTATTCATTATATTGAAGAAGAAGTTGCTAGAAATGATTCGGTGGTTTTTTTAAAAATGAATTTTAATTGCTATTCACGTATTTTGAGTGAGAACTCACTTGATGTTATGCACATTGGATTTGTGCATACTTTTGGAAATACTAAAAACCCTGCACCAATAGAGATTCATGCTCCGCGTCTTGTTGGGCCATATCATTATAAAACATCTTATTCTTACGAATCAGGTGATAAATCTATTGCTAGAAAATATTATGGCGTAAAAAATCTCACTATAGAAAATGAGTTTATCTTGCCACATACCACTGTTGCTCGTGTAATATTCGGTGATTATGTTAGTACAGTTATTACTTTTGCTTTACCAGTTAGTGATGATAAGAGTATATTATTTGTGAAAACATATCGAAATTTTTGGAAGAATGCACTTGGTGATAAGATATCCGAAGATTTAATGTTTAATACTATGTTACAAGATCGTGTTATTGTTGAGAACATTGATCGCCGTTTTATGGATGGGAAATTTAATATGCGTTTTGATAAATTACAGAATACTTACAAGTCTTTTTATAAGCGATTTGTGCATGATTATTTTGATGATAAGGCATAGTTTTATAGAAATATATCAAGAGTGAGGATAAAAAATTGAATTTTATTAATAGATTAGTATTCTATTTATTAATAAAATACTAACAATGGAGAACCTTACATTTACACGTTATTTATATCCAAAATTGGATGTAAAACAATCCCTTTTAATTGCTTTATTGGAACGTAAATCAGATGAGGCACTCTTTTGGGCATATGAAATCTATTTCAGTGGTTTCGAAGAAGATATATTTGATTATATTGATAATATTTATCTTGGCTTTTATAAATCGGAGAACCCGGAATTGGAGGTTTTTATAAAAGAAAATAGGGAATATTGGAAAATGAATAAAAATGATTGTATTGTTGGAAGTATTATTATGACATTTTCTTTGAGAAATTATCAAATCTGTGAATTTATTAAAGAATATATTGGAGAACCCTGTTTTCCTAATATTCAACAAACAAAAATGCGAAAATTTCTTGTTAAATTTAGTGAAAATGATCTTATAAAATATAAAACAGTTTTACCACACGATGGTAATGCGAGATATTACTTAAAAAATGTTTGTAAATATCCTATTCGTAGGAAATATAATGAATTTTTCGGTATAGATTGTTTGGATTATAGAGATGCCTTTTATTATAATTGGGAATATTATGCTGCTAAATCACCTATTTGGATGACGCGTATTAAAGAACAACAGGGAATTATAAACAATGAAACAATGAAGGTGGAATTTCCTAACGATGAGTTATTTGAGGCTTTTTATGATAAATGGCAATTAGAACCAGATGAACAGTCTTTGGACTTGCAGGAAAAATGTATTGGTAACTCTTCGTGTAAACAGTTACCAAAAGAAGATTTTTATGAGAACTTTGGTGGTATAAAGAGAGAACTTAAAAATAGTATAATATATATGGTTTAAAGTCTATCCGCGTTTTTGTATCCATACATTCTTTGAGGATACAAAAGACACGGATAGACCTTAAAGGAGGGTTTTAAAGGGAACCATGGGTTCCCTTTACCATGGGTTCCCTTTACCATGGGTTCCCTTTATGCTAACATATAAGTTAAATAAGTTGTAGTTGACATTAATATTCCACCCCAAATGCTATCCATCAATGCAACCTCGGGTGCCCATTTTTTTAATGTAGCATAATTTGTACTATCATAAACACCGTATATTACTAATCCAAAAAAGAATGCTTCAGGAATGGAACGATTTCTACTAATAATAAAATAGTTTAATCCGGTGATTAATAAAATATAACAAATAATAACACCTAATGGTTTAATTTGCATAACAACTCGTTGAATATTAATTATTTGATTTAAAAACGTATTTTTATTTAAATAAAGATAAATACCATCTAGAATTAACATTATAATTGCTGATATTATAACCTCACGAACTGCTTTCGTCATTTTATATATATAATATGACATATTATATAATTCCTAAACCATAAAAAATTGATTTCTTTTTTATTAATTAAACCAAACATCACAACTATTTAACTAATTTAGACATGGAATTTGTATTTGATACTGTTATCCCTAGAAGTGTGGATTCTACTTTACTTTTAAATAAAGAAAATAAAATTGATATTATGAAGGACGGTACTGTTATTTTTTGGGAAAGGAATGGTGATTTATCGCGAGATTGGAATAAAGGTATAATCTATGAAAATAAAGAAGATTATAATGAAAATAATTGGGTATACCACGGTGAAATTGACTATAAAACAAAAAAGCCTTGTGGGTTTGGACTTGAATACAATAAAGAAAAAGAAACAATAGAAACGGTTTATTATTGGCCATCAGGAAATAAATATATTGGACAATGGAAAGACGAAGTCATGGAAGGCGATGGCATTATGATTTACGCAAACGGAGATAAATATGTTGGACAATGGAAGAATGGTCAATTTGATGGGTTTGGAAATTTTGATTGCATTGATTATGATTACATTGGGCAATTTAAAAATGGAATGAGACATGGACTAGGAATAAATAATTGTCATAATGATGCTTCTACCTACGAAGGTGATTGGACCAATGATGAAATGAGTGGATCGGGTAAATATGTTTGCGATTTGTATACCTACGTTGGTATGTTTGATTGCAGCGATGCAAATGGATATGGAACACAAACATGGCATGATGGAGCTATCTATGAAGGAATATGGATAAATGGCTTAATGAATGGAGAAGGAAAATATACTTGTAAGAACTATACTTATATGGGTGAGTTTGTTGATGATTTATGTGAAGGTTTGGGAAAGATTACCTGGAAAAATGGTAATTCGTATGAAGGAAAGTTTGTTGATGACATTATTGATTTATATTACGACGAAGGTGTCTTTACATTTGCGGATGGGTCCAAATACATTGGTAAATTAAAAAAGATTTGGGATGTTCTTGTTAAATCGGATGAACATAAAGTATAAATTTATATGATTGTTTTATAGACTAATGAAGAAAAAATAATTACTTTACTTTATCTAAATGAATATTTGTTTTTTCATTATTTGTTAATTCCATTTTCTCTAATGCATATTGTCCACACGGACCACAATGATCTTCATTTGATAAATCTACTTTATGATTCATTTGTTTATTACAATTTTCTATTCTCCATCTCCCAACTGGTTTTGGTAATTCTTTGGGCATTATTTTTTTTAAAAAAGTAGTTATTAATTTCATAATATATAACTTGTATTTTTATCTTTAATCTCTATTCGTTGATAAATATATTTATCCACGAATAGGATATGGCATTATGTTTATTGATGAATTCGCATCTCCAGTATATTGATTTTGATGGCGTGCCTATAAATGTAAACATAAAATGTTTATTTATTATATAAGAATTTGAAAAATTAATGTCTAATATATCTACTATTATTGGTCAAGGTTCATATGGATGTGTACATGACCCTAGTTTAAAATGTACTAGACCAAAAGTTGATTATAATAATAAGGTATCCAAACTTCTATTAGATAAAGATGCAAGAAAAGAATTGGATGAATATTTAGGAATTCAACGTGCGGATCCAACAAACCAATTCTTTTTAGGTGTTCCTATCCGGTGTAAACCAAAAAATACTCCTAGCAATTATTACTCTGCTAGAAAATGTATGATTGGTGCGGATGCTACTACTACATATATGAAATCTTTTCGTTCAAATTATGATATTCTCGTAATGGAAAATGGTGGTATGAATTTGTACGATTTCGCAATAATCATGGAAAAGAAACCTGCCAATTCAGAAAATCGCAAAATAATGGAGAACTTTTGGATTGAGTGTCATCGTTTATTTCTAGGATTATCCGTATTTTTAAAAGAGAACATCATGCATCATGATTTAAAAGCCCAAAATATTGTTTATAATCCTACTTCGAACCGAGTTGCTTTTATAGATTTTGGACTAATGCGTCCATTAGATTCAGAAAAGAATCGTATTTTAAGCGGAAATAATATTGGTGAATTAATGCATTGGTCGTATCCTGTTGAAACAATGTTTTATAGAAAACAATTATATAATTCAAACAGAGCCAAGGCAAATATTACCCAAGATTTGTTAAATGACTTAAGTTCTGTTTATGATATTGAATTTTTAAATAATGTTTTACCTTCAAAAACAGGTGGCAATGATATAATAAATAGAGATAACGCGTCTACTTTATTGCACTATTCTATGCTTGATTTTATTAAGGAAACTGAAATATACACACATGAAGAATTCATAGATAAATCTCTTGGTACATTCGATTTATATGGAATGACCATGGGTTTAATGTTTGTTTTTAATAAAACCTATCATATTTTAAAAAAAGCAAATAGCAAAATAGATTATATTGAATTGTATAAGCATTTATTATTTTGTTTTCGTCCAGATAATACTAGATATACTGTAGAACAGGCATTGAACCTATATGAGGAACGTGTTCTTGTAGATATATTACAAAAGAATAAGATGAGATTTATTAATCATATTCCTACAAAAATAGAACACCCAAAGAACATAAGAGTTCCAAAAATGTCTGAAACTGCATTAGAACAATCAATGGAAAAAAAGGATAAGAAATTACTTAATAAAATTTGTCCAGTTGGTAAAGTATTAAACCCATTTACAGGACGTTGTGTAAAAGAATGCAAGGTTGGACAACAACGCGATGACAAGTTTCTTTGTAGAACGGTTAAAGCCGCTAGAGAAAAACTAAAAAAAAAAATAAAAATATTGAAGGAAGAAAATGATTGTCCTGAGTATAAAGAACGTAATCCAAGAACTAGGCGTTGCATCAAAAAATGTAATCCTGGGTATGAACGTAATCATGAATTTCGTTGCGTAAAGGAATAAAATATCAAATCTATGTCTGCATAATTTATATATATTTATATATATACATATAAATCTATATCATGAGTTATAGTAAAAGAAAAACACAAAAATATAAACGAGTTTATAAAGATCCTAGTATATATATTAAAAAAAATAATTATGGTTTAGGAACATATACTCGAAAAAATATACCGGCTAATACTATAATTTTAAAGGAAAGACCCTCTATATTGGATGAACCATATGATGATGTTTATAAATTTAAACTAATTCGTTATTTATTAAAACATAATAAAAGGGAATTTTTAAATTTGGTTCCACGTAAATTAGATGAAACTACAAATATTGATTATGAAATATTAAAAGAAAATCATTTACAAATTTTACCGGAATTGAATAAAAAAACAATGATATTATATTATTATAAAATAATGCGTAATTGGTTTCGTTTTGATGAGAAAGGTGTTATATTATTTTATGGTACGAAATTAAATCATAGCTGTAATTCTAATATTACTTATTATAAAAAGGGCGATGTTATGGTATTTGAAACAAAAAGAGATATTAAAGCAGGTGAGGAATTGTTTGATTCTTATATAAATTGTCAACTACATAAAGAAGAACGACAATCAAAATTAAAAAAGAATTATGGATTTGAATGTGGTTGCGATAATTGTAAGGGTGAAATTTCTATCTAACTTTGTAATAAAAATCTATCTATATCAGTAATGATTATACTTACATTGTTTCTATATCTGTAACTATATCATTAACAATATCATAAACTTCATCTTCTTCTGGTACAACAAAATCATCTTCATCACCCACAATATTACCTATATTTCTCAAATAACATTCACAACGTAAATTGGCTGGCATTCTAGAACGTATTTCTTCGCACCATTCTAAAATTTGAGATTCAACCGCACTAACAAGTTCATAGACAGAATAACCAGTAGTCGAACTAATTTTATAGTTACCACATGTCGCACAGTTTGTTGCTTGGAATTGTTGTTCTTCATATGTATCTAATGTCCATGCATCAAATCTCGGATATCGTGGATCACTGTATAAATTTTTATCAGTAAGTTCAATAGACCATTGTTCGCATTTATCAGGATCATCTCCTCCCCATTCATAATTATTTTTTCGACTATCATTCGCATAAAGAAATTTTAAATGAATGAACTGCTTTAATTTTCTTGTTTTAGCAGTAATTTTGTCATAAAAACAGTAGCTATTTATTAATTCCGCGAGTTCAAATGGAACTGGTAGAAGATGGATTGTTTTTTGCCGGTTAAGTGTTTTCGCTGGTTTTCTATCTTTATGTTTATCATGATCATGATCATGATAATCATAGTTCGGAAGGTCTAAAATTGTTGACATTATTTGTAATTAGTAAAGTTTATTTTTAACTATATTAACTATAGGTTTTCAATTTTTTATATAATTATTTATATATGAGTAGTTTCAAAACATTTATTCATTCTTTTAAAAAAATAAAATACGATGATTTTATTGATAATTTAGTATTATATAAAAATCACGAACCTTTACAAATTGCTGTTGCATCATTAAAAATACCAAATGAAATTGCGATAATGTATGAATATGATGAACATACATACAAGCCATTTACTACTGTTCAAATTATTGATTATAAAACAGATAAAAAAACTAAAATTGATAAAATAACAGAGGCATTATATAATAGTTTACATGATAATCCGCATTCTTATAAGGAGGATGATCCTGTTAAAAAAATTTATGATGCTTTTAAAGGTTCGCCGAAGCATGCACGTGCGTTAATTTTTTTACTAAAGCAACAATTTGATGATAATGCAGATTGGATTAATAAAACAAATATAAAAAAAATAGAAAGATTATTATCATCCTATTATTTAAAAGATTCCGGAAAAGTTATATGGGATGATAATGATAATGCTATGATTTTAAAAATTAAATTGTATTTTGATCATTTATCTCGTACTAGTAAAAGTATTGGTTATCAAACTGCACATAGTAAAGCAATCCTATCGTCCAAAAAAGGTGGCAAGAGCAAAAAACGTGCCTTTAAAAATTCTAATATAACTCGGAAAGCTAAAAAGGTAAGAAAAACTCGCCGAATAAGAAGAAAATAGATGCATTATTTTTTAAATAATTCTACGATAAAAATTATTTAAAAATCAAAGAAAAAAGTCGGGACCGTTTTTAAAAATGGACAAAAATAAATGTCCATTTTTTATTTTTGCGTTGGAAAATTTGAAAAAGACCTATTTTACTCGGAGATGCTGTAAAAACGCATTTTTTACAAAAAAAACTGGCTGCATAAAATTAAATAGTTTTACTGCGGAATATTTAGGAGGATTTTGTTGTTGTAAGAAGTTACTTATAAGATCTTATTTAGGGATTTTTAATAAAATAAGATAAAGATAAGATTTTAAAATAAGATTATACTTTATATGCCAAAAGTAATAGTTGACTATTCTAATACTGTTATTTATAAAATTATTTGCATAGATAAGAATATTAAAGATATTTACGTAGGACATACTACTAATTTCGTGCAGAGAAAATATGCACATAAAATTGGATGTAATAACAAAAACCATTATAGTTATAATTTAAAGGTTTATTCTTTTATACGTGATAATGGTGGGTGGGAAAATTGGGAAATGGTAGAAATATGTACTGTTACTTGCAAAGATAAAATGGAAGCGTTGCACTGGGAACAAGAATATTATACGTTGTTAAAAGCATCATTGAATTCTAAACAACCACTTCCATATAAAAAAAAAAGGGATGTAACGGTTACATCCCCGGGGATTATTGAATTTACGGAAAATATAAAAAAAGAAACTATAAATGAAATCATTGATACTGTGGAAACGAAAAACGAAAATATTATAAATGTAAATAATAGCGAACCTATAAATAATGAAAATCATAATAAATTGGATAAAAAAATAATGGCAAACTCAATTAATACTATAAAAGAAACGCCGAAACAACAATCTAATAATGTCAATGGAAAAAAAAATATGAATTGCTTACTGTGTAATTATTATACAGATAATTTAAAGGATTTAAAAAAACATCAATTGACAACGAAACATATTAGAAATACTTCTAATAATAATACTTCTAATAATAATATTATAAACAATAATAATTCTATACAAAAACGTGAAATGTTTTGTAAAAATTGTGAAAAGAGATTTATATGCAGAGTTACTTTATGGAGACATAAAATGAAATGTATGAAAGAAAATGTCGAAAAAGATAACGACGACAATGATGATTGTGTACTTAATAAAAAAAATATTCAAACTAATGAATTGTTAATTGAATTAATTAAACAAAACAAAGAATTAAAAAACACGTTGATAGAGCATTCAAAAGAGTTAAATAATAGAATGATCGAGCAAAATAATAAGCTAGTTGAATTATCTACAAAACCCAATACAACACTTATTCAAAATAATACGACGAATAATACTATGAATAATAATTTTAATCTCAATGTGTTTTTAAACGAACAATGCAAGGATGCAATAAGTATTACTGATTTCATAGATTCATTAAATTTAAATGTAGCTGATTTGGAGGCAACTGGCAAATTAGGATATGTTCTCGGTATATCAAGAATTTTCATAAATAAATTAAAGGAATTAGATGTTTATGAACGTCCACTTCATTGTACAGATTATAAACGCGAAACAGTTTATATAAAAAATCAGGATACATGGGAGAAAGATAATCAAGAAAAAACCAAATTGCGACATTTAGTAAATCGAATTGCTAGAAAAAATTTGGAGCAATTACCTGCATGGCAAGCAGAGAACCCTGATTATGTAAAATCAGATACTCCTGAAAATAATGAATTCATGAAGATTTCATTGAGTTCATTAGGTGGGTATACAGATGATGAGGAGAACAAACAATTCAATAAAATTATGCGAAATGTATTAAAAGAGGTAACTGTTGGTAAGAATACTTTTATAGAATGAGGTATGTGAACCTAGGTTCCTAAATAGTGCTTTGCACTATAAGGTTAGAAGTCACGTAGTGACTTCTGTACCCCTCAACCCCCTCCTATTTGAAATAGAAAGGAGAAGGAATGGAGTAGGTGGAATCGTAGGCCCCCTATTGAATTATATCTTGTAATTGTTTAATATTTATTTGAGGTTGTTCATGTTCATGCTCTAATTTAATATTCTCTTTTTCTACTTCATTCTCTTCCCTCTCTTCTTTTTCCTCTTTTATTTGTTCATTCAGTTCCAGTGTTTTGGTAATGCGTTTCTTAATATTATGTTGTTGTATATAATATTTGGCAATATCCGGTGAATTTGCTATACAATTCATTATTGAATTATAAGAGAACCCAGAAACCAAAGTATCATGTTCAGATGTATATTTTATACTATACCACCAATAAGGTGGAATAAAAAGCATATATCCCTCCAATACTTCGAATTCTAGAAATTTTATTTTATCCATTTCATGCATGTATTTTTTCTGAGGTTTCCATGGATTAATTGGAGAACGGAATTCATAATTCTCAAAGTCCTTATTTTGATATAAATATTTCGAACTCTTCCATGGAGTCATTTTAACCTGTATTTTACCAGTATTCACACATAAATATTGACGATAACCGGTGTGATATCTTAACGGAGTTACTGTATTTTTAGAGGCAGTAAAAATATCGTATTTCGATATTGCTGTTAGATATGGTTTTATATTGGTATCATTATCTTGGAATGTTCTCAATAATCCGGATTCTTCTAAAAAGTCTTGATTGTTTTCAGTAAAATATTTAGATTTTTGATCGGTTCTCATTAAGTTCGTTCCAGTTTGATATGGTAAAACAACATAGTCAACTGCGTCATCTGAGTTCCAGTAGTCATTGATATCTTTTACTTTAATGTCGGTATTTGCAAAATGGTCTTCCAATAATGTATCGTAGGTAATTTTATTGAAAAAATCTGGACAAATAGACATATATTCAAATAATACTGGTTGTTTAACTTCACAAACTTCTTGTAAGTGTTCTTTAGTAGAATAATCCATTTCATATATTTCTAAATCTTCACTACGCTTATATTGATAAACAATATGAATGTAAAGAAATAGAATGATGAGAAATAATAAAATATTTAAATAGAGTGTCATTAGTATATTATAAGACAGGTAATTTTAGCAATATAGTAAACGAGTTTTTTATAGGAATAAACTAGACGTTTCTTTTAATCTCTATTCGTGCATAAATGTATTTGTCAAACGTTGATATGTTTCCGCAAAGAATGTTTGGATACAAAAGACATGATAACCCATATCCTATTCGTGCATAAATACATTTATGCACGAATAGAGATTAATAAAATTATTACGTTAGTATGTAACAATTTTTATCACAACCCAGGGTCTAAATTGGACCTGGGACTAATGATTAGTTTAATAAGTAAATAATAAATCTAATTATATTATAACATAAATTAATTATTTTAATGCAAGAAATAGTTATAAAATTGGTAAATGATCCAACAACAAACACCTTGAAATTGAATAAATTAATAGATTTTAATTATTTTACCGGAAACCCAACAAGTGTTACTGATGCTAGTTATATATTAATAACTAAAGATACAATTCCGAAAGATATAGCTGTAAATTTATTTAAAATAAATGATATTAGTCTACAAGTTTTTCGAAAAGCCTATAATAATTTAGAAAAATATGAAAATAAAGGTAGTTTAAGTAAACTTTTAACGGCGGTTTATGGAACTGACATTAATATTGGAAAGTATTCTAATATAATTAAGGAAGATTTATCACGAATTTTTGGAAAAGAAACTTTTTTAGATATTTTAGTTTTCCTTTCTAGAGAAGATCCATCAAATCCAACAAAATTATATAAAGATAACTATAAAGGTTTATGGGAAAATATTACAAAAAACGTCCCCTATGAAAATTTAGGAGAAAACATGAGAAACTCAAATAGAATCGATAACGAAACTAAAGGAAAAATTATAAAAGTTTGGGACACTGAAGTTCGTAAAAATGAAACTTTTACAGCTAAACTTCTAAAGAACTTGAATAATAGTTATTTTAACTCTGATAAATTATTAGAAAGAGCAAAAACGGCTATAGATAATGACATTGAAAAAGCAAAAGGTGATTATTTGTTAGAATTAACAATAATCAAGTACGCAATAACAAATGAAAAAAATTATTCCTTTGATTCGTATACTCATATAAGAGGTATTGCAAGAACAGCAACAGCAGCAGCAGCAGCAACAACAACAGCAGCAGCAGCAGCAGCAGCAGCAGCAGCAGCAGCAGTTGCAACAACAGCAACAGCAGCAACAGAAGCAACAGAAGCAGAAACAATAACAGCAGCAACAACAGCAGCAGCAGAAGCAGCAACAACAACAGCAACAGCAGCAGCAGCAGCAGCAGCAACAACATCAGCAACAGCAGCAGCAGCAGTTGCAACAACAGCAACAGCAGCAGCAACAACAGCAACAGCAGCACCAACAACACCAGGAGTACCAGGAGTACCAGCAGTATCAAAAGTAGTTGAAGCATCAAATGATGCTCTAGGAGAACATAAAGATTTAAATTCCTATAAAAAACTAAGTTGGACAGGTTTTATATACGAAATTGAAAAAAATAAAAGAGAGATGAGTAAATTTAATAAAATAGTAAATAATTTAAACTCGATGGCATTAAACAAAGTACAAGACAAACCTGGGTGGAAACTTACTTTACCTACAGCTAAATTTGAAACTCCTGAAATATTTGTAGATAAATTATTAAACGGTAATAGATTAATAGGCGGTAAAACAACACAATCAAATAAAAAGATATTTAATAAAACTAGAAAAATATATTTATCCACGTACACAAATTAAGGTCTATCCGTTTTTTGTATTGTGCATTATCCATACATTCTTTGCGGATACAAAAGACTGGATAACCCATATCATATTCGTGCATAAATATATTTATGCACGAATAGGGATTAATCATCATTATCATTAATCTTCGGAGCCAAATAGAATGTCATTTTTGCATTTTCATCCCCCAAATAATAAATAAGTTTCATCGGAAAATTCTTTATAAATTTTACTTCAATATCCTTTGTAATTTTATGGTAAGCACATATGTTGTTCAAAATATTTAAACTAAAGGATAATTGAATTGTTTCGCCTTCATTAATCGCATAAGAATCCAAATCATCAATATCAATATTTACACTCATTTTTCCAAATCCCTCACTCAATGAATTCATCTCGATTTTTTCTTCACTGCATATTACATCGATAGTATCACCAAACATTTTTAATTGATTTACTAATCCAGCAAAAGTAAGAGATGGAATACTAAATTCAGCATCAGATTCCATTGCCGGAATATCCATTAATTGCTCCTCTAAATCCATCAAAGGCATTTCGAAATGTTTATCGAAGATAGTTTTATTCTCAGAAGTAAAACTAATAAATAATTTATCGTTGTTTTCAGGATCAAACGTCAGGCTAATTTCCTGTATTTTATCACGCGTACTCAAAATTTTAAAAAGCAAAACTGAATTCAGACCGATCGAAACACAACCTTCATTCACATGTTCGTATTTATCAAACCAAGTATTTGGTAAAACATATTCAAAAATAGATACGCGAGAAGAATCCATAGATTGCAAATACATACGCTCTTTTTCAAACATTATATTTATGTTTTCAGTGAAAGCCTTTGTGTTTTGAAACATGGCAGTAAAGATTTCTGCCTTTTGTGGAGAGCTGATAATAATATTCATTTTCAAATACTTATAATAATTAGTATTGATTAATTATTATATTAATTTCAATTATAATAATAACTTTATAATTTTTAAATATGTTCAATTTTTTATCTTCCCTAATTAGATATTACATTCTAAATAAAATTTTTAATATTTCTGTACTATCATTTTTATCATAAATAACCATTTTGTTTTTAACAGTTGGTTCCACTAAAGGTGATAAAAGTGTTGATATTGTTTGAAATGCTGATGGTGTATTATAAATAAATAAATTATTTAATTTTATGGAATAATCTGTACCAATGCTATTATTTAAAAATATGATGATTATATTTTTGTATCGTTCTGCTGCCGAAACAGTAAAAGAATCTAAATTTATATGCATGTTAAAAGTGCCATAATTAGTTATGCATGTTTTAATTAAAGAAGTTATATAATTAACAACTTTTGAATAATATTCAGGAACAATAAATCTCTTAAAAACAGTATAATCAATAAAAATAGAATTTGTGTTTTTTATAATAAAAAATGTATTTACAATTAAATTATCAATACCAATTGAATCAGTAATCATATTAGCACATTCTATTTTTTGAAAATTTTTGAAAATGGAATTTTTTTTATTTTCTAAAAAATATTTATATGATAATTCCTGTATTTTAATATTAAATTCTTGATTATAATTCATTATATAATATGTAAATAATAATTTTATATTAATTATTACTTATTATTCTTGTTAATCTCTATTCGTGCATAAATATATTTATGCACGAATAGGATATGGGTTATTCAGTCTTTTGTATCAGCAAAGAATGTATGGATACAAAAACACTGATACATCTTAACTTTGAGAAAATTCTTCTTTAACTAAATTTTTAAGATCAACACTATTAGATTCATGATTGGTGACTTGATCATTTGTAATTTCAAAAACCTGATTATCTAATGCATTTGACACTGATCCCAAATCTGAAAATACTCTCACCCTTTCTTCTAACAGTGTTTTATTCACGTCCATTGTGTATGATTGTAATTTTAAAACAATGTCCTTTAATTCACCAATTTCCTGTGCAATTAATTCAAATCGATTATTAAATTCATTCAGAACATCATCAATATTATTTGATTGAGATTCTGATTCAGTTTCTGTCATATTTGTTGATTGCATATTATCAAAATGCACATGTCTTTCATTATTATCCTTTGTTTCTTTCATAAAACCCTCTAAATTCAATAATCTGCGATCAATAACATCAATAACTTGCTGAAGTGTAAATCCTTGTTGTTGTGAATTAGTTTGAGCGTTTTGTGTTTGAATTGGTGTTTGTGATGGCGGATTTCCTCCAAAAGCACGTCGGTTTTTTGCAGAAGCATTTGATTTACTCATTTTAAATATATTATAATAATCGATATCTCTAAATAATTATAAACGTAATTTATAAAACATATAAAATTAATTTTTTATTTATTTAAAAATGAAGGTAGAATTAATTAGTTATTCTAAACCACCGTCTGGTGAACAATCATTGCAAGACTTGGTAGCATTTTGTGCAAGGGTATCTAATCCTACAAATCAGAACAACACTGTTACAAATGAAAGACTAATTAAATATCTAATTAATAATCAGCATTGGTCTCCATTAGAGATGGTAAATATTTGTTTAGAAATAGAAACAACACGTGATATAGCAAGGCAAATCTTAAGGCATCGTTCATTTTCATTTCAAGAATTTTCGCAAAGATACGCAATTGCTGATTTAGGGTTTGTATTTCGAGAAGCACGTCTTCAAGATAGTAAAAATCGGCAGAATAGTATAGAGGTGGATGATGAACATTTACAAAACGAATGGAATGATATACAAGATGGCGTATCCGCAATGTCAGAACAGGCGTATAAATGGGCAATTGAACATGGAATAGCCAAAGAACAGGCAAGAGCGGTTTTACCTGAAGGTATGACTATGTCAAGATTATATATGAACGGGTCATTGAGATCATGGGTGCATTACATACAGTTACGATCAGGAAATGGAACACAAAAAGAGCATCGTGAAGTAGCAATTGCATGTGCAAACGCAATAGAGACTATTTTTCCTATGATAAAAGATTTAGTAACTAACATTTAGGATAGTTTTATTTTCTATTTAATTTCTATAAAAGAAAATGGAAATTTTAAATGAAGTGAAAGATTTAAATAAAAAAACTTTTTTATCGCATGTTTTTTCAACAACAGAAGAAGGAAAAGCAGAGGTATTAAATGTAGTGCAATATTCGCTTTTGGGAGTAATTCCGGTTGTTGTATTGAATAAATTAATCCAGCGATTTATTCCTGAAGCTGATCCTGAAAAATCATCTTTAGAGCTTTTAGCTGAAATTTTCATACAGTTAGTTGTAATGTTTTGCGGGGTAATTGTTATACATAGAATAATTACATATATTCCTACCTACAGTGGGTTTAAATATGAGAGTTTAACATTAACCAATGTGATTTTAGCGTTCCTAATAATAGTATTGAGCATTCAAACAAAATTAGGAATAAAGGTAAACATTTTGGTAGATCGCATAAATGATTTGTGGAATGGAACTGATTCAAAAGGAAAAAAGGATAATGTTAGATCAGGTGTACGCGTAAGCCAGCCATTGTCTAAACACAGTCCTAGTCAAGCGGACTATTTAGATAATGCAGGAATCCAAACAGGAGCATTTCCTCCTGCACCAGTTGCAACTACCCGTCAAACCGGATTGTCTGATGTATATGATCATATGATGCCTAGTAGAGGAGGAAATGCAGGTGATTATGGACTATTAAGTGGTCCAATGGCAGCAAATAGCGTATTAGGAGGGTCATTTGGCGCGATGTTTTAGATAGTTTGTAGAAATAATAATATCATATATTTTTTTAATCTCTATTCGTGCATAAATATATTTATGCACGAATAGAGATTAATATGATATTATGGTTTATTGAAAATATCAATAGAGTTTACTAAATCCATCTTTTTCATAGATTTTTCAAAGGCGTTTTCCTTTTCAATATTGGCAAATAAATATTCAGTATTAGGACTTTCTTCTTGTTTTTTTATTTGCTTATATACTTCATTAACCTTGTCTACTATGTTTTGAATCATAGGTTTATTAGACATTAAATCTATATTAGTTGGAACCGGTTCTGTTAATAATGATACTGCAAAATAGAGCAAATATCGTCGTTTTTTACATGCAGCTGTTGTGTATTTAATACAAAAAATATTCATAATTGCATTCATAAGTTTACTAACATATTGGTTATTTAGTTTATTACAATAAAATATTAAGGTATCCCATAATAGCCAAATAATATCTTTTTGAAATTTCTTTTCAACTGGAATATTACTTCGACGTTGACAATAACATGGTTGTTTCCGCTTTTTACAAATATTGTCAAACTCAATTATCCATTCTACCCAATAACATGCATTTATTGTGCTATGAATTTCGGGTGATAATTGATAGGAAAATTCATTTATGGCTATAAAAAGCTCTCGGGGATCTTCTTTATTAAATATATCGGTTGCGTAATCCATATTAGGTGCTTTTAAACGTTCAGATATTAAAGTCATATCAAATTCTTCAATACGATTAATCTTAACTGGTTCAAAACTATGTTTTCTATTTGAAAGAGTGAGTGTGCTGACTATTTCAGCAAATAATTTTCTTATATTTGGGTGATTTCGTAATTGAAGCTCATTCAAATATGCTCCCCTTGTCATAATATTTTTAAAAATCTCATAACGATTTTGTAAATATATAACAATTTTTGGATTGCCTAAATGAATATGTTTTCCTGTGTAATGTATGATTATTTCCCATAATTCCATGTAATGTCCTGAACAAATAAGTTCAGCAGACCAATATGCAGATGGTTCTAATTTTCCATTTTTTATGTTCTCGATTAGTTGTTTTCTAACATCCGCTTTTTTATAATTGGAAAACGTTGTTCCTCTGAACTGCGGTGCTTGTCTTATATCGTTTATTTCACTATTATCACTAACCTTTGGTAAATTGTCTTCCATAAAATATATTTATAATAATAAAAAATATAAATGCATTTGTACTTATTAATAATATGTCAAAATATCGTATTCGTTTTTTTTCGAATTTTTGTCCTTCAGAGAATTGTAAAGATGTTTATGAAAGATTATGTGAATCAATATTAATAGAAAACTATGGTTCAGATAAGGATATTTATATAACAAATGACGATGACTATACTCATGTTATTATTTTAAATACTGCTATGCCTAATATTAGTCATATACCAAAGAAAAATGTAATAGGTTTGGCATTTGAACCTATTTATTTTTTAGGATTAACTGAACAATTTGTTAGATATGCAGAACAGTATATTGGAAAATATTATATTGGGGATAAAATAAATCTTCCAGATCCATTTGTCGAAAGGTTCTCGCATATGTGGCATAACCAGCCATTAAAATATTTACCGGAGAAAACAAAGAGTATCTCAATGATGGTAAGTGAAAAGAATCAACAATCGGGGCATAAATATAGGCATGATTTGATAAATAAAATTTTAGAAACGGATTTACCAATAGATATTTATGGTAGAGGATGTATGTATTATGAATATTTAAATGATAATCGTGTGAAGGGAAAATTTAATGAACGAGAACCTTATGAGAATTATGAATTTCATATATGTATTGAGAACTTTGAAACAAATCATTACTTTTCGGAGAAAATAATGGATCCCTTATTGTGCAGTACAATACCAATTTATTTGGGTTGTCGTAATATTCATTCTTATTTTCCAGATAATGTCATTGTTTTATCTGGTGATTTGAATAATGATATGGAATTGCTAAAAAATATTGCAGAGAACCCTGCGAAATATAAAAAAAACATAAATAATCAATCAATAAAAAATAAGATTTCTCTATTAAAGAATATTGAGAACCTGTTTTAGAATATTGAATTAAAATATCTTTTATTTTTGATTGGTTTCTTGATTGATTCTATTTTGTATGGAGTAATTTTAGACCTTTTGGGTTTAAAAAAACAGTTAAATAAATATTTCATTTTCTTATATTTTTCTAATATAATAAAAAATTATTATATTATTCAATTTTCTAAAGGGAGGGATCATAAGTGAACCTTTTTATTAAACGGAGGGATCATAAGTGAACCTTTTTATTAAACGGAGGGATCATAAGGTAACCTTTTTATTAAAGGGAGCCTTTTTATTAAAGGGAGGGATCATAAGGGAACCGTAGGTTCCCTTATAGTAGGTTCCCTTATAGTAGGTTCCCTTACTCGGTGATAATTCGAGGTACCACATTGATAGTCTGTAATTCCTGTGACATAAGCTTATAAGCATAAGGAATTTCTACCTTGGCAAAATCGGTTTTGTTATCACATGTTTTGCATAAATGGATTGTAAAATCGGCATTCGCGTACATACGGTTTTTATTACCATCATTATAAGATGCGACCATACCACACTTTTTACAAACATGAACCGAGTATTTATCTGATACATCATATAAGCGTTCGCGACAGAATCTCGACATACCATGTGCAATCATAACATCACGTTCCATTTCACCAATTCTAAAACCACCATCCCTGCTTCTACCTTCTGCTGGTTGTCTTGTCAAGTTAACCATTGGTCCTATTGATCTGCTATGTTGCTTATCATTAACCATGTGTTTCAATCGTTGATAAAATACTGGTCCAATAAATATATTCGTCTCAATTTGTTCACCTGTTAATCCATTATATAATAATTCATTGCCGTAACTTTCATAACCAACTTTTTGCAATTCTTTAGTTATGTCTTTGACATCAAGGTTACCAAAACTCGTACCATCACCAAATAGTCCCAATTCCAATAATACTTTTCCCAGGATTGTCTCTTTTAACTGTCCAATAGTCATACGAGATGGAATAGCATGTGGATTAATAATAATATCCGGCCTAATTCCATCCTTGGTAAAAGGCATATCGCATTCTGGTATAATGTTTCCACAAGTACCTTTTTGCCCGTGACGGCTGGAAAATTTATCACCAAAAACAGGTTTGCGTAAAATACGAACACGGACCTTTGCGAAGTTGTAACCATCACCGTTTCTTCCTGTATAATTCTTATCAATATAAGTTTCCTCTGTGGTTCTGAATGTCTTACTTTGATCTTCATATTTTACAGTCTTTGTAGGATCATTTCGATTCTCCTTTATAGGAATGGTTTTTGCTATGATAACATCACGGTTTTCAACCAATTGATTTTCTGGGATAAATCCATCAGTATTTAGTTTTTCATAATTTCCAAATTTAATACCTTTTGTTTTTTGAGGATCTGGTTTACATCTGATAATCTCATCTCGAATAATATTTTTATCTTCATCCTTTTCAGTATGATAAATCGTTGCTAAAAAGAGACCGCGATCAATTGAACCTTTGTTTACGAGCACACTGTCTTCTTGATTGTAACCAGTATGCGTCATGATTGCTACATGGATTTGCGTACCTGATGGGATTTTATTAAGTTGAATAAAATTCATGAGACGAGTGTCGACTAGAGGGCGACTTGGATAATTCAATACATAGGCGGTTTTATCCATTCGTTGATCGTAGTTTGTTGCATAAACGCCCATTGCTTGCTTTCCCATCGCACAGTTGCTACTAGCAAAACCACCAGATCCAGCAATAAATGAGTGATTTTCACTTTCAACTTCAATATCTGAAACTAATCCATTCGGTTCTTGTGATACGCTTTTCACTTCAATAAATTTGAATTTTTTAGTCAACGGATCATAATGACAACCAATCTTAATTTCATTAATATTTTTCATAATTTCTCCAACAGTTTTCCATCCTTTATTTGTCATAAATTTATGGTCTTCTGTTGCAATTATTTCTCGTCCACTAATAGTTCGTAATTTATAAATAGTATCTTCGTTTTCCCTAACAAAGTGGTTTACTACGTGTGTTTCTGTAATATCTAAAGTTTCTGGGTTAAATGATAAGACCTTTTCTCCAATTGAAATATCTTTAATAGCCTTTTTTGATCCATCAGACATCCATACTAACTCATTTGGATCCAAGCATTGGTATGTATTGCGTGGTGCTTGATTGTGATCGGGAAAAGGGATACATGAAGCCAATACTCCAAAAATAGTACTAGGATGAATTTCGCAATGTGTATATTGAATTTTCATATTTGGATGTTGTAAATATGTGTCTTTGCTTTTCATTGCAATCATTGCGAAGTTTTGTTCATCTGGATCAATATATTCAATAACAGATTCATCTAATTTGCAATTAGTTAATAAGTCATTCCATGATAATTCTTTATTTACTAAACGGTCGATAACAGTCTTGTCAATAATTGCCATATTGTTTTTAACTCGTAATATAGGTCGTGTTAGACGTCCGCCATCATTGCAAATTCGAATTTCTAGTAGCTTAAAATCAATCGTAATTGATGTATATATATTAATTATGCCCTTGTATTTTTTATCTTTCATGTCATTATATAATTCCATCGGGTTCTTTGCGATTCCTAACCAACAACCATTTACAAATACCTTTACTTTATTATTCAAGTCTTTAGGATTAGAATCATCTACCTTAAGAATATAGGGGGCAACATATTCATACAACGAAGAACTGTTTGTTGGAATAGTAATATGACCCATGTAACTAATGTTTTTAACAACACCAATTGATTGCCCTTCTGGTGTTTCTGCTGGACATAAAAATCCAAAGGTTGTGTTATGAAGTTTACGTGGTGCAATCAATTCACCGCTTTTTTCTAATGGAGTATTAATGCGTCTTAAATGACTCAAACTGGCAACATAGGTTAGTCTATTTAAAACTTGTGCAACGCCAACCTTGCTGCTGTTTGATTGTTTAATACTAAAATCACCTGTAGCAAGAGCACGATTAATACCGTTTTCAATAGTTGTGGATTTCATAATTTTGTAAATATTCGTCATGTTAACAATGTTTTCATAATCTTCGGTAGAACGCCATGAACCATTATTAATTTCTCGAATAATTTGTTTTTGCATTTCTTTGACAAGTTTGTTGAAATAGTTTCTGAATAAATTATTAAGAAGAGTACCGGTAAGTTCAATACGTTTATTAACGTAAGAATCCCGATCATCTGGCGGCAGCAATCCTAAACTAGTTTGGATTAACTTATTTGCCATATAACCAATCATGTATAACTTTTGTTGTTGTGTTTGGCAATGTGGGAACAAATCATTATTTAATACTTCTAATGCAAATTCTCTCTTTTTTCGCATACCAGTCTCTTTATCCAGATTTATGGGAGTATATGCTACAAACGAAGTAATGTGCCGAAGAGCATCTTCAGTAGTCATGTATTTATTAGCATCAATAATAGATGCTTGTAAGAAATTTAATATATCCGAATTTTTGTCATAATTTATGTCTAGGATAATATATTCGGTTATTTGTTTGTCACTAAGTATACCGAGAGCTCTAAACAAAACATACAATTCAATAGGTTGTTTAATTCTTGGAATATTAATAAAGATACCATTACCAAAACCATTGTTCTTACTAGCTATCATCATTTCAATTTGTTTTGGTGAGATACATTTAAAATCAGGTACTGATTTTATCTCTGCAAACCAATTCCATTTTGTAGTATTTTTACCATCGAAACAATAAACGCGATTTTCAGCTGCTCGTTCTTGCCCCAGAACTGTTTTTTCTGATCCTTTTATAATAAAATATCCACCCGAATCCATTGAACATTCCCCAGTAAATTGATTATTAATATGCTTATTTTGAGTAAGAACACATACGGATGATTTCAACATAATTGGTAGTTTTCCAATGTTTATTTTAGGTAATGTCTTTTCAATAATTTTCGGATTCTCCATATTTTCTGTGTTTCTAATAACATATTGAATATTAATATCAACAGTCATTGAAGATGCATAAGTAAAATTACGTAGTTTAGCTTCTTGTGGTAACATCATTTTTGTAGCACCATTGTTTTCGTGAATTTGTGGAGGATAAAGTTTAAAATTAACGAATGAAATAAATACTTCTAGAAAATATTTATCTTTATCTTGAACATAATCATTTTCAGAATGTATCACTACGGGGTTGAACATTTGTATGGTGCGTTGTATTTGATAGTTTACGAAATGATTATATGATTCTATTTGGTGACGAACAAGACGTTCTAGATGCTGTCCATCAAAATAAGATTCAATAATCGAATATGGTTCTTCTATGAATTCACAAAAATGATCCAACACCGCCTTTTCATCAATAGTTATTTTTGATTGAATTTCCTCTATTTTTTTTTGTATTTGTTCTTCTTCTTTTATAATTAGTTTAATATTAGTAGTAGTTTCTGAATTTTGAGATTGAGTATCGCGTATTACTAACTTTTTTCTGGATTTTTTTGGAATTACTATATTATCATCATTCTTTGTTTCTACATATCCTCCATTATTGTTAACGGCTCTCATTTCATAATTCATTGTTATCTATTATTTTTAATAATAGATAAATTAATATTCATATATAATCAATTTTTTAACTAGTTTACATTTATTATTTATCGGTAATTAGAATAGTTTGCAATATATAAATATTTGTAAAATAAATAAAAGACAATTTATATATTATAAGTAATGCAATGACAAAAAAATCCATTAAACGCAATAAATTTATCGACTACTTGGATTCTTATGATAAAAAATCAGAACCCAATACATTGGATTATTCTATTTTATCATCGTTAATCAAAGACCACTTTTCAGTTGATGAAATAGATGATAAAAATATATTGGGTTCTTTATATAAAAATAAATCAATAGCTGATGTTTCATTAAACACTAATAGAGCCCCAAATAATAATTCATATTATTCTTTATTCGATACTTCATATTACATATGGCAAAATCAACACGAAGCATTGGTTGATGTTGGTATTGATATTAATAGAGATGTTTCAAACATTAAGCCTTTTCAAGCAATTACAAGATCAGAACAAATAGAAGTAAGTATAAATTCCCTATCTGATATTATAAATATTATAGATACTATTGAACTGCGAGATGATACTCAATACAATATTGATTTGAAATCATTACATAATATTAAAACAGAATTAGTAGAATTAAATAATATGATAGGAATGGAGAACATGAAACAGTCAGTGATTGATCAATTATTGTATTTTATTCAAAATTTACACATAGGGAAAAATAAGGACTCGAGTGATTTTAAACACACTGCAATTTATGGACCTCCTGGTACAGGTAAAACGGAAATAGCAAAAATAATAGGTAAAATGTATTCAAAACTTGGAATATTAAAAAATAATGTATTTAAGAAAGTAACACGAAGTGATTTAATTGGTGGGTATTTAGGTCAAACTGCTATAAAAACAAAAAAGGTAATAGAAGAATGTATTGGTGGAGTTTTGTTTATTGATGAAGCATATTCTTTAGCTAATGGAGAACGAGAAGATAGTTATTCAAAGGAATGTTTAGATACAATATGTGAAGCATTGAGCGATTATAAAAATGAATTAATGGTTATTATTGCTGGATATGAGAATGAATTAAATGAAACGTTCTTCAGAGTTAATAAGGGATTGCAGTCCAGATTTATTTGGCGGTTTACAATGGATGAATATAATCCTCTAGAATTAATGAAAATATTCAAGAAAAAGGTTAGTGAACAAGATTGGCAATTTGAAGATGAAAATGAAATTAAAGAAAAGTGGTTTAATGATAAAAAAGAGAATTTTAAAAGTTATGGGCGTGACATGGAGTTGTTATTAACATACATAAAGATTTCGCATGGACGTCGTATTTATGGTAAGGATAATAAATTAAAAAGGAGAATAAAATTAGATGATATGGATAAAGGTTATGATGTTTTTTTGAAAAATAAAAATTTGAAAAAGGAACGCGTCATATTTGGATTGTATGTATAAAATATTTTCACCTATTATAATATAAATATATGGCAAAAAAAAATTCTGCAAATTTAGGAAATGGTGGAATAATGGGTAGTGGTATATTTGGACATTTTGGTACATTAATTAATTGTGACTCAAAAGATGATTCAATGTATTGTAATATTATGAAGTTTTTTAATTTATTTTTATTACTTGTTATGTTTTTAGTTATTTTTTATTTTGCTTACACATTATTTATAAAACCGTATTTTAATTCAAAAAAAAGATAGAACAATCGAAAAGGGTGTAATATTTAGGAATTATGTGATACGATTGTTTTATTTTTTACAGATGTAAATATAATATATATTTAAATCAAATAACAATGAGTGAAAAGAAACAAATAAATATTGATATGGGATTGTTTAATTTTTCGGCAAATAAAACACGTAAAAAAAAATCAACGTCTGATAATTTAAATGGAATAAAAATTAAACAACCCTCTCAAAAAAAGAAAAATGATAGTTTGAAAAAAAAATCACTTTTAAAAATGATAAGACAGCATCAAGAGGATAGGTATAAAAATTTATTTGATAAAAGTAAAAATAAAGAGGATTCAAAAAAAAATAATCAAGGTGTAACTGAATTCAATAAAGATTTTGAGGAAGCACAGAAATTTATGCAGAATTTAACTGAAAAAACAGAATCGAATAATTTAAATATAAATAAAAATCGAACATTAAAGAGTTATTCTCAACCTAATTCTTTATTATTGCATTCTTCAATAAATCCATTAATTAATACAATTTTACCTTCTCCTATAAGAGAGGTTTCTGATACAATAATGGATGGAGTCAATAACCAAACAAACATGATATTAAAACCAGTTGTTAGCATAAATCATAGTACACCACAATATGGATGTTTAAAGAATGGTACTCTTCCAACTTATAGAACATATATGAATAAAACGCAAAAAAATATGAATGCATCAATATCAGCGTTTGGAGGAAATACAACAATAAATAATACTGAAGGAACTATTAACAATGTTAAAAATGATATTATAGAAAAAAAAATAACAGAAAGTATAAATCGAGTAAATCAAATGAAACAGGTTGAACAAAAACTACAACAATTAAAACAAAACAATAAACCAAAGAAAATGAAACGTAAAAAAACAATAAGGAGAACCTATAAGGTAGGAAAATCAAGGGTTTTGCCAAAAGTATCTGTATTGGTTTCTAATAAAACGATACGTAATAATATTACTACTAAATCACAATTATTAAAACAAACTCCTATTGAAGAGGTTAAAAAACATTTAATAAAATGTGGTTTAATTAAGGTAGGTACTATTGCACCAAATGATGTATTAAGAAAAATGTACGAAAGTTCTGTATTAATGTGTGGAGAACTTTATAATCACAATCCTGATAATTTATTGCATAATTTTATTAACGATAAATATTGATCTTGATAATTTTTAACTCTTTTTTGGAATAATCCAAATATTTATAAATAAAACTGTAACAGTAACACAACATATGGTGTTTATACTAAATAGCGTTTTTTTTAAACTTTCATAATTAGTAAAATTTCTATTATTGGTTGATTCATTCATATTTTTTGATAAAGCATTTTTTTCTAATTGATTCATGTAAAATGATTTTGGTGGGCAAGGAATATTTATTTTTTCAATATCAATAAACTGTCCATATTCGTCATAGTCCATTATTTAATGGAATAGTTTTTTATACTTTATAACAATAAAAATTTTATTCAATTTTTAGCAAATAGAATAAAGTATTATTTAAAAATACATAAATATATTGTGTTACCTATATTAGCCCAATGCCTAAGTCAGTATCAAATAAAATTGATGAAGAAGATGAAAGAGTGCATGTTGAATATTTAAAGTATACAAGAGAATGTGAAGAAAAGTATGGTAAAAAAAGCATTGTGTTAATGCAATGTGGGACATTTTTTGAAGTATATAGTATTATGTCCTTGTCTGGTGAATATATTAATAATAAAATTTTAGAATTTTCCGAAATATGCCAAATGAATATTGCTGCTAAAAAAAATGTATTGGATCAGAATGGTAAGGTAATGATGGCTGGATTTCAGACCTTTCTATTAGATAAGTATTTACCTATTTTATTAGAAAATGGATATACGGTTATGGTTTATGTTCAGGAGAAGGAACCTAGGAAAGATGGCAAATATAACAGAGTATTGGATAAAATATATTCATCGGGAACCTATTTAAACTGTGATACTGATAGTTCACCTAAAATTACTAATAATATAATGTGTATATGGTTGCATTTATCAAAACCAATGAATAATAGTACCCTTTCAAAATTTAAAGATACAATTATTTATGGTGTTTCTGTTATAAATGTTTTTACTGGAAAATCATCTATGTTTGAATATCGTAATATTTTTAGTATGAATAATACAACTTTTGATGAATTAGAACGATTTGTAACTGTTCATTCTCCTAGTGAAGTAATTATTATATCTCCTTTTGAAAATGCGGATGTTCAAAAAATAATACAATATACAGGTATCCAAAGTAATGCAATTCATAGAATTGATAATAGAGATATTATGAATCAAAAAATAAAAAATTGTGAAAATCAAAGATATATAAAACAAATATTGTCTTCATTTTACACTGAAGAAATTTATGATTTGTGCAGTGAATTTAATACAAATATTATTGCAACTCAATCATTTTGTTATCTATTAAATTTTATTCAAGAGCATAATTCGGATCTAGTTCGTAAAATTGGTATTCCTATTTTTAGTAACACATCTGATCGCATGATATTGGCTAACCATACATTGATGCAGTTAAATATAATAGATGATAGTAAAAGTCATGGACAATTTTCTTCTGCATCCTCATTTTTAAATAAATGTTATTCGTCAATAGGAAAACGTAAAATGCATTATCAAATAACAAATCCTACATATGACGAGAAATGGTTAAATATGGAATATGAAATGATAGAACAAATGATGAATGAATCAAATTATGTTTTAATAGAAGATATTCGTAGATTGCTTACTAAAATTAGAGACATAGAAAAAGTTTCCAGACAAATAGTATTAAAAAAAATATATCCATCGTCAATTGCTAAACTCTATAAATCTATTGAAAATGTTGCATATATAAATTCAATATTAGTTAATTTAAATGGAATTTGTAAATATTTATGTAATGAATTTATTAAAGATGATGACGAAATAAATTGCAATAAATATATCGATGAATTATGTTTAAAAATAAAAATTTTTTTAAGTGAAAAGTTGATTATTGATTCCTGTGAAAAAATATCATCCATTACGTATTTCGATGTAAATATTATACAAAGAGGTGTTTGTGAAAATTTAGATAAAGCATTAGATGAATATTCTAGTTGTAATATGCAGTTTTGTATTATTCGAAAATATTTGAACGAATTAATGCAGAATTTTGAAAAATCATCTGATACTGATTATATAAAAATTCACGAGACAGAAAAATCTGGTCTATCTTTACAGATCACTAGCAAGCGTTCAAAAGTATTAACAAAATTATTAACAGAAATAATTGCCTCTAAATCGAGTGATGAAATTATTATTAGTAATGTTAGTATTCATTTGAATGATATTAAATTCAAAAGTGCCGGATCGTCTTCGGTTAATATGGATATTGAATCCCCTCATCTTTATCAATTAAATAAACAGATGTTAAGGTTAAAAGAGTTGATTAATACTTTAATAAGTGAAGCGTATTTGAATGTTCTTTCTGAATTTGAATCATTGTGGTTATGTGAATTAGAAAAAATAACGAGTTTTGTTGCAAAAATAGATGTGTTGCAATGTAAGACATATTTGGCAAATAAATATAACTATTGTAGACCTATTATAGATTCAGAAGCAATAACTGCTTATGCGGATGCTTCTGATTTACGTCACTGTTTAATTGAACATTTACAAATGAATGAAATATATGTCGCAAATGATATTCAAATAGGTAAAGAAGAAAAGGGTATATTATTGTTTGGTACAAATGCAGTAGGAAAAACAAGTTTAATAAAATCATTAGGTGTTGCTGTTATTATGGCACAATGTGGAATGTATGTTCCTTGTTCTAAATTTATTTATAAACCATATACTGCTATTTATTCTCGAATATTAGGAAACGATAATATTTTCAAGGGATTATCTACTTTTGCAGTAGAAATGTCTGAATTACGAGTTATTTTGAAAATGGCAGATTGTAATAGTTTAATTTTAGGCGATGAATTATGTTCTGGAACAGAAACTGAATCAGCATTGAGTATATTTACATCAAGTCTAGTTGAATTATCAAAGAAAGGGATGTCGTATTTATTTGCAACACATTTTCATGAAATTCTTAAATTCGATGAAATAATTAACTTGAGTAATATGGTAACTAAACATATGGAAGTTCGATATGATAGGGAAAATGATTGTTTGGTCTATGATCGTAAACTTAAAAATGGCTCTGGACCAAAAATTTATGGATTAGAAGTATGTAAATCATTGTTTTTGGAAGATGATTTTCTAGAGCAAGCATTCTTTATACGTAATAAATATTTTCCAGATTCAAGAGGAACATTATCAAGTCCAACAACTAGTTATAATGCAAATAAAATAAAAGTTGTTATGTGTGAGCGTTGTAAAATTAATAAGGGAGAAGAAATTCATCATTTGCAGCAACAAAAAGATGCAAATGAGAAGGGATTTATAGGAACATTTCATAAAAATCATCCTGCAAATTTGGAATATTTATGTAAATCATGCCATGATGAAATACATTCAGAAAAAACAATAAAACGTACTATTCGAAAAAAGACAACGGGTGGATATAAAACTATTTAGATTTCATTGTTTTGGACAATTTCCATAACATTTGCTTTGATAATAATAATAATCCTTATTTGGAAAACTTTTATCACTGTAATTAGATATCATTGTTGGACCTTTTTCAGTTCCGCTTACGCATTTTGCTCCACCTAATAAAACGCAACAACTTGTAGATGCACATACGTTTGTATCAATCTGATTACATACCTCTTCTAATTGTTCAGGATTATTTTTATAATAATTACAATAACCTCCTTTGATAGATGCTGTTTCAATAATTGGTTTTCCAATATACATATTTGCTGTTCTACTTAAATATACACTGTCTTCATAGTTTGGAACATATGTTAAAGAACCATATTTAAAATTCTGGGGTTTGTTATATATAGCTGGTACAGATATAGATCCTGTTGATTTTAATTCTTTATAATTTCCATCTTTGTCTATAACATATGCTGTATTTGTAATGCCTTTGCTTTCACTGAATGAATTAGGATCATCATGGTATTGCACATCTTGGTAATTTCCATTTTTGTCATAGCTAATTATGTCATTATAACTTGTTTTTGTTATATCAATATCGTAAATATTTTTACTATCTGCTAATATTTCATTTTCACCATCTTTTCCAATTACAGGCCAACCATTAATGTTAATATATAATATCTTGTTTCCTTTCGAATCATATTGTTGCATTTTTTTGTTAGCCGGTGGTGGTGAAGGTGCAGGTGCAGGTGCAGGTGCAGGTGCAGGTGCAGGTGCTGGTGCTGGTGCTGGTGATGGTGATGGTGATGGTGCTGGTGCTGGTGCTGGTGCTGGTGCTGGTGATGGTGCTGGTGCAGGTTCTAGTCTTTGTCTTTGTCTTTGTCTTTGTTGTTCGAATTCGTTATATACGGCTTCCGTGGCAGTTGAAGCTTGAACATTATCACTAATTTGTTGCAACCCCATCAATGAAAGATTTTCTTTAAAATAATAATTAC
>Ga0214921_10001919_pt1 | contig 34802 bp, 36 predicted proteins | sample LL1505_MetaG_FD_177992 | JGI IMG/M metagenome (GOLD analysis project Ga0214921, IMG submission 177992) | Freshwater microbial communities from Lake Lanier, Atlanta, Georgia, United States - LL-1505 | ecosystem: Environmental > Aquatic > Freshwater > Lake | place: USA: Georgia | collected... | reverse complement strand
ATGACGATCTTCAACTGGTAACGATTCAATTTTGGCTTGCAATTTCTCTAAATCCATATTCAAATATAATAAAAAAATCGTGATATATCAAATTGAACAAAGCCATTTTTGATAAATAAAAAGGGGCAGTTCAAATTTTGGACAGCCCCTTTTTAATTTAATTTACCCTTTTTAGTTTATTTTCGTAACAGACTAAAATTCTAATTTGAAAAAGGAATGAATTCAAAGTTTGAAAAAAACCAATTACTGCATCAAATCAAAGAAAAATCTCTTGAAGGTGGTGGTAAGGAAAGAATAGAAGCACAACACAAAAAAGGGAAACTAACTGCAAGAGAAAGAATTGCTTTGTTGCTAGACGAAGGCACTTTTCAAGAAATTGATGCATTTGTTACCCATAGATGTGTGGATTTTGGCATGGAAAACGAAAAATACTATGGCGATGGTGTGGTAACTGGATTTGGAAAAATTTTCGGAAGAAATGTTTTTGTTTATGCCCAAGATTTTACCGTTTTTGGTGGGACATTATCTGAAACTCATGCCCAAAAAATTTGCAAAATCTTAGATTTGGCCATCGAAAACAGGTGTCCAATTATCGGTCTTAACGATTCTGGTGGGGCTAGAATTCAAGAAGGAGTGGTAAGTTTGGGAGGCTATGCAGATATATTTTTTAGAAATACAAAAGCTTCTGGGCTTATTCCTCAGTTATCAGCAATTTTAGGTCCTTGTGCTGGCGGTGCAGTTTATTCTCCAGCCATTACCGACTTTATTTTTATGGTAGAAAATTCTTCTTATATGTTTGTAACAGGGCCCAATGTGGTAAAAACCGTTACCCATGAGCAAGTTACAGCAGAAGAATTGGGTGGAGCTCATACACACAGTATTAAAAGTGGTATTTGTCATTTTTCGTATGATAATGAATTTAATCTTCTGCAAAACCTAAGAAATATCTTAAAATATATTCCTCAAAGTGCTGATAGTAAAAGCTTAAAATACAACTACACACCCAACAATGCTGAAATAAGACCACTTCTAGATTTAATTATTCCTGATAATTCATCTCAACCATACAAAATTAAAGAAGTAATTATTGAAATAGCTGACAATGAAACATTTGTTGAAATTCAGAAAGACTATGCCGAAAATATTGTGATTGGTTTTGCACTTTTAGCTGGCAGAAGCATTGGAATTGTAGCTAATCAACCCTCTTCATTAGCAGGAGTTTTAGATATAAAAGCAAGTGCAAAAGCTGCACGCTTTGTTCGTTTTTGTGACAGTTTCAATATTCCCTTGTTGATTTTGGAAGATGTACCAGGTTTTATGCCAGGAACAGACCAAGAGTGGAATGGAATTATAAATGAAGGAGCTAAGTTGCTATATGCTTTTTGCGAAGCTACAGTGCCAAGAATAACAGTAATTACCAGAAAAGCTTATGGCGGTGCTTATGATGTAATGAACTCAAAACATATAGGTGCTGATTTTAATTTTGCTTGGCCCACAGCCGAAATTGCAGTAATGGGAGCCAAAGGCGCAGCCGAAATTATATTTAAAAAAGAAATTGCAAATGCCGATAATCCTGAGCAGACTTTAAGTAACCTTATTTCCAATTACTCCGAAAAGTTTGCAAATCCTTACCAAGCTGCGTCAAAAGGATATGTGGATGATGTAATTTTACCGTCAGAAACCAGAAAAAAACTTATTTCTGCTTTTGAATTATTAGAAAATAAAAAAGTAATTTCCATTCCTAAAAAACACGGAAACATTCCTTTATAAACTCCTTTTTAAACAACTACAAACTTTATAAATAACTACAAACAAAAAGCCCTTTGAACTTTCATCCAAAGGGCTTTTTGTTAATTTTAAAACCAAGCTATTATTACGAAGCTAAAGGATTTGGTTTTATGATTCTTAATGTTTTTAAAACTAAAATCACTGGATAAGTTGGATCAAATTCAAATTTTTTAGCTGCAAAATTCATATTTAATGGGTATTTGTGATGATTGTTTTGAAACAATTCACCGCCCATTAAGAAATCAAAAATTAAGCTATTTTTTGATTTATCGTTATTGTCAAAATTTGAATAACCATACATGTGACCACACCAGTTTACAATAGCACCATGAACAGGGCCCATTAAGTAATGAATGGGTAACAAAAGGTATAAAAACCACATTCCAGAAGGTACAAAATACATATAAAACAATGTGTAAGATGTACCCCATAAAAATCTAGATATCCACATATCGCCAATATCGTCAATTAATTTAAAATCAGGTAGTTCTTTTTGAAAACGCTCTTCAGGAAACTTTTTGTAATGCAAATAATCATTATAAATATCTTTGGTTTTCCACATCATATCAAATAATCCTTTGGCATGATGAGGAGAGTGAGGGTCATTTTCAGTATCGCTATAAGCATGGTGCATACGATGAAGCACTGCATAAGCTCTTGGTGTTAAATAAGATGAACCTTGAGAAAGATAAGTAAGAATATGGAAAAACCTTTCCCAGAACTTACTCATAGTAAACAATTTGTGAGCTCCATATCTATGTAAATAGAAGGTTTGGCAGAACAACGATAGGTACCAATGTGCTACAAAGAAGATGAGAATGGCAGTCATTAATTAATATAGTGGATTAAATTTATGATTTGAAAATATATTCAAATCGTTCGCTAAGTTGAGAATTTTAACTTAAAAAAGCAAAGATTTATCAACTATTTAAACGCTAATGGAGCTGAAACATAGAATTTAAGCATCAAAACATTATCCTTTACGGTTTTGTAAGGACTGTACTGTGAAGTATTGTCAAAAAAGTCAGTTAATGGATTCATTACATTTACACTAAAACCAGATCTAAAATTTTCTTTCCAAATATATTCGGCATTTAAGCCCAATGGAAAAAAGAAACTAATTGAGTTAAAATCTTCGCCTTTTGCCCTGCTAGATAAATTATTGGCTAAGTCATTGCCATCGAAATCTTTAACATTAAACTTAGAAACTCCTATACCTCCAAATACATTAGCTGCAATTTTCTTTTTCTTTAGCAAAACCAAATTTAATTCATAGCTTAAATTTGTAATTGAAGTTTTGAAATAGGAAATAGGATAAAATACATTCCCTTTTGCATCAACAAAATTCAAATTGGATGTATTTTGAGAAGAAATAGAACCTATGGAAAGATTAAATTTTCCATTCATTCTTGTTTTTTTATTAAATTTTATACCACAATGAAATGACGAAGAGGTATAATTGCCATAATTAGCGGTGAGACTACCTTTATAAGAATTTGCACTGATACCCAATTCTAAAAAAACCTTTTTTTTCACCATTGGTGATAAGGTGTCTTGAGCAAACAAATTGGCTTGCTTAAATAAAAAAAATAGCAAAAAGAAGTATATATTTTTTTTCATAAAAGAAAAGGGTCAAGTTTAAATACCTGACCCTTAAAGAAATAAATATTATATTGCACTAAAATCAAACGACTCTAAGAATTTAGTATTAAAATCTCCAGATTTGAAAATAGCATCATCCATTAATTTGATATGAAAAGGAATAGTTGTTTTAATTCCCTCAATTACAAACTCTTGCAACGCTCTTTTCATTCTTTGCAAACCTTCTTCTCTGTTTTCGGCAGTGATAATTAATTTTGCAATCATTGAATCGTAATTTGGTGGAATTGTATAACCAGCATATACATGGGTATCAACTCTCACTCCTTTTCCACCAGGGAAATGGATATTGGTAATTTTTCCTGGACTTGGTCTGAATCCATTTGAGGGGTCTTCAGCATTTATTCTACATTCAATAGAATATTTATTAGGAATTCTATTTTCAGATGACAATGGCAAGCCAGAAGCTACTCTAATTTGTTCTTTAACTAAATCAAAATCAGTAACTTCTTCAGTAATTGGATGTTCTACTTGAATACGAGTATTCATTTCCATAAAGTAGAAATCCAAATGTTTATCTACCAAAAATTCAAAAGTACCAGCACCCTCATAATTAATAATGGCTGCACCAGCAATTGCGGCATCACCCATTTTTTTACGAAGTTTATCTGTAATAATAGGCGAAGGTGTTTCTTCAACCAATTTTTGATGACGACGCTGAATAGAGCAATCTCTTTCTGAAAAATGTACCACTTTCCCTTTTCCGTCACCCATAATTTGAATCTCTACGTGACGAGGTTCTTCCACAAATTTCTCTAAATATAAAGCATCATTGCCAAAAGCAGCCCCCGATTCTTGACGAGCATCGTTCCAAGCTTTTTCAAACTCAGATTCAGCAGTCACAATTCTCATACCTCTACCTCCTCCACCTGCTGTGGCTTTCAAAATAATTGGATATTTAATTTTAGCAGCAATTTTTATCCCTTCTTCCATTGATTTTAACAAACCATCAGAACCTGGTACAGTAGGCACACCCGCTTTTTTCATCCATGATTTAGCAGTAGCTTTATCTCCCATTGCGCCAATCATTTCAGGGCTTGGGCCTATAAACTTAATACCATAATCTTGGCAAATTTTTGAAAATTCAGCATTTTCTGATAAAAAACCATATCCAGGATGTATAGCATCTGCATTGGTAATTTCTGCCGCTGAAATAATATTAGGAATACTTAAGTATGACAAACTACTAGATGCAGGACCTATGCAAACTGCTTCGTCAGCAAAGCGAACGTGTAAACTATCTTTATCAGCTGTAGAATATACAGCTACAGTTTTAATTCCTAGTTCTTTACAAGCTCTTATTACACGCAAGGCAATTTCGCCTCTATTTGCTATTAATACTTTATTAAACACGTTACTTTAATTAATAATTAATAATTAGTATTTAATGTATCTAAAAATGAATGGTTTAGATACAAAAAAGAATACAAGAATCATCTTCAATAAAGATAAATCTTGTATTCCCAATTTGAATATTTTGAATATTAAGAAGGATCTACTAAGAACAATGGTTGATCAAACTCAACAGGCGTAGCATTATTTACTAATACTTTTACTACTCTTCCTGAGATATCAGACTCAATTTCATTGAATAATTTCATGGCCTCAATAATGCAAAGAACCTCTCCTTTTGAAATTTCAGAACCAACTGATACAAAAGCATCTTGGTCAGGTTTTGAAGAAGAATAGAAAGTACCAATCATTGGCGACTTAATTGTAACATATTTTGCATCGTCAGATGCAGCAGGAGCAGCTGCTGGTGCAGCAACTTCTTGACTTTGTACTGGAGCAGGAGCAGCAACAGGTGCCGCAACATGTTGAATAACTTGCTGAGGTGCAGAAGCGTACACTTGCTCAATCACTTTACCTACATTTCTTTTTGTGCTTAATTTAAAAGCATCAGTTTCAATGTTTACTTCATCTAAACCAGAGTTTGCGATAAAGTCTAGTAATTTTTGAATATCTTTTTGTTCCATAATAGAAATTATTTTACACGTTCAGAATAAGAATTATCACGAGTGTCAACTTTAATTATTTCATCTTGCTCAATAAATAAAGGCACTTTAATTTCAGCACCAGTTTCTAAAGTAGCATATTTAGTTGCATTTGTAGAAGTATTACCTTTTACAGCAGGCTCAGTATAAGTAATTTGTAAAATTACAAAAGGAGGCAATTCGCAAAGTAAAGGAGTTTCAGTTTCAGCATGAAACAAAATTTCTACTTCTTGTCCTTCTTTCATTAAGCCTGCATTTTCTACCAAATGCGGATCAATGGTGATTTGTTCGAAAGTACTTGCATCCATAAAAGTAAAAAAATCACCTTCTTTATACAAGAATTGATGCGCCCTTCTTTCAATACGAGCAGTATTTACACTCACACCAGCATTAAAAGTGTTTTCTAATACTTTTCCGTTTCTAATATTTTTTAGCTTGGTTCTAACAAATGCAGCGCCTTTACCTGGTTTTACGTGCTGAAAATCAGTAATAATATAAAGGTCATTGTTATACTCAATGCAAAGACCGTTTCTAAAATCTGCGGTTGTTGCCATTTTTTCTTTATTTAAAATTAATGTTGACTAAAATAATTAGGCATTATATGCCCATTTCAAATACATAGAGCCCCAAGTAAAACCACCACCAAATGCGGCAAAAACTACGTTATCTCCTTTTTTGAATCTTTTTTCAAAATCCCACAGCACCAATGGTATAGTTGCAGCAGTGGTATTTCCGTATTTTTCAATATTGATTAAAACTTTATCACTTTCTACTCCCATTCTATTGGCAGTAGCATCAATAATTCTTTTATTTGCTTGATGAGGAACTAAAAATGCAACATCATCACCTGTTAAATTATTTCTTTCTAAAATTTCAGCTGATACATCTGCCATATTTTTCACAGCAAACTTAAATACCGTTTGACCATCTTGATAAGCATATTGCTCACCTAGTTCTAGTATTTCATGAGTAATAGGAAATCTACTTCCGCCGGCTTTTGTATTCAAATAAGTATATCCTGAGCCATCAGTTTTCAAAATAGAATCTTGAACTCCAAGTCCTTCTTCATTTGGTTCTACCAAAACAGCACCAGCTCCATCTCCAAAAATGATACAGGTGGCTCTGTCTTTGTAATTGATAATTGAAGACATTTTATCTGCACCAATTACCACTACTTTTTTGTATTTCCCGCTTTCCACATAAGCAACAGCATTTGACATTGCAAATAAAAATCCAGAGCAAGCTGCTTGCAAATCATAACTCCAAGCATTTTTCATGCCCACCATATCAGAAACTAAATTGGCAGTAGCAGGGAAAATAAAATCAGGAGTTACGGTGGCTACAATTACTAAATCAATATCAAGTGGGTCAGTATTGGTTTTTTCTAAGAGATTTTTAACAGCTTCAGCACACATGTGAGAGGTGCCTAATCCTTCTCCTTTTTGAATTCTACGTTCTTTTATACCAGTTCTGGAGGTGATCCATTCGTCGGTAGTTTCCACCATAGATTCTAATTCTTGATTAGTTAAAACATAATCTGGAACATATCCACCAACACCGGTAATTGCAGCTTTTATTTTATTCATTATGAAGTACTATTTAAATGAAATAAAAAATGCTTATTGTCCTAAGCACAATAAGCATTTTTTATTTTTTCAGTGATTCCAGCATCCACCAGTTGTTTCGACATTTGAAGCATGTTTCCAATAGCAAAAGCCGATGAAGAACCATGTCCAATGATAGCAGTTCCGTTTACACCCAAAATTGGGCTTCCTCCTACTAATTGCCAATTAAACAAATCGATAAAAGAATCTTGATATCCTTTGTCAGATAATATTGGGTAAAGAGATTCTGCCATTTTAAGCACCACATTTCCCACATATCCATCACAAACAATTAAGTCTGTTTTGTCAGTGAAAATATCTCTACCTTCAATATTTCCTACAAAATTTACCTTTGAATTTTGTTTTATAAGTTGATGAGAAGCCTGCAACACGGCAGTACCTTTCTCTTGTTCTTCTCCTAAATTAAGAAGACCCACCTTAGGATTTTCTATACCCAATACATACTGTGCATAAAAAGAACCCATTAATGCAAACTGAGCCAATACTTCAGGTTTCACTTCAGCATTAGCACCAACATCTAGCAATACTCCATATCTATTAGAAGTTTTAGGAATAAAACCAGCAATTCCTGGTCTAATTACACCTTCAATAGTTTTGATAGTAAACATAGCCGCAACAAGCATAGCCCCAGTATTTCCAGCAGAGCAAAATGCATCTGCTTTACCAGCCATAAGAAGTTTATATCCTACAACAATACTAGAATCTTGCTTTTGCGCAACAGCTTTTGCAGGATGCTCAGCCATACCAATTACTTCACTGGCATGTACAATGGCAAAATCGTGTTCTGAAGAACCTCTTTTAGCTAATTCAGCTTTTATCACTTCTTCATTTCCAACCAATATGATTTGAACTGAATCTGCGAAGCTTTTTTTAGCCAAAAGTGCTCCTTCAATCACTACTCCAGGGGCATTATCGCCACCCATTGCGTCTAAGGCTATTTTCATTTATTGCTTAGGCAAGAACTTCTTTTTCTAAAACTACTCTACCTTTATAGTATAATTTTCCCTCAAACCAGTGGGCTCTGTGCGGTAAATGCGCTTCGCCTGTTGTTGGGTCTATAGCATAGTTTTTAGCTTCAGCCTTGTAGTGAGTTCTTCTTTTATCTCTTCTAGTTCTTGAGATCCTACTCTTTGGATGTGCCATTTTATATAATTATTAATTTACTGTTTTTTCTTATTATTATCTTGCTCTTTTAGTTTGAGCAAAGCTGCAAACCTTGGGTCTAAGGGTTGTTCGGGAGATTCTTCTTCGTCACTTTCTTCTACCTCTTCATCGTATTCTTCATCATCCAGCTCATATTCATCGCTATAAATAAGGGTATCGTACTCACTTTCATCTTCTTGAAACTTTGGATGAAGTTTCTTGAAAGGAATTTTTACCGTTATCAATTCATAAATATGGCTGTAAACATTAATGATATCTGTAGAATCTGGAATAATATACAATTCCTCGTTTACTTCTTCATAAGCATGTCCATATTTATAAATAATTCTTTCAGAGAATTCTAATGGATGATTGAACAATTCTAAACTTCTATCACATTCTAGCTCTATATAGCCTGAAAATGTGAAGTTTAATACAAGCATAGCGTTTGTTTTTTCTAGCACTAAACTTACCTTCAATTCTCCTTCTTGCAAGATAGAATCTTCTTGCAACTGAAAGAACTTTTTATCAATTTCAAATTCATAATTGTGACTTCCAATTTTAAGCCCAAATATGTTTATATCATACAGCCTTAACTCTTTCACAATTATTTACGGAAAATGAACCACAAATTTAATAATAATTTTCGAAAATCGAAAACTGTTTTTAATAATATATACATAAAATACTATAATTATCAGTTTTTAAGCTAAAATATGTGCTAAATACGTATTTAAGTAGTGCAAAGATAGATTGATTATGAACTTTTTAAATCTTTTTTTAAGTTTTTTTTATTGAAGGTTAAATTATTTTTCTTTGATTAATATTGAAGAAAATGTTGGGTTTAATTTACCCTAATTCCAAATTTAGGACCTAAACTCTTGTTTATCTCATATTTTTTCACTTAAATCGAATAAAAATTAAAGCATTTCTTGAAAAATCATTACATATTTCTGTGCATTATTTGTGTTTTCACTACTTCTTGTAATAAAAACACTTTTACCCATTCATCATCAAACCAAGATAATGATATACAATGGAAAAGTATAACTATTGACAATGAGGCACTTGAAAGTAATTCTACTCCCTCGGTTTCAAAGGATTTAATCGAAAAAGAAATTCTAGAAAATTCAGCAATAAGTTCTAAACATGTTTTGGAAAGTCAAAATGTAAGAATTAATAAAAAACCAATAGTTGAATTAAAAAAAGCTACAAAACTAAATTTGAGCAAAAAAATCATTTTCAAAAAAATAAAATCTGAATTAGTAAACAGTAGAAAAGGTTATAATAAAGTAGTAAATGGGATTTTTTTAATTTTAGGAGGTGTGGTAGTGTGTATAATTGCAGGATTACTAGCCGATTATTTGGCTTGGTATTTAGTTTTTAAAATCATCAATGTGATAGGCTTACTAGTAATGCTACTAGGCGCATGGTTTGTGCTGGAAGGCTTAACGATGTAATTTATTTTGAAGGCAAGCTTTTATTTTTTCTTTGTTCCAAAATTGCTTCTTTGGTGGTTTTGCCTTTAAGTGGTTCTTTTACAGTATGGTCTTTGATTAACATAGTTTTACCTGCATTAATTTTTATAGACTTCATTATGATTTCGGCTTGTGGCTGCCAAGTATCCATCATACCATAAGGAGCAGTGAAATTGAAAATAAAAATACGATGATTAACCACTGTGTACATAATATACGTGTAAAATTTCACTGTTTCTTTGGAACTATAACTCATTTTGGGTTCTTGTTCTGAAACAAATTCAAAAACAATAAATTGTCTTTTGCGGATAGTGACAATTGTATCTTGTAAAAAATTAACCTTTAAAAAGAGGTTAGAAATAGAAGCTTTATAAACCGATTTTAAAATTTCTAATCTATTTCCCCATAAATTATTGGCTGTATTTACCCCAAAATCAATTTTGCCATTTGGGGATGTGTACATTGCTAATGGTTTGCGATAAGAAGGATATTTGGATGCAATGTAATCATCGTTCATTGCTACAAAATCTTCTGGTAATAAAATAGTTACGCCTGGTGCTACTTTATTTTTTTTCAATTTTACGGTATCAGCTGCAATACAAAAAATAGGAATTAATAAAAGCAAAATGAATTTACCTTTCATATAAATTGAAATTAAAGTGGCACAAATTGGAGAAAGAAAAAGGGCTATAAAAGCCCTTTCACATTTTTTTAGATAATTGGAGTGTTCATAGTAATATAAATTTTGTGTTAGTACGAATTTAAAATAAAAAAGTTAATTAAAAAGGAAGAACATCTTCGCTAGAAGATTGAAAAGCATTTGGTTGCACACTTGGTTCTGAAGAAGGAGCAGAAGCCTCACCAGCACCTAAAATATCTATTTTCCAAGGTCTTAAGTCGGTGTACCATTTTTCATTGTACTCTCTAGATTCCACATTGAAGGCAATTTTTACTCTATCGCCATTGCGGAATTTTTTCACAGTTTCAGACTTATCTCCCCATGCTGAGAAACAAACTTTTTTTGGATATTGCTCTTCTGTTTCAATTACAAAATCTTGTTTTACCCAATTGGTTCCGTTTTTGCTAGGCCCTGATTGTTCGGCCATTACCTTAAATACTTTTCCTGAAATTTCTAAGCTCATTTTACATTCTTATATAGTTAGCAATACTCTAAAAAAAAGAGCAAAAATCAAAATTTTTCAGTAATAAAAGTTTTAAAATCTTTGCTTAATTCTACACTAACAAATTATAAATTCTAAAAAATAGTGCCATGAATTAACGAATTAAAGTTTTTCAGCTATTGTCATATTTATTTAATTCAAATTTAAACTAATTAAATTTTAAAAGAGCCAAGGCAGAATTGAAATATTTTTAAAAAAAGTTGGATTTAGTGGAACTTTTTGGGTTACCTTATTTGTTGTAAAAATATAAATATTCAAATAATAAATTAAACTATATCGTTATGAAAAATTTAAACCCCATCGTATCAATGATAGTAGTAGGAGCTGTAATGGCTTTAACATCTTGTGGTTATAGATCCCACACTTGCCCAACTTATTTGAAAATAGATAAGTCAAAGACAAGTACCTTTGCTAAAAGATAAAAGCATTAAAAATGCAAGAAATTTTCTTGACTTTTTTGTTTATTTCAAGATTTATCAAAACTAAATTTTATTATAGGCGTATAAAACTTGTATTCATTCAAGAAAAAAATAAATAATTCTAATATGAAAGCCACCCTAATTTCGTTGATGATAAGTACTTTGGTTGTACTTTCATTGAGTGGTTATGCAAATCCATCTTCTTCTAAAGCAAAAATAGACAAGCATCACACCACATTAGTAGCACAACATTAAAAACAAAAAACCTCAGTAATCGCTGAGGTTTTTTGCTTTTAAGAATTAATTCCAATTTAACAGATTAGATTTTTATAGAAAATAAAGTTTTCAATTTTGTGAAATTTTATTTAAAAGTTCATTATCAGATTTTGTTAATTGTAGATTAAATGCTTTTCAAGCATAATGTCTCCCACAGATCTCGCAGATTTCACAAATAAATTTGTGAGATTTGTGAAATCTGTGGGCAAAAAAATAAATTTTAAAAATTTATTTTTAATGTGTTAAAGCAGAATCAACCTAAAAACGGATATTTATAATCTTTAGGGCTTACAAAAGTTTCTTTCACAGTGCGTGGCGAAACCCAACGAAGTAGATTTAACATAGATCCAGATTTGTCATTGGTGCCTGATAATCTGGCTCCTCCAAAGGGTTGTTGACCTACTACTGCCCCAGTGGGTTTATCGTTGATATAAAAATTACCTGCACAATTTTTTAACTTATTTTTAGCCAATTCTGCTGCATATTTATCTTGTGATAAAACTGCACCCGTTAAAGCATAGTCTGAACTTTGGTCGATAAGGCTCAGAATTTCTTCATAATAGGCATCTTCATACACAAAAACAGAAAGTACAGGACCAAAAATTTCTTCTTTCATGGTGCGGCTCATGGCATCATGACAAAGCAAAATAGTAGGTTGAATAAAATATCCAACAGAATCGTCATAAGTTCCACCTGCAATTAGCTCAACCAGAGGATCTTGCTTGGCAGTTTCAATGTAAGAAACAATTTTATCAAAGGCTTTTTTGTCAATTACTGCATTTACAAAATTGCTAAAATCTTCTACCGAACCAACTTTGATCGTTGCTAAAGTTTGTAACATTTTCTCTTTCAGCGGTTCCCATAAACTTAAAGGAATATAAGCCCTGGAAGCTGCTGAGCATTTTTGACCTTGGTATTCGAACGCTCCTCTGATAAGTGCAGTGTTTAAGGCATCTAAATCTGCCGAGTGATGTGCCAATACAAAATCCTTCCCTCCTGTTTCGCCTACAATTCTTGGGAAAGTTTTATAAATATCTAGATTACTGGCAATTGTTTTCCATAATTGTTTAAATACAGCAGTGCTACCAGTATAATGCAAGGCAGCAAAGTCTGGATGCGAAAATACAATTTCCCCAAAAGTGGGTCCGTCTGCATACACCATATTGATAACTCCCTCTGGCAAACCAGCTTCAATTAGTAATTCCATAATTACTTTAGCCGCATAAATTTGGGTATCTGCTGGTTTCCAAACTACTACATTGCCCATTAAGGCTGGAGCTGTAGGTAAATTACCAGCAATAGCAGTAAAATTAAATGGTGTAATGGCGACAACAAAACCTTCTAGAGGTCTATATTCTAAACTATTGTGAATGCCAGCAGAAGATACTGGTTGAATTTTTTCTATTTCGAACGCATAATGTACATTGAAATTAAAGAAATCAATTAATTCACAGGCACTGTCAATTTCTGCTTGATACGCATTTTTTGATTGCCCCAACATCGTTGCCGCATTTAATTTATACCTGTAAGGACCAGCGGCAAGTGAAGCGGCTTTTAAAAATATATTGGCTCTTTGTTTTAAACTCAAATTTTCCCAAGCTTCTTTTGCGTTCAAGGTAGCTGCAATTGCTTGATTGATAATTTGTTCATCAGCAATATGAAAATGAGCCAAGGTGTGAGCATGTTCGTGTGGAGGGGCTAAACGACCCAAATTCCCAGTTCTTACTTCCTGATTTCCAATATAATTGGGGATGTCCAGCACTTGAGATTTTAGTTTTTTAATTTCTTCTAAAAGCAATTCTTTTTCCTTGCTTTGGGGAGCATATTGTAAAACGGGTTCGTTGGTCATAAGCATAATTTTTTAGTTGAATTACGTGTTAAAAATGAAATGGTTAAAAAAATGTTTATCTCAATGAATCTTTTTTAATTTGATTTCATCTTTGTGTTTTTCTGAATATTGGATTAAAAATTTTTCTAAAACATTAGGGTTAACTTTTTCAGTTTCAGATAATTTTTCTAAAGAAAGCAATAAGTCTTTATCTTCTCTAATAAATGTTTTAACAGTTGAATAAAGAACCTGATAATGAGATCCATCATTTATATTAATAAAATATTTTTCGTAAATTTTGTCGCCATCTCTAAAAGGTGATTTATCATATTGTTTTTGCCTATATTCATCTGCTAATGCACCAATTAAACCTCCTGCAATTCCACTACTTACTAAACCATTTTTCATTGAACTATTCGGATCAAAATAATATATCACATAAGTGTCATACAAACAGTATAATCCCCAATAATAAATTTTAGACAATCCTCCATTTTGCCTAAAATAATAGTTTTGGCCATCATAATAATAATTCATTAAATCTCTTTTCAATTTTGAATTAGGATTTGAAAAAGCAAACTTATAAAAAATTAACTGCGATTTAGGGTGCTGAATTTTAACAGTATCAGGTGTTAAAATTAGTGTATCTTTAATATAGGGGTCATTATAAAGTACATCTTCATAATAAGCATAAACACCTTTTTTGATTTCCACATTTGAAAGTTCAAGTATGTGTCTTTTTTGAGCGAAAGATGAAACTACACTAAATATAAAATAGATAAATAGTAAGAAAGTTTTCATTGTTATTTGTTTAATTGACTTAATAAAAATTCTGGGGAGAAATCGGCACCATTTTCCCATTCAATTGTCCAGGCATTTAGTTTAAAATTTTTAAAGTAATCAACATTTTTTAGAGGAGAAAAAATAGGTTTATCCAGTATGGATTCAAAGTTAACTATCCCTTTGTTAGTATCGTTAAACTGAATTTCAATTTTATATTCACCTAAATAAGAAGCGTTTGTAATCCAAATCATAGCTATTATTTTAAGGGTTCAATTTTATTTGGCAATTTACCTTCTTGAGTTAAAATCCAGTTTTCAATTAACTCCTCTTTATGAAGTTCCATCCATTCGAAAACCAATTTTAATGCTCTTTTGGGCATGTGGCCTTCTATAACTTCATCATTAATGTTAACAATGGCTTTAAAATCACCATATTGTACATGGAAATGCGGAGGATTGTGATCATTGAAAAACATTTGAATAATTATTCCATAAAATCTGCTTATTTCGGGCATATTTTGAATTATTTATTTAATTTGACAATATTAATATAAATCAATCGATAAATCATTTCAATGAATCTTTTTCAATTTGATTTCATCTTTGTGTTTTTCTGAATATTGGATTAAAAAATCTGAAAGTAAATATTGGTCAAACTTTTGTTTATCAGTTAATTTGTTTAAAACTTCATGTAATTCTTTATCACTCTTAATCACAGATTCTACATTACTTTCAGTCATTTCAAATGTGTTTCCGTTATTAATATTAATGTAGATTCGCTTTAAAACAAGGTCGTCTTCTTGATAAAGTTCTGCTCTAAGTTTATCATATTTTTCATTTGCTTTTTTTTGAATTTCATTTCCAACTGCAGAAATTCCAACTCCCAAACCAACACCAACTATTCCACCATTGATAGGCACATAAACTTGATTATATAAAGGCGCATTATATTTATAATAATATTCATAAATTGAATATCTGCCTAAATAGATAATTTTTGCAAATCTTGCAGGATTCTTCTCTTCTGCATAAAAGTAATTTATGCCATCATAATAGAAGTTAATTCCAATTGATTTTTTGAGATAGTTTTTAGGGTCATTTATTGTTATTTCATTCAAATATATACTTGTGTCTGGAACATTTAATTTTACTTGAATAATTTTAGTAATTCTCACAGAATCTTTGATGAGTGGATCATTATAAATTAAATCTTCATAGCTCGGATAAACTCCAATTTTTCTTTCCCCATTTGAAAGTTGAAGTATGTGTCTTTTTTGAGCGAAAGAGCTAAAGAAACTTAAAACTAAAACAATAAAAAAACTAAATTTTCTCATTTGGTTATATTTTTATGCTCATATTATATAAAACTTCAGGACTAAAATCTAATGCTACCATTTCTACCTCTCCATTCAAATTTTTCATTGGCACTAAATTGGGCCATATAATGTTTTGTTGCTCAACATCAAGTTTTGCGGTCATAAAAATCTCAGGTTGAAACAGTTTTGTTAAGGTGCTTAATGATTGTGATTCTTTTTCAGATTTCCACTTAATAAAATCAATAGCACGAATTTCATTGGTGTTCCAAGCACATACAATTTTATACAATTCAACATGAAGAATTTCCTTAATTCTTGGTATCATCACTATTCTAATGGTTTAATTTTGAAGAATGAAGCATTTTCTTGCTGTAACAAATTCCAATTATTTTTTAATTCCTCTTTGTGAATTTCAATCCAGGCTTGTATTAATCTTGTTTGAGATTTAGGCAATTCTCCTTCAATAATTTCTCCAGAATCTATTGAAAACATGGCTTCAAATTCGGCAAAACGTGCATGTAAGTGATCAGGCACATGATCCTTATGATACATATAAATAATAATCCCAAAAAATCTACAGATTTCTGCCATGTTGAATACTAGTTTTAAACAAAATTAAAGAAAAAATATATTTAATTTCAAACACAAGGGTAAAAAAAATGCAAGCTTGTAAAATTGACTGTCGGCACACTCACCATAGTTTTTGGAAAAAATGTTGTGTGACTATTTCTAGTACAGACGAACGATTTTTTGATATTTAGTGAGTATCTATCGGCCACAATGACAACCTATACAAACTTGCTTCACAAAGATAATGCTCTTTTGGTTTCGTTCCAAGAATAAAAAAATGTTTTAATTTTAATCATAAAAAAAGCCCTGAATTTCAGGGCTTTTTTTATGTACTATCTACTTAAGTATAAGTTTCGTTCGTTATAGAGCTTTACAAAAAAGTCGTCTTGTAAAGAATCTATAAAGTAAATGGCTTCTCCGGTTGATTTCATTTCAGGACCTAATTCCTTGTTTACACCAGGGAATTTGTTGAATGAGAACACCGGTATTTTAATTGCCCATCCTTTTTTCTTAGGATTAAAATCAAAATCTTTTACTTTTTTCTCGCCAAGCATTACTTTGGTAGCATAATTTACATACGGTTCGTCGTAGGCTTTGCAAATGAAAGGCACTGTACGTGAAGCTCTTGGATTGGCTTCAATTACATATACAATTTCATTTTTCACCGCATACTGAATATTGATTAAACCAACTGTTCTCAAGGCAATTGCAATTTTCTTTGTAATTACGTTGATTTGTTCAATCACATTTGCACTTAATTTGAATGGAGGCAACACTGAATGTGAATCGCCAGAGTGAATACCTGCAGGCTCAATATGTTCCATTACGCCAATAATATACACATCTTCGCCATCGCAAATTGCATCTGCTTCTGCTTCCACTGCACCATCAAGGAAATGATCTAACAATACTTTATTACCAGGAATATCTTTTAAAATATTCACAACGTGGGTTTCAAGTTCTTGCTCGTTAATCACAATTTTCATCCCTTGACCACCCAACACATACGAAGGACGAACCAATAATGGGAAACCTAATTCACGAGAAAGCACCACTGCTTGTTCTGCATCTTCAATCACTCCAAATTTAGGATATGGAATATCTAAGTCTTTTAAAAGAGAAGAAAAACTTCCTCTATCTTCTGCCAAATCAAGGGCTTGATAAGAAGTACCTAATATTTTAATGCCGTATCTTTCTAATTTTTCAGCCAATTTTAGTGCAGTTTGACCACCTAATTGCACAATAACTCCTTCTGGTTTTTCATGAAGGATTATGTCATAAATATGTTCCCAGAAAACTGGTTCGAAATACAATTTATCTGCAATATCAAAATCGGTAGAAACAGTTTCAGGATTACAGTTAATCATAATGGTTTCATAGCCACATTCTTTAGCAGCTAAAATTCCATGCACACAAGAATAATCGAACTCAATACCTTGCCCAATTCTGTTTGGACCAGAACCTAAAACAATAATTTTCTTTTTATCAGACGAAATTGATTCATTTTCCCCTTCAAAAGTAGAATAATAATAAGGAGTTTTTGCTTCAAATTCAGCAGCACAAGTATCTACTACTTTATACACACGCTTAATTCCCAAATCATTACGTTTTGCATACACTTCACTTTCTAGGCAACGTAATAAGTGAGCTATTTGTCTATCGGCATAGCCTTTTTGTTTGGCTTCTAGTAATAATTCTCTAGGCAAAGTAGCCAAAGAATGTCTTTCAATTTCTTTTTCAAGGGTAACCAATTCTTCAACTTGATTCAAGAACCAAGGGTCAATTTTGGTCATTGAAAAAATAGTTTTAAATGGAATTCCTAGTTTAAATGCGTCATAAACATGGAATACTCGGTTCCAAGATGGATTTTTTAAACTATGTAGAATTTCTGCTTGATTGGTTAATTCTTTTCCATCTGCTCCTAATCCATTACGCTTAATCTCAAGCGATTGACATGCTTTTTGGAAAGCCTCTTGAAAAGTACGACCAATACCCATTGCCTCACCCACAGATTTCATTTGTAAACCTAAAGTACGATCTGCACCTTTAAATTTATCAAAATTCCAACGAGGTATTTTTACAATTACATAATCTAAGGCAGGCTCAAAATAAGCACTGGTTGTTTTGGTAATTGCATTATTTAATTCATCTAAATTATAACCAATGGCTAATTTTGCAGCGATTTTTGCAATAGGATAACCTGTTGCTTTTGAAGCCAATGCCGAAGAACGAGAAACTCTTGGGTTGATTTCAATACCAATAATTTCTTCTGTTTGTGGATGCATTGAAAACTGAACATTACATCCACCTGCAAACTGACCAATTGCGTTCATCATTTTGATGGCTGCATCACGCATACGCTGATAAGCAACATCTGATAATGTCATGGCAGGAGCTACCGTAATAGAATCTCCTGTGTGAATACCCATTGGGTCAAAATTTTCTATAGAACAAATGATGATAACGTTGCCATTGCCATCACGTAGTAATTCTAATTCGTATTCTTTCCAACCCATAATACTTTGTTCTACAAGTACTTCGTGAATTGGAGAAGCGTGTAAACCTTTGTTTAAAGCTTCGTCAAACTTAGCTGGGTCTTCTACAAAACCTCCACCAGTACCACCTAAAGTAAAACTAGGACGAATAACTAATGGGAAACCAATTTCTTGAGCAATTTCTTTGCCCTCTAAAAATGAAGTAGCGGTGGCACCTTTACAAACGCCAATACCAATTTCTAGCATTTTAAGACGGAATTTTTCTCTGTCTTCGGTAGTTTCAATGGCGTTGAAATCAACCCCAATTACTCTCACACCATATTTATCCCAAATACCTGCTTTTTCGCAGTCAATAGCCAAGTTCAACGCTGTTTGACCACCCATAGTTGGCAAAACTGCATCAATCTTGTGATTTTCAAGAATTTGAATAATAGATTTTTTCTCCAATGGCAACAGATACACATTGTCTGCTGTTACCTTATCGGTCATAATAGTTGCAGGGTTAGAATTGATAAGGGTTACTTCAATTCCTTCTTCCCTAAGTGAACGAGAGGCTTGTGAACCTGCATAGTCAAATTCACATGCTTGACCAATGATGATTGGTCCGCTACCGATAATTAAAACCGATTTGATGCTGTTGTCTCTAGGCATTTCTTTTGTTTTTTGAAATCAAATATGTTGTACTAGAAGATAAAATTTTGATACGTTCAAAATCTTGCAAATCTAAACAAAAAACATGTAGTGGAAAGGAATTTTAAATTAAATTTGAGTTAAGATTTAAGTAAAAAGTGAATTGATTTGATTGTTAATTGACTAGCAAAATCAATCATCAAATTAATGTCAAAAAAAGTGAGTAATTTTTTTGATATTAAAAACCAATCTATTATCTTTGCCCTTCCAAAAAATGGTCGATTCGTCTAGGGGTTAGGACGCATCCCTTTCACGGATGAAACACGGGTTCGATTCCCGTATCGACTACTGAAAAGCCTTACTGAAATGTGAGGCTTTTTTTTGTGCAAATTTTTAAAAAAATAGGACGCATCCCATCGCCGTGGCGATCACGGGTTCGATTCCCGTATCGACTACTAAAAAGCCTTTCAGAAATGTGAGGCTTTTTTTGTTTTTTACAAATCAAACAAATCAATAGTTAAACCTTTTTTGGTTATTTAAGCTTATAAAAATATTTATTGCGGGTTTATAACAATAAATTATTTATTACTAAATTTGTGCATATAAACTACTTATATGAAAAAAAGTAACATTTCGAAAGATGAGATAATTCAGCTTTTAATTAAAAGCAAAAAAGAAACTCAGGAAGAAATTAAAAACAATGCGTCAAACCCTATTTATATAGACGCAATGAATAAATTAAGACTATTAAATAATTTTTAATGAAGCATTACCAATTTTTATATATTGGTGAAAAAGACAATAGTTATATTTTTGAAACTAGAAAGAAAGTTTTCTATGAAATTCGGTTCAAAAATTCAGATTATATTTTTGAAAATTTATCAGATACAAATAATGGGTTGTTTTATGAATTTGTTATCGACATTTTAGAAAACCCACACAAACCATTTATACCTGCTGATGAACTAATTGGACCAACTATTGCCTTGATTTTTAATGATTTTTATGCAAATGATCATAATCTTGTGACTGTATATGTATGTGATTCATCGGATAGAAAACAAGATTTAAGAATGAAAAAGTTTAATCAATGGTTTTATAAATACCAAGATACGAGTTTCCTAAAAGTTGATGAAATAGTAACAGATAACAAAAACAATAGATACCCAATCTCTTTGATTTTGAAAGCTACTAATCCAAATAGGCATAAAATAATTGATACTTTTTTAAGTATCAAACATCTAACAAAATAGTTATTAAGGTTATTATATTTATTTTTTCCCTAGTGTAGAAAATTTATATTAATTAAACTATTTCAAACAAATCCTTAAATTTGCCATTCATTCATTTACACTAAAACTTGTACTTTGTACTCAGTACGCTGTACCCTGTACTAAAAAAATATGCTAAGAACTCATACTTGTGGCGAACTTCGCCTTGCTGATGTAAATAAAACGGTGACACTTTGTGGTTGGTCACACATTATAAGAGATAAAGGCTCAATGCTTTGGGTTGATTTAAGAGACCGTTATGGTATTACTCAATTATTGTTTGATCAAGCCAATGAAGATTTAATTACCAAAGCTCGTACTCTTGGGCGTGAATTTGTAATTAAAGCTACTGGTGTGGTAATTGAGCGTGTATCAAAAACAAATAAAATTGAAACTGGAGATATTGAAATTCAGGTTACTGAATTTGAAATTTTAAACCCAGCAAAATTACCTCCATTTTTAATTGACGATAAAACGGATGGTGGCGATGATATCAGAATGAAATATCGTTACCTTGATTTAAGAAGAAACGTGGTTCGTAAAAATCTTGAATTACGTCACAGAGTTTCAAAAGAAACAAGAAATTATTTAGATGCTCAAGCTTTTATTGAAGTTGAAACGCCTGTTTTGATTAAATCAACGCCTGAAGGTGCTAGAGATTTTGTGGTTCCTAGTCGTATGAATCCAGGTGAGTTTTATGCATTACCTCAATCTCCTCAAACTTTCAAACAGTTATTAATGGTTTCGGGATTTGACCGTTACTACCAAATTGTGAAATGTTTTAGAGACGAGGATTTAAGAGCCGACCGTCAGCCAGAATTTACACAAATAGATTGCGAAATGAGTTTTGTGGAGCAAGAAGATATTTTAAATATGTTCGAAGGCTTAGCGATTCATCTTTTCAAAACAATCAAAGGCATTGATATTCCTAAGTTATCACGTATGACTTTTGCTGATGCCATGAAATATTATGGAAACGACAAGCCGGATATCCGTTTTGATATGAAGTTTGTTGATTTTACTGATTTTGCAAAAGGTAAAGGTTTCCCTGTATTTGATGAAGCAGAATATATTGTTGCTATCAATGCAAAAGGGTCTGCAAGTTATACTCGTAAACAAATTGATGAACTCACAGAGTGGGTTAAACGTCCGCAACTTGGTGCTAAAGGATTGGTTTATGCTAGAGTTGAGGCTGATGGAACTTTGAAATCATCGGTAGATAAATTCTATACACAAGATGATTTAAGTATTTGGAAACAAGCTACCAACGCAGAAGCTGGTGACTTAATTTTGATTTTAGCTGGTGGCTTAAATGCAACTCGCAAAGCAATGTCGGAATTACGTTTAGAAATGGGTAATCGCCTTGGTTTACGTAATCCTGAAGTATATTCAGCACATTGGGTAGTTGATTTTCCATTGTTTGAGTACAGTGAAGAAGAAAACCGTTACTTTGCAATGCACCATCCATTTACTTCACCTAAGCCAGAGGATATTCCATTGTTAGAAACCGACCCAGGAGCAGTTCGTGCAAATGCTTATGATATGGTAATCAACGGAGTAGAAGTTGGTGGTGGTTCAATAAGAATTTATGATAGAGCATTACAATCAAAAATGTTCTCGTTATTAGGATTTACTGAAGAAGAAGCTAAACATCAATTCGGATTCTTATTAGATGCCTTTGAATACGGAGCACCTCCACATGGTGGTTTGGCTTTTGGTTTAGACAGACTTTGTTCACTTTTCGGTGGCGTAGATACTATCAGAGATTTCATTGCATTCCCTAAAAACAATTCGGGTAGAGATGTAATGATTGATGCTCCTTCAACTATTGATGACAAACAATTGAATGAGTTAAAGATTGCAGTTAACAAATAAATTAATAACCCTACCTTATAATTTATGAATTGAAGGTAGGGTTCTTTTTAGTTTAAAAATGAAAAAATATACGTTTTTTAATATTCGCTTTGCTATCATCTTGTTTTTAGCATTTTTAGGTTTTATTATTTTTCTACTTTCAATTGCTGCAATAGATGAAAATTTAGGTTATAATATTTTCGTAAGAGTATTTACATTAGGAATTGTTCAGTCATGGATAATATGGATGATAGGCTTTTATTTTCTCACATTTATTTTCTCAAACATATCTAAAAAAGAAATGTGAAATAGAATTTTTACATTCTCTAAAAATATTAAAAAAAATGCTTTCGGTTGTTTAAACCCTCACTCCACCACCTTATACACACTTGCATTAAATCCAAATTTATCAAAATCTGAAACCAACCACACTTTGGGGGCTATTGGCAATTTAATTTCTCCTACTTTTTGCAATTTAGATTTTTTGGCATAATAGCTAAAAACATCTTTCATTCGCTCTTTTTCAATATCAGAAACTATAATGTATTGGTACTTGAAAACTGTTCTTTGTTTGAATTCTCTTTTCTCTAGACTTGAAAAAAAATTCATTATTTCATACTTATGACCTAAGTTTTTGATGATGTAAAAATAGGTGGCATCGCCAATAATTCTAGACTTTGAGGGTATTAATAATGCTAATTGTTGGCTTGCCCCTTTCTCATTTCTTGATGAAATGGATGAAAAAGCATAATAATTTTTTAAACTAAAAAAAGAAACATTGAATAGTAAAATAAAAATTAAAACACTCAATGATAAATACTTATGTGCTGCTTTTAATTTCAATAATCCATAAAAAAACAAAATATACCACGAGGGCAATACATAAATTGAATACGGACCAAAATCAAAAATAAAAACATAATGAATTACCAAAGTTCCAATTGCCCATTTTACCAAATTAGGCAACTGAACTAAAAAATATTTATTTGATACCATGCAAACTAGGTAAACTAAAAGTGTAGCAAAAATAATTGGCTTTTCATGTACAGGAATATAGCCATTAAAAAACAAAAACTCTGTTATACTTCTTTGATTGTCAGCATTATCAAAACTTGAAAAAAGGTGTAATACCAAATCAAGATATGATTGGTATTTACATGTAAAACAAATAAGTATGAGAGCCGCAAAAATTGATAAATACCTGAATATTATTTGTTTTGAATTAGATAAAAGTATTAAAACCAAAAAAGGAACTATTAAAACCAATGAGCGTGGAGTTGTGAGTAAAGAAAGCGACAAAAATAAAGCACTTAAAGATTGATTATTAGCAGATTGATGAAAATAATAAGCCATAAAAAACCAACAAATCGCCATTAAATCCATTCTACCTTCATGTAAACTTAAATTATAAAATGGATCAAATAAAAAAAGAGTAACTCCTAACAAAAAGAAAATTAATTTATTAATATTAAGTGAGTTACTAATGATTTTAAATAAAGGATAAACTAAAAAAATGCCAAATAAAAAATTAGGTAATCTACTTTGCCACATTCCTAAACCCAATGTTTTCAAAAAAATACCTTGAATAAAAAAATATACTGGTCCATAAAGCACAACCTCTGAGTTGTTCATAGCTGTAGCCGAAACAGAAGGAATTAATTCACCACTTGTAAAAAACTGTTCTGAAATGGATGCAAAAAATATTTCGTCAAACCAAGGTAAAGGATAAATAGCTAAGGAATAGACCTGTAGTATTAAGTAAAAGGCACAAGGTATTAAGTACAAAAATGTTCTTATTGTCATCAATAGTTTTTTAAAAAATTTACTTTAAACATTCAAAATTTTATCTTTATACCTTATACTTAATGCTTTGTACTTAATACTTTGTACTTAATTCTTAATACCTTATACTTTCTACCTACTTAAACCACGAAGCATACATCACATAATTATTGGCAATTCTTTCATTGAGGTCTTTAAAATGCTCTGGCGAAAGTTCTTTTACTTTTTTGGCAGGAATTCCTGCGTAAATGGTGCCGCTTTCTACTCTGGTATTTTCTAACACAATTGCACCAGCCGCCACAATGCTATTTTTTTCAATATAGGCGCCGTCCATCACAATTGCTCCCATGCCTATCAGCACATTGTCTTCAATGGTACAACCATGTACCATGGCTCTATGACCGATAGAAACGTTGTTTCCAATGTTTAAAGGGGCTTTTTGGTAAGTGCAATGCAAAATTGCACCATCTTGAATATTTACTTTGTTTCCAATTTTGATGTAATGAACATCGCCTCTCACCACGGCTGTAAACCAAATTGTACAATCATCGCCAGTAACAACATCGCCAACAACTGTTGCATTTTCTGCTAAAAAAATATTATTTCCAAATTGGGGAGTTTTTCCTAAAACTGTTTTTATAAGTGCCATATCTCAAATTTTTTCTAAAATTATAATAATTATACTTTAACACTTTAATTTTTTTATTGAAAACGAAGTTTTCATTTAGTGGAATTATAAGAAATTTTTGTTTTCACTTCGTGAAAACCTGTTTTTCTGCCACGAATTCACGAATTTAAAATTAATTCGTGAATTCGTGGCTAAATTTTTTTGTATGTATGTTCTAGTCTGTTAAACTAGAACTAAAATAATTCAAATCATCAAACCAAACCCTTAAAAATACAAAAACCAAGAGATTTTCTTGGTTTTTGTACGCTTACTTGCTTCTAGAGGCTGTTTTTAAAGCTTTTTTCACTCTTTTTTTACCATAAGAGCCTTTCCATCTTTTGCCTTTCGCCGTTTTTTTATCACCTTTTCCCATATTGTTTTTAAGAATTTGAAATTGAATAATAAATTAAGGGTGCAAAAATAAGTGCTAGAATAAAAAAAGTCAAATATTTTACATTAAATGGGTAACTGATAACTAATTAATCATAAAAAAAAATTAAATTTGTAATTGATACACATTTAATCCCTGATATGAAAAAACTTATATTGATTTTATTTTACACACAAATTATAATTAATAGCTCTTTTTCTCAATGTACTTTTACAGCTATTCCAGGTTCATGTAATTCTACAATTACCACCAATCCTTTAACCGCAGGAACTTATGCTGGTGGTAGTGGATATTATTACTGTTACTCTCCATCGAATAATACACAAGGAACTACAGCTTCAATAGTGCTTGGTAACAGTGGAACTACTTTACCCGGACATTTAATAATCAATAGTCCTGCTAATTTAGTTATTACTTCACTTAGTATTAATAACAACTATGGAGGTGTGCTTTATATTGCTAGTGGTGCAAAAGTGACAATTACAAATGCAGTAACTTTGCCGCTTTCTGCTGCCACAATTGCCATTGTAAATTATGGAACATTGATATTTAATGGTGCAGTCACACTAAATGGTGGAACCCTTCAAACAGCCAGTACTTCCGCAACTACCACATTTAATAGTACATTTAATGTTAGTTACCAAAATTCTTATAGATCAAAAGGTACCACTACTTCTGTAGGTGCAGTTACAATAAATGGTGCTGGTGGAACATATTCAGCATGTTTAGATAATAATTCATATTGGAGTGTAGGTGCATTTACAATTAGTAGTTCAGCACAAATTCAAACATCTTCTGGAGGTACATCTTTAATTAATTATACTGGAGCAATCTCATTAAATACTTCTACAGCTTACACAAATAATACAGTAAAATTTTGTAAAAATGGAGGTTCTGGCACATGCGATGGCACTATAAATGTTCAGTGTCAATCCTCATCTTGTAGCAATCCAAACGGAGCGCTACCTGTTTTGCTCTCAAAGTTTTATGCTAAGCCTGAACCAAATGGAAATAATATAATATGGGAAACAGCCCAAGAATTTAACAATGATCATTTTGAAATTGAGCGTTCTTATGATGGTGAAAATTTTGAAAAAATAGCTTACATTGCTGGCAGTGGTACAAAAAATTCTACTACCACTTACATGTTTTTTGACGACAAAGTAAATAATGATTTCAATGTTTATTATCGCCTTAAGCAAGTTGATTTTGATGGATTCATTCATTACTCAAATATTATTTATTTAAATGGAAATGAAGAAAATGCAAGTTCTGTTACCTTGTATCCCAATCCTTTAGAAGAAGGCACTACTTTAAATCTTAAATTTGGAGATTTTGATGAAGGAGATGCCCAAATTTCTTTGTATGATTTAGCAGGCAAATTGATTGATTCTTACACCATTGATGCAGTAAAACCAAATGGAATTTACGAAGTTGAAGACAAAGACTTATTGCTTGCCAAAGGCACCTATCTTCTTGAGATAAAAACTCAGCATCACGTTTATAACCAAAAATTAGATATTCAATAAATCCAATTGAATTCTATACCAAATATTCAAAAAGGAATGTTAGCTTTGTATAAATAGTAAACACTATTTTGCAACAGAAATAATATTCAATGACCTTTCAAGATTTTAATTTTGTAGATAGTTTGTATGACGGCATACAATCTATGAACTACAAACAACCTTCTCCTATTCAGGAACTTGCCATCCCTCTAATTTTACAAAACAAAGATTTGGTGGCTTGTGCACAAACTGGGACTGGCAAAACGGCCGCTTATTTACTGCCTATTTTACATAAAATTGTAAATACGCCCGATGCCGACAGGCATTTGAATACTCTTATTCTTGCCCCCACAAGAGAATTGGCTCAACAGATTGACAATCAAATAGAAGGATTTGCTTATTTTACATCGGTAAGTTCTATTCCTGTATATGGCGGTGGCGATGGTGTTGTTTGGGAACGACAAGCAAAAGCCTTAAAAGAAGGTGCTGATATTGTGATTGCTACTCCTGGTAGATTAATTGCTTTGCTACAAATGGGGAATGTTAAATTTGAAAAACTTCAACATTTAATACTTGACGAAGCCGACAAAATGCTCGACATGGGCTTTTTTGACGATATTGTAAAGATTATCAATTACTTGCCAGCCAAAAAACAAACTATCTTGTTTTCGGCTACCATGCCTCCCAAAATCAGAACACTTGCCAATAAAATTTTAGTAGAGCCCGAAACAATAAATATTGCCATTTCTAAGCCAGCAGAAGGTATTTTACAACAAGCTTATATGGCTTATAATCAGCAGAAATTGGCATTGGTAAACGAGATTTTCACCAAAGGAGATTTTCAAAGTGCCATCATATTTGCTTCTACCAAAGAGAATGTAAAATCATTGGAGCATGAATTGAAAAAAATAAAAATAGTAGCCAAAGCTTTTCATTCAGATTTAGAACAAAACGAAAGAGAAGCCATTTTAAGAGAGTTTAGAAGCAGACAACTGAATGTATTAATTGGTACTGATATTTTATCTAGAGGAATTGATATAGAAGGAATTAGCCTTGTAATCAATTACGATGTACCACCAGATCCTGAAGATTATATCCACAGAATTGGTCGTACTGCCAGAGCTGCCTCAACTGGTACTGCCATCACATTTATCAATGATAAAGACCAACAAAAATTCTTCAACATTGAAAACCTAATTGGTAAAGACATACCCAAGTTGCCATTACCAGAGCATTTGGGCGAAGCACCTCTTTATCAACCAGAAGTGAGAGTAAAAAAAGCTTTTCCACCAAAAAAGAAAGTTTGGAACGGTAAAAAATAAAAATTTACCTATTTTCAATTCATTTATAACAAAATTTAGTTTCTAAAAACAAAATATATTATATATTTGTTACTTCATATATATAATTTTACAACAATCCAATTTATAAAACAATGAAAGTAACTGTAGTAGGTGCTGGAAATGTAGGCGCAACTTGTGCTGACGTGTTGGCTTACAAAGAAATAGCTAACGAAATCGTTTTAGTTGATATCAAAGAAGGTTTTGCTGAAGGTAAAGCACTTGATATTTTCCAAAAAGCGCCAATTGATTTATATGACACTCGTACTGTGGGTGTTACTAATGATTACAGCCGTACTGCTGATTCTGATATCGTAGTAATTACTTCTGGCTTACCTCGTAAACCGGGTATGTCTCGTGATGATTTAATTGCAACTAACGCAGGTATCGTTCGTTCTGTAACTGAAAACGTTGTTAAATATTCTCCAAATGCAATTATCATTATTGTTTCTAATCCATTAGACGTAATGACTTATGCTGCTCATTTAACTTCTAAAAAATCTAGAAACCACGTAATTGGTATGGCTGGTATTTTAGATACTGCTCGTTACCGTGCATTTTTAGCAGAAGAATTAAATGTTTCTGTAAAAGATATTCAAGCATTATTATTAGGTGGTCATGGCGATACCATGGTTCCACTTCCTCGTTACACTACAGTTGGTGGTATTCCAGTAACTGAGTTAGGAATTTCTAAAGAAAAATTAGATGCAATTGTAACTCGTACTATCAATGGTGGTGGCGAATTAGTAAAATTAATGGGCACATCTGCTTGGTATGCACCAGGTTCTGCTGCTGCTCAAATGGTAGAAGCTATTGCTCGTGATCAAAAAAGAGTATTCCCTTGCTGCATTAAATTAGAAGGTGAATACGGAATTGATGATTGCTACTTAGGTGTACCAGTTATTTTGGGTAAAAACGGAGTAGAAAGAGTAATTGAAGTGCAATTGAACGACGAAGAAAAAGCTTTAATGCAAGCTTCGAGAGTAAAAGTAAAAGAAGTAATGGATGTTTTAGATGCTATGCCTGTAAACGCATAATTGTCTAATTTTCAGATAATAAAAAAGGGTCAGAATTAATTTTCTGACCCTTTTTTTATATTTTTTAATAAAGTAAATTCTTATAAAATCAATAATGCATCGCCATAAGTAAGGAATCTGTAATTTTCTTTCACAGCTTCGTTATAGGCTTTCATAATTAAATCATAACCACCAAAAGCACAAGCCATCATTAACAAAGTAGATTCTGGATTGTGAAAATTTGACAATAAAGAATTGGCAATTTTAAATTCGTAAGGAGGAAAAAGAAATTTATCAGTCCACGCTTCTACAGGTTTCACTCTGTTATGCGCTGATACTGATGATTCTAAAGCTCTCATTGTGGTAGTTCCCACTGCACAAACTCTTTTTTTATTGTCGAGTGCCTCGTTAATTTTAGTAGTGCAAGATGCTGGAATAATGAAATTTTCAGAATCCATTTTATGCTTGGTTAAATCTTCTACATCAACCGGGCGGAATGAACCTAAACCAACGTGTAAAGTAAGTGGAGGTAAAGTAACGCCTTTTAGCTCTAGCCTCTTCATTAACTGAGGAGTAAAATGCAAACCAGCCGAAGGAGCAGCTACAGCACCTACATTTTTTGCAAAAACCGTTTGAAAACGATCTCTGTCTTCTGGTTCTACTTTTCTTTTTATGTATTTAGGAAGCGGTGTTTCACCTAATTCTTCAATAGCTTTATTAAATTGTTCTTCGTTTCCGTCAAATAAAAAACGGATAGTTCTACCTCTAGAAGTAGTATTGTCAATTACTTCTGCCACCAAGTCGCTATCGCCAAAGTAAAGTTTGTTGCCAACTCTTATTTTCCTTGCAGGATCTACCAAAACATCCCATAAACGAGCTTCATGGTTTAATTCTCTTAAAAGAAAAACTTCAATTTTGGCGCCTGTTTTTTCTTTACTTCCATAAAGTCTTGCAGGAAACACCTGAGAATCATTCAATACCAACACATCGCCGTCATCGAAATACTCAAGTATATCTTTAAATATTTTATGTTCAATTTGTCCTGTTTTTCTGTGAACTACCATCATTCTGGCGTCGTCTCTGTTAGGAGCAGGATATTGAGCAATAAGTTCTGGGGGGAGGTTGTAGTTGAATTCTGAAAGTTTCATAATTTAATATTACGGTATTAAATCTGCATGCAATTGCATTTCTTTTAAAACAAGAATAAAAGCAGTCTGCAAAGATACAAAAATTAGATGAGAAATAAAATACAGCTTTCCTAAAAACTTAATTATTAGAACTTTTTAGTTACAAAATCAAAAAACTCTAATACTTCTTCTTGCTCGTGGTTCCAATTAAATTTACCCGAATAATTTTCAATCAACAACTCTAGAGCTTCTTTTGCCGAGCCACAAGCAGAAATTCTCTCCAACGCTTCCTGAAAAAGTTTAGCCTCGCCTTTAAAAAGTCCATTTACAAACATAAATCTTTGGTTGATATTGATTGATTTTGCAATATCCACTTTGGGTTTGTTCACTTTGGGAGTTTCTACTACTGGTGCTGGTTCTTCTTTTTTCTCAGGAATTATTTCATTATTGTTTACGGGGGTATTTTCAAGAATAAATGACTGACTCGCAACTACATTGTTTGAATTAAGATTATTGTCATTTTTATATTCTTCTTGTACCGCCTTTATTTCTTCTACCTTAATAATGGTTTTCAAATCCTCAATAGGCATTTCTGGCTTAATTTCAGAATGCGGAAAAATTGGTTGTTCAATTGGTTTTTCTGGCACAGAAGTGCGAGCTTTTATTACCAATTCTTCAAAAGTTACATTTTCTAATCCTTGAAAACTTTTTATAATAGGCTCAGCATCTGCTGTTTCATGGGCAACATCTTTATATGCTTCATTCAAATAATCAAGGGCATACGACAATGGTGTACTACTTAAATTATGCTTTTCAATTCTTTTAAAAAAGGCATCCGTAATGGCTCTATTTAGCCTAATATATTTTATTCTGTCCTTAAATTCAGCTATTTGAATAATTGGATATTCATACGAAAAATAAGTTTCTTTAATAAATAAATATGGTGCTAACGATAGTTGCAAAGTTTGCGAAACAGCCTTGCGCATCAATGGATCGAAATCGGCTCTTCTGATGGCAATATGCTTGCTCAAAACATTCATAAAAGTTTTCAGAGCACTCTTCACATCCTGTGATTCGTAATCAAAAAACGGACTTTTTAGCTTTGATGTTTCTTCCTTCCACTTTTCAAATAAATTGCTTATTATAAATAAGTTAACCTGCTCTATTGGCGTGTAATTCAATATTTGATGGCCAGAAATGGTTAGATTTTTGGCAAAAAATTCGTCAGAAAGTTTTTTGGTAAGGCGAGTACTATAATTTTCAATTGCTTGGGTGTTGAGTTTATTTTCCATATTTTTAAAAACACATCAAAGGTTGAATATAGTGAACAATGTGCTAAATACCATTTTTCACTTAAAAGAATTATTTGTTATTAATTGTTGAATGGAATTATTTAGCTTGAATAATTATCCCTTCTGTTGAAATTTACAGTACGTAAAAAACACTAAAAGAGATACAAAAATTTATAATTAATTCTGATTGAGTATTTTAATCACAAATATTAATTTAACCACATAGAAACATAGGTTTATATTTTGCTTGAAAAATCATTTTTGATTTTTTTTATGTTATTCTTTATTATTGAATTTATTTTCATCTAATTTTAAAAATTATAGAAACTAAAGTTTTACATAGTTAACATAGAAATAATATTTATAGAATTCCTATGTTTCTATGTGGTTATATTTTTTTCTAATCTTTTAATCTATAAATACTTGTATATGAACAAAAAAAGGCTTCAAAATTATGAAGCCCCGTTGCACCTTTCCACCATTTATGAACTAAAGTTGCACATCAACCAAGGTATGCGATTTGTCTTTTAATTTGTGATGAGGGCAGTCATCTTTCAAATGAGGACAATCGGCATGGCTGTGTTTGTTTTTAAGTTTGTGAGTAGCAGTTACATTTTTACTTGAGCTACAAGCATAGCAGGCAACAGATACAGCTAAAACTACAATTAGTTTAATGGCTGAAAGGTGGTTAAGGGCTTTCATAAGTGGTAATTTTAAGTGGTATTTTGTTTTAAGAAATTTTGATAATGGGCTTATTCGAGATGTAAAAATAGAAGGTTGCAAGCTTATTCACATTTTTTCCACATTTTTATTAATGTATTGATTTTTAACAGGTTAAATTTGCATCATTAAATACTTTCTTTAATAATTTTAAACTAAAAAATTAAAATCTATTTAAAATTTACTTCTTCAATGTAAACAAGTGCAATATTTTGTATTTTGCATCATTATTTAAAAAAAAATATACAACAAAATGAAAAAAGTATTGATTGTTTTGGGTGCAGTTGTAGGCTTGGTAATCATTGCTGCAGTTGCATTGCCTATTATTTACAAAGACGATATCAAGGCAAAAGTAGATGCTGAAATTGCAAAATCAGTAAACGCCAAAGTTTTTTATGATGCTGATAAATTTGGAATTTCCATGTTTAGTAATTTCCCTCATTTTACTTTATCTGCAGGTGATTTTGGTATTGTGGGCAAAGGTGATTTTGAAGGAGATACACTTACCTCTATCAAAAAATTTAGTGTAGTGGTAGATTTAATGAGTGTGATAAAAGGTGATAAAATTAAAATCAACAAAATTGACCTAGATTCACCAAGAATTTTTGGTAAAATTTTGCCAAATGGCAAAGCCAACTGGGACATTGCCATTGCCGACACCACGGCACCAAAAACCCCAACTGATACTGCTCAATCTAAATTTGCCATCCAGATTGAAAAATGGGAAATTGACAATGGGTACATAAAATATACCGACAAAGTAGGCAACACTTATGCTGAAATTGTGAATTTAAATCACTCTGGATCAGGAGATTTAACCCAAGATATTTTTGATATTACTACCAAAACATCTATTGAAGCTTTGTCGGTAGAATTTGGAGGCACTCAATATTTTAAGAAAAACAGGTTTGAAGCGGAATTAAATGTAAACGTAAATAACAAAGAAAATAAATACACTTTTAAAGAAAATGAGTTTGAAATCAACGATTTTGCATTTGGGTTTGAGGGTTCCGTAGCTATGCCAGATTCATTAACTACCGATTTAGATATAAAATTTGGGGCTAAAAAAACCGAATTCAAAAACATTATTTCTCTTATTCCTGGTATTTTCTTAAAAGGATATGAAGACCTAAAAACAGAAGGTACAATTGCGTTTGACGGTTATGCAAAAGGAAGAATGAAAGGCGAACAACTGCCAGCCTATGGTTTTAACTTAAAAATTGACAAAGGTTTTTTACAATATCCGCAATTGCCTACTGCTGTAAAAAATGTATTGGTAGATTTAAGTATCAACAATCCTGATGGGGTGATGGATCATATTTCAGTGAATCTGAAAAAATTCCATGCAGAACTTGGCAATAACCCAATTGATGCCAAAATTTTATTGGAAGGAATTGCAAAAGCCAAAGTGGATGCCAACATCAATGCAAAATTAAACCTAGCCGAAATTACTTCTATTTTCCCTGTAGAAGGCACTACTTTAAAAGGTACTTTCTCATTAAATGCTTCTGCAAAAGGTGTTTACGATACATTAACTAAACAAATGCCGGCAGTTTCTGCCCAAATGGCTTTGACAAATGGTTATGCAAAATCAAAAGATTTACCTGCTGCTCTGGAAAATATTTCATTTAATGCTACTGCAAGTGATGCAAGTGGTGCATTTAAAGATTTTAAATTATTGGTAGATAAATTTAGTTTTGCACTTGATAAAGAGACATTTGCAGGTACTTTACAAGCTGAAAATTTGGATGATATTAAATATTTTATGAAAGTAAATGGTGTGGTAGATTTAGATAAAATGACTAAAATTTTCCCACTTGAAGGCATGAAATTAGGAGGCAAAATTAATGTGCAGAATTTTGAAACACAAGGCGTAATGTCGGATGTGACGGCTGGTAAATATGGAAATTTAAAATCATCAGGTAATATGAATTTTCAAAACTTTAGCTATAGCAGTGTAGATTTGGTACAAGGCATGAAAGTTACTTCGGGTAATTTCAATTTCTCTCCTGATAAAATGAATATTGTGAACATGGTTGGATTTTTAGGTAAAAGTGATGTGGTAATTAATGGTTATATCCAAAACTATATTCCTTATTTATTTTCTACTGGCACTGTAAAAGGAAAAATGAATATGCAGTCAAAAGTATTTGATGTAAATGAATGGATGGCTGAAGATACTACTCAAAAAGCTGCCCCAACAGAAAGTACGCCAATGGCAATTATTCCTGTGCCAAAAAATATTGATTTTGTGATGGAATCTGATTTTAAAGCGGTAAAATACGACAAAATGGATATTCAAAATCTTAAAGGACAGATAATTGTAAAAGATGGTACTGTAAAAATGAACAATGTTATTTTTGGTTTAATGGGCGGAAATTTCAAAACCAATGGCACTTACGATACCAAAGATTTGGCTAAACCATTGTTTGATTTTGACTTACAAATTGATAAAATGCAGTTTAAAGATGCCTACACCACTTTTAGTACAGTAAAAGCATTTGCACCAATTGCAGAAAAACTAGAAGGATTTTTCAATACAAAATTCAAACTTTCGGGTGGTTTAACCCAGCAAATGATGCCTGATTTGGCCACATTAAGCGGCGACGGTATTGTAAATATAGCTCAAGCTGCTGTAAAAGGCACAACT
>Ga0214921_10001918_pt1 | contig 34806 bp, 31 predicted proteins | sample LL1505_MetaG_FD_177992 | JGI IMG/M metagenome (GOLD analysis project Ga0214921, IMG submission 177992) | Freshwater microbial communities from Lake Lanier, Atlanta, Georgia, United States - LL-1505 | ecosystem: Environmental > Aquatic > Freshwater > Lake | place: USA: Georgia | collected... | reverse complement strand
GCCCACTCAAGACTCACATCGATGAATGTGCCTCGATTGACACGGACATCGTCTGCGGTCGTCGTGCCGTCCACGCGTGTATCCGCGTCTGCCATCATGGGCATTTCGACGATGGGGTACTCAGCGGCACCAAGCGACAGACCAAGACTCGTTTTGGACGAGGCCGCCTCAGCAGATTTCGAGCGGCTGGCACTAAATCCTGGTTTTTGAGCATATTTTGGTGGCTGCGCGTATGCCAGTTCCGTGGTCGATAAGAACCCAGCGATGATCATTGGCAAGTAGGTCTTCATACTAAAAATCCCATTGTTTAGGCGGACGGGGATCTTGGCTATACCAGGCCTTATTAGTTTAAAATGCCTATAGAATCAATAAATTTTAATAAAAATATCTCTAAAACAGCGCAAAAAAATGCATTGCGTGAGGCATGGCAAATCGTTGTATTTACGCCCGTAACCTTCTGTTTATACTTGTCATAATGGCCTTGAGCTCAACCTTATTTAGAGCGGCAAAGGTAAGCGTGTAGATGGTCCCAGCAAACGCGACGGTGCTCCAAAATGCTGTGGGAATGACTGTTAAATATTGGGCGAGGAAGGTTAAAAAGCCCATGACTAACGACGGTGTCACCGCTCTGGTAAAGTCGAGTGAAAGTCTAGTTGGATCTAAATGCCACAATCTGACAGCGAACAAAACTATGGTTAAGGCCGCCGTGCCTTTTCCAATGATCGCTGCAGTAGCGACGCCGGTCATTCCAAATGTTTGGATCCAAATCACAGAGAGAACCAAACCGACAGCTATACCTAAGATAAGTCCAAATAAAAGTGGGCGCCAACGATGCCTTAGGGCTAAAAGTTGGAATCCAAAAACTAGAATGCCTGCGTGGAAAAATGCTCCGAGAGTTAAAATCGACAGTGTTAGAGATCCCGAGGTGTAAGCCTCTCCAAACACAATTCTGATGATGTCGGTATCGACAAACCATATTCCAACAGCAATCGGGGCAACCATCGTTATCACCCAAAAAATCGAGGCTTTCACGTGTCGCTCGATCATGGAAGCCTCGTGATGAACAAGCATTTCGGAATAAAAAACTCCCACAATCGCTGCCACGATTGGTGTCAAACTTCCCACAAGTTTGCTCGCGGCCGAATAAATTCCGGTGGGTGCAGCTCCCAGTGTTTTTTCAACTAAAAACAGATCAAAGCGCTCTGTGATGATTAAAAATATCGCCGCCAATGCGAATGGCGTGGCTGCTCTTAGACACTTGACTACTTGGCGAGAGTTTGGCTTTGAGATGCCAACAATTTTCAGAGCTACAAGAAAAGAACCAACGGAAATAATCGAATTTACAAAATTTGAAATCACTACAAACTTAATATAATCGTCGGGAGATTGAATGAATAGAGCGATAGCGACGACGGAGCCTATTTTGGCTGTGATCGAAATAAAACTCCATATAGCTAGCTTTTGTTTTGCGACCAAAATCCAGGTGGCGTCCAGAGCTGATGAAACTAGAATGAAGGCGGAGGAAAACACAGCGGTGTGATAAATTTCAAGCGATGAGCCTGCGCGCACTGAGACGGCTAGTCCAAAAAAGGCGATAGTCGCAAGGCCCAATCGCGCCAGGAGTACGCTTCCATTGATCTGTCGTTCTTCAGCGGAATTCTTTGCATCTCTAAGCATGATCGGCGCTACTTGCGCGAAACCGAAGGACGTGAATATTACGCCCCAGTCGATCAGCCATAGTGCGAATTGCGCGACGCCAAATGCCTCAACACCCAACCGTGTTGCCACGAGGTGTAAATTGATAAGCGGGACCAGTTTATTAGCCGCTTCGCTTAAAAATGCCATACACAAGGTGAGAGCGATTCGTGTTTTATTCAAAAAATCACCTGTGCGTGTCGGCGGCTATTATTTCTTAGCTTTGGCGATATTCTTTTCTGCAGTTGCGGCTTTTTTTGCTGCGCCTGATTTCACCTTGGTTTTTGAAACTGCCATTTTAGCTGCAACTAAAGGCAAAGCATTCTCTAATGACATGGCGTTCGGGTCCATGTCTTTTGGGATCGAGGCCGAAATAGTGCCGCATTTAACGTAGGGGCCAAATTTACCCTCGTAGATACCCATGTCTTTGTCATTTTCAGGATGTTTGCCCAACTGTTTAATGAGTTTGGCCCCAAATCGTCCCTTTTTCTCTTCTTTGAGCAGCTCGATGGCTCTTTGTAAACCTATCGTGTATTTATCGTCGGTCTTTTTCAGCGAGCGCATGTCCGATCCGCATTTTACGTAAGGTCCAAAGCGGCCGTCGTAAACGGTGATCATCTCACCATTATCAGGGAATTTCCCTAATTCTCTTGGGAGGCTGAGGAACCTCAAGGCTTGCTCAAGTGTCAGCGTCTTTAAGTCTTGGTCGCGAGGGATTGACGCACGGCGTGGTTTTTCTTTGGAGTCTTCCAGCTGCTTGCCAACTTGCACGTAGGCACCAAAGCGACCCGTCATCACATAGATATCCTCACCGGTAGGTGGATACTTGCCGATACTCTCAGGGCCTTTGGCTTTAGTTTCAAGAATTTGTTGGGACTCGACAAGCGTTAAGTCAGCAGGCGCGATACCCTCAGGTATTGATGCAAAGACTCCTTCATCATCTTTGGTATCCGTTTGAGATAAATAAGGTCCAAATCTTCCGATTCTAATTTCAAGCTTATTGCCTAGCTGCGGCAAATTGATGGATCGGCTGTCCTTCGGATCAATTTGTTTTATCTTTGCTTCAACAAGTTGCTTGAGACCTTTTGGTCCAAACCAGAACTTAGCAAGGTAGTCCAAATGGTCGAGATTTCCGTCGGCGATGCTGTCAAGGTCTTCTTCCATCTTGGATGTGAAATCAAGGTTCACGAAATCGTCGAAATGCTTCTCAAGAAGTTGCACAACAGCAAATCCAGTAAAGCTCGGGACGATCGCGTTGTTTAATCTAGTCACATACTTCTTATCAAAGAGTGTCGAAATAACGCTCGCATATGTTGAAGGACGGCCAATTCCAGCTTTTTCCATGGCTTGTACAATGGATGCTTCATTATAACGAGCGGGTGGTTTGGTTTCGTGAGATTCAGACGAAACATTTTTCAATTGTGTTTTGTCCCCTGCTTTCATGGCAGGAAGAAGAGTTTCACTTCCCCAGGAGGCGTCGCCGGATTCAAGCTCTTCATCATAGGCCTTCATAAATCCTGGGAATACGATCTTGGTTCCAGTTGCGTTGAATACAGTGTCGTTAGCGCTAATGCGTACGGACATGGAGCTTTTTTTGGCGTCACTCATTTGGGACGCAAGGGTGCGCTGCCAGATGAGTGTGTAAAGATCTAAGTCACGGCCTGATAATCCCGTCTTGTCGGGAGGCGTGAATGTCCCGGCAGGACGAATTGCTTCGTGGGCTTCTTGAGCGCCTTTTGATTTAGCGGAGTACTGTCGCGGTTCGCTAGAAAGATATTCACTGCCGTAGGTTTCTTTGATGACGTCCCGTGTACTAGCCAACGCCTCTTGGGAAAGGGATGGCGAGTCTGTACGCATATAAGTGATAAAGCCTTGCTCGTAGAGGCTCTGGGCTACTCTCATCACGTCGCGCGCGGATAGGCCTAGTTTGCGGTTACCAGCTTGCTGAAGCGTGGAAGTTATAAATGGCGGCTGTGGTTTGGATCCACTTTGCTTTTCTTCGACATTTTGGACCTGCCAGCTGGCCGTCTTCAGCCTTTCTGCAAGTTTCTTTGCCTCGGACTCGCCTAAAACCAGCATGTCTTTCGAGGCGTTCAGCATTCCAGTGGTTTCGTCAAAATCTTTGCCTTGAGCGACGCGTTTATCACCAATCGATAGCAGCTTGGCATCAAAGTCCTTACCGTCAAATGATAATTTTGCGAGCAAATCAAAATAGGTCGCTTTTTTAAATCGCATACGTTCGCGTTCGCGTTCAACCATCATCCGAAGTGCCGCAGATTGTACGCGTCCTGCGGAGAGTCCGTAGGTCACCTTTTTCCAAAGGACGGGTGAAAGTGTATAGCCTACGATTCTGTCGAGAATTCTCCGAGCTTCTTGCGCTCTGACCAGTTTGTCATCGACGGTTCTCGTGTTTTTCAACGCTTTTTCGATCGCCGACTTTGTAATTTCGTGGAAGACCATTCGTTTGACGGGACATTTTGGCTTGAGTAGCTCCATTAAGTGCCAGCTAATACTTTCACCTTCGCGATCCTCGTCAGTCGCCAAGTACAATTCGTCAGCATCTTTGAGCCGCTCTTTTAAAGTCGAAATAATTTTTGTTTTATCTTTGGGAACAATATAGAGGGGTTCAAACTTATTATCGCAATTGATTCCAATTTCCTTGGCCCAGGGCTCTTTCTTGTATTTTGCCGGAATATCAGCAGCTGATTGTGGTAGATCGCGAATGTGGCCCATACTGGCTTCGACCGTAAAGTTCTTGGGCAAAAACTTACGAATGGTTTTCGCCTTGGTTGGTGACTCAACGATAACTAGATATTGTTTTTCCACAGAATTCCCCCAGGCATTCGCGGCGGCATCCCCCTCTATTATATAGATGGCGACACCTTATGACCGGAGCCATGCTTAACGAACGAAGTTTTCATAATGTGCATATTGTTCATAGGATATTCCAGTAAATTTTACATGATGAGCGCCAAACAGCTAGTTTCATGACCATTAAACAGGCTTATTTTGTCCTTCTTACGCAAGATGCACAAAAAAGGAACAAAAAACCGCTGAACATTTACAGTCCAGCGGTTTTTTTAAATGATTGGGCGGGGGCCTTGAAGCGATTAAGCTTTGACTCCAGCTTTTTCGTACTTGCGTTTGAACTTTTCGATACGCCCTGCAGTATCAACGACTTTATGCTTGCCGGTGAAGAATGGGTGAGACGCACTTGTCGTCTCGACGATGATTAAGGGGTATTCCTTACCGTCTTCCCATTTTGTGGTTTCATTTGTGTTCACGGTTGAACGGGTCAAGAAGGCCCAGCCATTGGAAGCATCCTTGATTACGACCGGACGATAATTGGGGTGTAGGTCTTTTTTCATTTCTATTGTCTCCATAATTTTCTCAATATTTTCGGGCCGTATTGGTGCGGCTCCATCTCGAGAATAGGGCCGCACATTATTCAAAATGATCCTCAAAAGCAAGCCGAAACAACAATAGAACGGGGGCAGGTTGGTGGGGGGTTTACACCAGTGTCCGGGTCGGTTATCATTTTTCAAGGCAATAACCTGCAATTACGACGTTTTTACCTGTTTCCCGCACAGCTCTAGGCGCGGGTGGAGTTATCACCGTGAACACAAAAAAATGCCCACGTTGTGAACATCAGGCTGTCCTTAGGCCCCGTAACTTCAGCGACCAGGCTATTGCATCGCTAGTGGCCTGGGGGGACATGGACAAAAAACTTGTAGGCCATCCAATTTGTGATGATTGCCATGAGGAGCTAAGGGATGCTCTCATTGACCATCAGCGTGCCGCAGCTGAAAAAGAGGTTGCCGCTGCTCGGGCTAAGAATCGACGGGCTGGCTAGCTAAGGCGTTGTGAGCTTATTCTAATCTAGCGTGTCGAGTTTTATTGATTTCAATAAAATATTATGTTTTATAAGCCCCCATCTTGGGGGCTTATCATTATATGCGTTATGACTACAAATTAATCGACTCTGGTAACTTTCAGAAGTTGGAGCAGGTTGGGCCTTATATGATCGCCCGGCCAGCGGCTCAGGCAGTTTGGAAGCCTAGGTTAAGCAGTGATCAATGGAAAAAAGCGGACGCAACATTCAATCGATTTAGTGGTGGCGACGGCAAGTGGACCATTCACAATAAATCACTCCCAAAAAAATGGATGATCGAGCAAGGCCCTGTGAAATTGGTTATCTCGCTCACAGATTTCGGCCATTTAGGCATATTCCCGGAACAAGACGCCAACTGGGCCAAGCTTCATGAATTGATTGGTCGTACTCATGGTGACCGGGAGATCAATGTCTTAAATTTATTTGCATACACGGGCGGATCGACTTTGGCTTGTGCCACAGCCGGTGCCAAAGTCGTCCACTTAGATGCGTCAAAAACTAGCGTCGCATGGGCAAGGGAAAATGCAGAGGCTAGTGGTGCTGGCGATAAACCTGTCCGATGGATCGTAGATGACGTGCAGAAATTCGTCGAAAGGGAGATTCGTCGCGGCAGTAAATATCAAGGAATTATTCTTGATCCTCCGAGCTTTGGTCGTGGCGCCAACAATGAGGTATGGCAGGTTGAGGACCACCTTGTGCCGCTGTTAAATAATCTTAAGCAAATTCTTGCTGACGACTTCTTGTTCATTCTTCTCTCATGCCACAGTAACGGGTACACGCCCATGGCGCTTCAGAATCTTCTATTGGATATTGTTGAGCCAAAATCTGGACGATTTGAAATTGGCGAAATGATTATCGCCGAGCAAGATTCTGGCCGCGTCTTGCCAAGCGGTGCAAGCGCGCTATTTGTTCGGTAGGGATTATCTCTAATGTCAAAAATTGTGATATCAAGTCCAACAAATCAGACGATAAAAGACTTGGTCCGTCTAAAAGAACGCAAAGGCGATCGCAGTGGAATGTCTTTTGTCGTGGAGGGATGTCGGGAAATTTACCGCGCAGTGCAATCTGGATTTTTGATTGAAGATTTTTTTTATTGTGAGGAAGAACTACAGCCGGAAAGTCGCGTACTCATAGAAAGCATGCGCCTTCAAAGGATAGCAGAAGTGTCGAAAGATGCTTTCTCCAAAGTCGCAACACGTGAGGGATCGGACGGTGTCATTGGCGTTTTTAAGCAAAAAAAATCTTCATTTGACGATGTGAAGACCCGCGCAAGTGATAGTGATCTTTTTATTATGGTCATCGAAAATGTTGAGAAACCCGGTAATTTAGGCGCAGTACTGCGATCTGCCGATGCTGCAGGAGTGCATGGGGTCATTGTGTTAGGATCGCCGATCGATATGTGGAATCCAAATGTCATTAGATCCAGTCTTGGCGGCGTCTTCTCAGTTCCGGTGGTTCAAAGCGATGTACATGAGTTTTTCAAATTTTGTGGTGCAAATAAAATTAAAACAATCGCTGCCGCACTTCGGTCTGAGAGCAAATCAATTTTTGCGCTAGACTTGCGTGGTCCGCTGGCTGTTATCCTCGGAAGCGAAGCTCATGGTTTGACGGAAGGCGTTCTGAATCGATCGCATTCCGTGGCGACGATTCCCATGCTTGGTCTATGCGATAGTCTCAACATCTCAGTTGCGGCCGGTATATTTATGTACGAAGTACTTCGACAGCGAACGATGCGTTGAAGCTCCTTGGTAATTAACAAAAATGCGGTAAATCCTAATGGAGTTCTCGGCATAATGGTGTCGAGGCCTCAATCATTATAGACATGACCCGATAAGCCAAAGTCACGGAATCTCTTCAGATTTTGGTTTTATCGGGTGAATGGATGGCCAAGCCTCTACAAAAAAAATTTGATACTTGCCCCATGTTGGCACGAAGTGACTGGGGCGTCTCTCATATCCAGTCAAAAGGGCTGACCCATTCTCTAAGTCGAATCCAAAGTGCGGTAGGCTTTCATGGTCCTCGCATTGCGGGATGGCTTGTCTTTCTGAATGGTTGTCACCGCGGCGAAGATATGAGGCTTCCCATTGGTGATTCTAAAGTGGGCTCGTCTTGGATGAATGACTGCGTCCTGACTGGCGTTGGGGTTGGAAGCCAACATGCGACCATTAGTATGGGCTCTGGTGAGGGGCATATCTGCCCATCGTCGGCCGATCGCGTTGTGAAGATCAATAATACCGTCATATCAGGTCGTCAGATGCTTGAAGACGGCTGTTTGGTTACGATTGGTGAGGTCCATGCAATTTTTAGGATCTCCGACCAAAAAAGCAGAGGTTTTGAACCCTCTGCGGCACCAAGGCCGGCGCAAATGCCATCGCAGGTCATGCCTATTGAGACTGTTTGCGGCTGGCTGGTCATCGCCAACGGAGTTTGTTTGGGTCAAGATTTTCGAATTGTCACCGGTAATTTTAGAATTGGATCTGAATTAAAGCTTGAGATGACCTTGCCGGAAGCTCATTTGCCGAAACATGCATTGACACTTGCTGTCACAACAAAAGATTGCAAAATCGGTTGGATTGCACCGGGAGTTCATGTTGCCGTCAATGGTGCGCCGTCGGGAGTGGACATTGTACTAAAGGACTCAGACTATATTAAATTTGATCATGTGGAGGGATACCTAAAATGGTTTCGCTCTTGATACGTAGTCACCGTGATCTCATCTCGCGATTGGTTGTGCTAATTGTATTACCGACTATCTTAGGCTCCGCAACGCCCAAGATGCGTGACGGTGGCGCGATAACTCGAACTGCTGAAATCCAACAAGTGCAGCAACTTGAGGATAAAAAAATTCGAATCAACTTCAGCGCTCAGGAAAATGATGGTGTCCGCCGGTTTCCAATTACCACCATTGATCGGTCTATGGTTAAGGTTGACTTCACGAATACGTCAGCGGCACCAGCCGAGGCTCAGTCTTTGCTACTCCACGGTGCTGGTGGGACGGATCTCCGAAGAGCTCTCTATGTCGGATTTAGTCTGCACCGGAATTTAAAGCAGCGAGCAATTGAGGAGTTAAGGTCAAACATTGGCGATATTATCAGAGAATTGCCTGCCGAACTTTTAACAGTCTCTGCAATATCGCAGGATAGTGCGCGCGTCTTAGCAGATGTGAGTCCTCAAAAAGGCGATAACATTAATAGAATTCTTCAACAGCTGCAGTCGCTAGAGCCTGAGGGAGAAGGCCCTGCTTTGGCAAACACTCTATGTGTTGCAGCTGAGCGCTTTCATGCTTGGGATTTGAGTCATTTTCAAAGAGCCGATCAGAAAATTCTAGTATTGATTACAAATCCTGGCGACGCCGTTTCGACTGATAGATTCCGAGGGCAGAATTGTTGGCGCAGTCTTCTTGATCAAGGCGTGCGCGTCTTTAGCGTTACATTTGGTCAAGAAATGGGGAAATCGACCTTCGATTTAACCAATGTTGCGCAGGAAAGTGGAGGCTACGTTCATAGGGTTGGTGGTCCTGTAGAAATGAATGCTGCAGTTAAAAATGTCATAGCGTTACTTAAAACAGAGTACGTGATTGATGTGGATGCCCCGGACATCGCGTTAGAAGATCAGCCTTTAGAATTAAAGGTTCGGATTTCATATCATGATGAAACGTTTGAAAGTCCAATTTTTAATGTTGGGTTTGTAATTCCTGCTCTATCAAAAATGATGAGTTCATCGACTCCATTGGTTGATGCCTCGGCTGAACAAAAACCGGACGATTCTATCGCCGCCTATGTGGGGCGTTTTTTGCTAGCGGTGTTCGTGTTCTTATTAACGGTGCTCGCGACAGGTATGATAGGCTTTGTGGCTTACAGATATCTAAAATATTTAAACAGCACTCAACACTGTAATACTTGTGGATTGAGGGTTGTGTTAGATCATTCGACTTGCCCGTTTAGGAAGGCAAGTTGTGTCGCCCGACTTGTGGTCATCGGCGGCCCATACTCTGGGCAAACCATACCAATAATGTCCGGAAACAATGTGATTGCCCGATTTAATTGGTCGATTGAGAAGGCTAAAGTTAGAGGGCGAAAGATCAGTTGGTGGAATCACGGCGCTATTCAACTAGACGGACAAAAGGCTATTTATACGCCTTCGATCGTTTCGCGAGACCGCATCAACGGATGGCTCGTTCACGAACCGCGTCTCCTTGGGATTGGAAGCGTTTTGTCCATTGGTGACCAAACACTTAGGTTTGAGGTGAAAACCCAGACTTATCGCGGTGAGATTTAGGTCATGGCAAATAGATTTACATTGAAATTTAAATCGGGTCCAAGCGCCGGGAAAACGTTTTCCCTTGGTCCAGGTGAATATCTGTTTATTGGATCTGCAGAGACTTGTGCGATCAGGATTGTGGATGATCCAACGGTCAGTCCGACGCATGCTTGTGTTTTTCATGACCCCAATGGAGCCATTCGATTCAAGGACATGGGAAGTCAATTTGGTACCTTTCGAAATGGCAAAAAAATTTCAAGTTCAATTGTTTTACGAGCAGGTGATCGCATCACGCTCGGACAGGTTTCAACGTTTCAGAGCTCATGGTGGAATGCTTTGCAGGTTACGAGGTTGACAAGGTTTAGTCGGCTACCCAATTTTAATGGCGAATCCAATGCTGCAAGCTTTAAATTAAACCTTAAGTCAGCGCAGGTAAAAATCGCGGCGTTGTCGGCGGCAACAGTGATTTCAGCGATTGGCATTTATCGTTTCACTCAGGAGCGTGGTCAAGCTTCTCAACCAGGCATGCCCGAGGCCCCGTTTGCCAATGTGGAAAAAGATCTGAGAAAGCAGGGCGGTGACTTGGGTGTCTTTAGCGGCGCATTGAGTGCAAAACTCTTTAATGCAAAACCGAAACGTGCCGCCAAGGTTCGTGTTGAGCTAACGCCTGAAAGAAAGTTTATCTGGGACGAAATCGTGGCTATTTCTAGACGGTTTGGTGATCCACCGCCTAGTGCTATGGATCCGGGGTTTGTGCGTGAGGTAGAGCGCCATTTGCGAAGATTTACCAAGGGTAATTATCATAAAGTGATGCTTGAGCGAAAAATGGGTTTCTGGCCGCAAATTGAAAAGACGCTCACAGAGAAAGGGCTTCCCGTTGAACTTGGATACATTGTTTGGGTGGAGTCTAATTTTCAGCTTGATGTTGTTAGTCCAGTGGGTGCGAGGGGGCCATGGCAATTTATGCCGGACACTGCGAGAGAATACGGACTCGTTGTGAACGGGACAAAGGATGAGCGAAGCGATTTGGATAAATCTACGATCTCCGCGGCAAATTATTTTGCGGAACTTCTTCGGATGTTTGGGACTGAAAGGTATCTACTGGCAGTGGCGTCCTATAATACTGGCCAGAATAGAGTGAAGCGTTTTCAGATTGCATCGACAGTAAATAAAGAGAAATCGAGTGATTTTTGGCATCTAAGATTTATGCTTCCCAAAGAAACGGCCGAGTACGTACCAAAGTTTATGGCGGCGGTGATTATTGGGAGAAATCCGGAACGTTGGGACTTGGCCCACTAGATTCTGTTCGACAATAATTATTGATGTAGCTGCTCCAAGCGATGAGTTTTAATGCTTTTGCAAGGGCTACGTTGATTGGTAGCTCTTGGACAAGCTCGGAAGAGTTTAGCAAAGCGCGCACTTTCATTGTTAAATTATGACTATCGGCAATCTTGTTGTCCTTCAGAGCTGTCACTCGTTGGTTTATGTCCCTGTTTTGATCTTTCAGCCAGCTGCAGCCAAGAAATTCACGCATGCCATTTTTTGAGCTCCGGCTGCTTGAGCCAAAAAGTCTACAAATAGTTGGTCGCAGTGTGTAGGCAGTGCAGCGTCCTTTTGCGAGATCGGTGTCGTTTGGATCATATAGGGCGCACACTCCATTCTGATTGGATGATTCAAGCTTCTGAAGGATATCTTCTTGTTGACCGGTTCGATGAAGATCCCATGCCATAGGAAGCATTTCCCCTACGGTGGTCCACACACCATTTGGCTTGCTACAACAAGCACCGCAGTTTGGTTTACATAGAATTTGCGTCTCCGCACAAAACTTTGCGGTGTCCTCGTCAATGGATGCAAGCGCCTGTGCTACGCTTTGCACTAAATTCTCTAGCGTTTGCATGCCCTGCACCGTCCTTCGCGTAACAAGCCTACTTTGCTGTGCAAAAAATAAACGAGTTGGCGTATTGATCCCTTAAACGATCGCTCAAAGAACTATTTTAGTAATAATTTTATGTAGTTTGCTATCAGTAATTATTTGCCAATTTCGGTTTTCTCATAATCACTCAAAAGGTATGCTTTGGGCGGAATATAATCTTCAGTATTTTCGGGGAATTGTCCATGACGGACGGATTGAGCCAATCGATACGGTATTCGCAGGGAACCATCATTGTCGAAGGTTTCGATGGCGTCATCATGTCAAAGTTGGGGGATTGGGTACGCCGTGACCAGAGAACTTTGGAATGGCGTGCCGAGGGTAGGCATTACCGTGAGATTGCATTGACCTTGAGAGATACGGGCGTGGAGTGGACAGATGGTGCAAGGCAATATGATTTGCTAAAGCTCCAACTAAAAAAAGAAATTACCCCACGCAGTCATCAAGCGGCCGCAATACGCTCATGGACTGATGCTGGTCGTAGAGGTGTTGTAAGTCTTCCCACCGGCGCAGGTAAAACCATTCTTGCAGTCATGTGTATCGCAGCAGTGGGGCGACCAACGCTAATCTGTGTTCCTACGATCGATTTGCTGCAGCAATGGTCTGAAGTAGTGAAAAATTTCTTTGATGGTGAAATTGGTATGCTTGGCGGGGGGCACCAGAACATTCAGCCTATTACCATCGCTACCTATGACTCGGCTGCCATTTATGCAGATCGTCTTGGTCCAATGTTTGGTATGGCTGTGTTTGACGAGTGTCACCATTTGCCAGCTCCGGCTTACTCACTGATCGCTCAAAGTCTAATTGCCCCATTTCGTCTGGGACTATCGGCGACTGTCGAGCGTTCTGATGGTCGCGAAGAAGTATTGTTTGACCTTGTGGGGGATTTGGTTTTTGAAGGGAGATTCTCTGAGCTCGAGCAAAAAACCCTAGCTCCGTATCGAGTCGTGCAGGTTGAGGTCGAGATGACTCCGACCGAGTTAGAGCAGTACAACTATTCTCGTTCTATCTATAAAAATTTTCTGAAATCTGCGCGAATTAACTTTTCCGATGGTCAGGGGTGGTCGCAATTCATCGCCTTGTCTGCGCGTTCTGCACAAGGGCGAGCTGCGATGAAGGCATACCGAGAGCAAAAAAGGCTAGCACAGGCAGCGTCTGGCAAGTTAACCGAACTATGGAAAGTGCTGCAAATTCATCAAGGTGAGCGCGTCATCGTTTTTACAGATGAGAATTCGCTGGCTTATAATATTGGCCGTGAGTTTTTTGTTCCAGTCTTGACACACCTTACAAAACCTGCCGAGCGATCAAAAATTTTAGAAGAATTCCGAAAAGGCTCGATTACAGTGATTGCCACTTCAAAAGTGCTAAACGAAGGGGTTGATGTCCCTGAGGCAAGCGTGGGAGTTGTGCTTTCTGGCAGTGGAACGGTGCGTGAGCATGTTCAGCGACTTGGTCGAATCTTGCGTCATAAGGAAGGAAAAAGCGCTGTTTTGTACGAAATAATTTCTAAAGGGACCAATGAAACGTACGTAAATCAAAGGCGAAGGCAGCATTATGCTTACCAAGGATCTTTTACAAGCCACCGTTCGTAACGGTAAGCTCTTTCCAAAATTTATCGACGCTCAAGATCCCCAAGTAACTGCGGATGTTAAGAGCTTAATAGAATCCTTTTCCCAGGCTTCCGGTCGACAAATGGGAGACCTTGAGGATGAAGTTAAGTCAGTGGCCACAACGCCCCGTCGCAAGGCTATTGCAAAAATTTTGTTGGATCAGTGCGAAGTGATCGAACCGTCCGAAGAGATTCTTGAGGTCAGGTGGCGTATGTTCGCCTTGTCCGAGAAGCTACGAAAAAATAGCCATGCGAATGCGGCAGATTTTTTTGCAGCGATCTCAAGGGAGGTGGGCGAACCTTTAGACGAACTAAGGCGAAAGATTTTTTCGGATCTTCCCAATGCTCGCACCGTGAAAGCCTACTCGCCTCTCACAGAAAGTGAAATTGTTGATCGATACAACCTTTCTCATGTCTTGACCTTTCTTTGTCTAGCGGAAGATGTTGTCGTCACGGTGATGGACTGCTCAATTGGGCAGAAGCGTGAGATCATGCGTCGACTAAAGTTTCATCGATTGATGAGTGATGTGGACATTGATAAGGACTCAAACTCCATGAAATTGGAACTGAGCGGTCCACTTCGACTTTTTGGTAAAACTCAGGGATACGCTCTTCGAGTAGCCAATTTTTTTCCTTTTATTGCGTCGTTGCCAAGGTGGAACCTCGAAGCGGTTGTGAAGTGGAAAAACAAGAAGGTGCGATTTTTTTTAGATGAGAAGTCCGGGATTAAAACCAAATCCACGCGTTCACATGGTGGATTCGTACCTCCAGAGTTTGATCAAGTCATTACAGCTTTAAATCAATCAGCGGAGCTAAAAGTTGAGTCGGGTGGTGATTTTATGAATATTGGCTCCCAAAGCTACTGCTTCCCCGACCTTGTCGTGAAACATAAGGGCAAGACTATTGGAATTGAGCTGTTCCATGCATGGCATCGCGGACAATTAAAGAGCCGACTCGAAATCGCAGAAAAGTCGAAGATTCAGAATCTATTAATTGGTGTTGATCGTTCGCTTCTAAAAGATGATGACATCAGAAAGCTTTGTGAAGTTAGTGCATGGTTTCAAAAGTTCGGATTTGAGTACAGTCAATTTCCAACACCGCAGGTTTTAAAGAGGGCGGTTGCCAAGCATGTCTGATTCTTCGGCAAATATTGCTTCCGCTATTGATCTTGTGCTGCAAGAGATCTTTGGATTCAATTCTTTTCGCGCGCGTCAGCGGGAGGTCTGTCTTTCGGCTTGGCGCGGTAACGATGTGCTTTTGGTGATGCCTACCGGCGCTGGGAAGTCACTTTGCTATCAATTACCGACCGTTGCTCGTCAGGATGGACGCGCACTGGTTATTAGTCCTTTAATCGCACTCATCGAGGATCAGGTGCAGAAATTGAACAGCCTCGGCATCGCTGCCGACAGAATTCATTCTGGTAGGCAGCGTGTGGATTCGCAAGATGCATGTCGCAAGTGGCGAGAAGGTCGGTTGCAGTTTCTTTTTATCGCGCCAGAGCGACTCGGTGTTCCTGGCTTCTTAGATTTTTTGTCTGATCATAAACCGGCGCTCGTGGCAGTAGATGAAGCGCATTGTATATCCATGTGGGGTCACGACTTTAGATCCGATTATCGGCAACTTGGTGATCGACTTTCAAGACTTCGGCCAGCAAACTTCATAGCGCTAACTGCGACCGCTACGCCGGAAGTTCAGAAGGATATTGTCGCGCAACTAGGCATGCATCAGCCCGACATTTTTATTCACGGATTTCGCAGGCAAAATATTGCGATTGACGTGCTTGAATTGACACCTGGTGCGCGCGTTGAAGCTATGATTGATATCTTGAAAGATCGTAAAAGAATACCATGCATCGTCTATGCCCCAACGCGTAAGCTTGCCGAATCAGCGGCAACTGAATTAAGTAAACATTATAAAACAGGTTTATTTCATGCTGGTTTGAGTGCCCAGGATCGACAGAATGTTCAGGACGCATTTATCGCAGATCAATTAGAAGTTATGGTCGCAACTATAGCTTTTGGTATGGGTGTCGATAAACCAAATGTTCGCGCGGTGTTTCATCTTGCGTCACCAGGGTCTGTTGAAGGGTATTATCAGGAAATTGGTCGAGCGGGGCGCGACGGCGCGGCGAGTTCTGCGGTGCTGATGTATGCTCCAGTCGACAGGAAAACGCACGACTACTTTCTTGACCTCAACTATCCAGAAATTTCGTTGCTAGATAAGGTTTTGGACGCTGTGGCCGCAGGTTCTAACAATCGCGATGAAGTGGCGGGCCGCCTAGGGCTGCCTTCCGACTTGGTGCGCGGAGCTATTGAAAAACTCTGGATTCACGGCGGACTTGTTGTTGACGAGTATGGCGGGTTCTCTGTGGGGCCGCGTGATTGGGAACAAAGTTACCTAAGGCAGCGTCGGCATCGCAAAGAGCAAGTTAATTCAATTTTCTCATTTGCTCAGCATCGATCTTGCCGCATGCTGCGATTGATTCAGCATTTTGGTGATAAAGGCGATTCGGATCAGGCCTGTGGCATCTGTGACTTCTGTCGCGGAACGCAGTTGACGTGCAAGGTGTCAGCACGGGCTTCCAAAGAGGAACTTCGAGCTCAGGAAACCTTGATGCTGGCGCTAGTTCCTTTTCAGTCCAAGACATCAAGCCAGCTATTTAAGGAGCTTTTCGAATCGCCACAATGGGATCGCCGTCGTTTTGAGGGTGTTATTTGGGATTTGGACTCCAAAGGATTGATTTTTATCCAGACTCAGTCATTTAAGAAAGACGATCAAGTCATTGAGTATCAACGAATTGGGCTTACAGATGAGGGGCGGCTGCATTTGAGCCGGCAAAAACTAGCTCCAAGCTTGGCGGTTCAGAGGCAGAAGATTGATCAAAGAATTAAAGCTGGACGTAAAAAGTTTTCAGGCAAGCGACGTTCGTTTCAAAGTAAAGACAGAAGTTATTGAGGAGTAGTCCTATGGCAAAAAAAACGTCCGTCAAATTTGTATGCAATGAGTGTGGTGCAGCCCATCTCAAATGGCAAGGCAAGTGCCCTGACTGTGGTACATGGGGGTCTGTCCAAGAGGAAATAGCTGCGGCTCCTAGTTTGGGGTTTCGCAAGTCTGCGAGTGTATTATCTGCTCCCGCAACGAAAGTGATAAAACTGGATGCTGATCAAGATTTGCCTGACGTTGAAAGATTTAGTCTCGGCATCAGTGAGTTAGACCGAGTGCTTGGTGGGGGGCTTGTCCCTGGTGCCTTTGTATTGTTGTCAGGTGATCCAGGTATTGGAAAGTCAACGTTATTACTTCAAGCGGTTTATGAGGCTGCAAAAAAAGGCCGAAAGATTCTGTACTCCTCTGGTGAGGAGAGTGCTGGGCAAATTTTGTTGCGCGCTAAGAGGCTCGGTCATTTGCATCCGAATATTCTGGTAGCTAATGAAACGAATGTCGATGCGATCACCGCGACGATTAAAGAACATCAGCCAGATATGCTAGTCGTTGACTCTATTCAGACGGTTTTTTCGCCGGATATTCCATCGGCCCCTGGTAGCGTGACGCAGGTGCGGGAGTGTGCGGCAAAGCTACTTGACATGGCGAAGTCACAAAATCTACCTGTTTGGCTAGTGGGGCATGTGACTAAGGATGGAAATATCGCGGGCCCGCGCGTTTTAGAACATTTGGTTGACTGCGTCCTATACCTGGAAGGTGATACGAATAGCGGATATAGGATTCTACGAGCTGTTAAGAATCGATTTGGGTCAACAGGCGAAATCGGAGTTTTTGAAATGTGCGGAGACGGTCTTCGTGCCGTGGCAGATCCAGGTGCACAGTTTCTTGAACACTTCTCGTCCCAAGGCCCAAGGCCAAGTGGAATATCTACAACCGTGACTGTGGAGGGCACGCGACCACTTTTGGTTGAGATTCAGTCGCTTGTTTCGAAAACGGCCTTTGGGCATCCAAGGCGTGTAGTGACTGGGCTGGATTCCAATCGCGTTGCGATTTTATTGGCTGTATTGGAGAAAAGGGCTGGTTTGTACTTAAGCATGAATGACGTCTACACCACGGTGGCTGGCGGCCTCAAAATTATGGAGCCAAGTGCGGACTTTGCGGTAGCGATGGCCGTCGCGTCTAGTCTTCTAGATCGTCCAATCACAGGTCGTTATTCTTTTGTTGGAGAACTCGGGCTTTCTGGAGAGGTGCGTGCTTGTCCTCATTTGGGTGCAAGGGTTGCCGAGGCTGCCAAGTTGGGTTTTGAGCGCATTTACGTGCCGGAACAGAATTTAAAGCAAGAAAAATCCCGACTATCGACCGACGGTCGCGGCATTGAGGTTGTCGGGGTGAGATCAATAGCGAATCTAGAAAAGCTTGGAATTTGGTAGAACTTGACTAGAAATGAACGAGTCTCGCAAAATAAAAATCCGCCCTTACATGGGCGGATTTTTATTTTGTGCTACTTTGGCGATGATGGTGATGAACCCCTTCAGGGCCAAGATTTTTTTAGTCTCTTACGTAGCATCGACAGAACGGATCGTAATACCAGACAGGGCCAGTTTCATCAGGAAGTGTTTGTCCACCGTTAGGTGATTGGCCTGCGTTTTGACAAGGTCCTTGCGATGGGTCGCAATTTATGCCCTGCGGCAAGTTAGGATTAGTTCCAGGCACTGGGATGCCTACTTCAGGCAGAACGGGAGGTGTGGTTTCGGAAACAACAACTGATAACGAGGCATTCATTTTTCTGCCCGACGCACTAGAGCAAATTGCACTTACAAGGTATTGACCGGCGTTAGCGTAAGAATGCTGAGTCACGGCGCCAGATCCATTTGCGGAATCTGCGTAGTCCCAATCGATTGTCAGTTTGCCTTTTAACTCACAAATACCAGTAAAATTAACGGGCTGATTTATCGCAACAAGTAATGGCCTTGCATGGATCGTGAAGCCGCCTTCAACTTGGCTCGGGGGCCCAGACCTGTCAACGACTCTCAGTGTCATAGTTGAGATAGCCGTTTCATTGTCTTCGCTCTTTACGACCATTTTGATGAGGTAATCGCCAGGAGTTTTAAAAACCTGCCCGGTAGTGGCAAGAGAAGAGCATTCTTTACGCTTGATGCTTGGCTTCAAGCTGTTTCCAAGCTCATAATCTGCGGCAATTATTCCAGGATTTTCACATGAAGATTTTCCAAGGTAGTTTGGATCAAGCGTATCTGTCGTTGGGCGGATATCAACTCTAGTGCCAACATAGGTCCAGGTTACGCTCACTCCGCGATCAATCACTTCAACTCTTGCGGTCGGAGCCATGGTCTTCGATGCGTCAAAACTATTAGGGATGAGCAGTCCGGGCTTTAGGACCTGGTATCCCGCCTGCTTGCATGCGGTAGCTGACAAGACCGTCAGTAACGCAAGTTTCCACGTGGTCGCACTTTTAAACAAATATCTCATAAATTCATCCTTTCAACTTCCGATTCAGCTTAGACACTACAACAACAGCTTCCGCACATCTCATTTGGCACTTAAAACTCGAACCAAAACATTATTTCTTAGTTGGCTTCTCTGGCTTAGCGGCTTTCGCCGCCGGTCCAGTTTTAGCTTTTGATGTTTTGCCAGGCGCTTTAATAGGTGCTTTGCCAGGTGCTTTAATTGCGGGTTTCTCTCCCGGATCCTTCGCGCCTTCGGCATCTTTAGCATTAATTTGGCTGCGTACTTCTTCTTTTGCGTCAGCTCGATAAATCCTGAACTCTACGCGTCGATTAAGTTGGCGGCCTTGATAGTTCCCATTTCCTGCAATCGGCTCTCTTTCGCCATGTCCTTCTGTAGATATTTTGTTAGCGTCAACTTTCTGTTCTTCCACAAGCCATTTTTTAATGGTCTCCGCACGACGCTTGCTTAGCGCGTCGTTGTATTCTTCCGAGCCTAGAGAGTCGGTGTGTCCGATAACGACCAGCTTAGAAAAACCATTTGCTTGATTTAAGTGTTCGGCTAGATATTTAAGCATTTGCTTTGATTCGCCCCGGACAAGATGGTCCGAATCAAATTCAAACATGACATCGTGCACTACGATCTTTTCAAAAGATTTTGGTGCAGTATTGAATGGGTTTTCAACAGGTGCTGTCACTGGCGGGTCTTGGGTTGTGGCACGCGATGGGTGGTCAAATTTTGGGCCAATCGCATAGTTGATGCCAGCGTAGATACGCCAGTCTGGCGAACTCAGTCCACGCGCGATCTCTGTTCCGATACCGCCATGAATAGCCAAGTTGGTATCTATATCGTGCTTAATTCCAAAGAGAGCCTCGGATGAGGAGGCTGTGCGATCACTGTTTGTTGATACTTTTTTGATTGGGCTACTACCGAAAACTTCCGCAATTAATTTGGAGTCAATCGAGTCGAGACGGTAATTAAACGCTGTGGACCAAATAACCTGATTTGGAAGCGGCTTGATTGGCTCGGAGTTTGGCAGAGCCTCACCGGCTTTTCTCCAACGGTAGCCAAGGTTGACGCCAAAGCCTAATTCACTAGTTAGCTGCTTAGACCCAATCAGGACGACAGAGTAAATTGGGGTCGACGTTTTTCCCACATATGGGTTGTCTTTTGTACGATTGAAGTTTACGACGCCTTGAATAGCTAATCCATCCTCGCTGTCACCTAAAAGTCTATATTTTGCGTTAGCTCGGATCTCGGTGTTGCCATTATCGCGGAATTTTCCGTTCCAAGAGTTTGCTTTAACGGAAGAGGTCACGACTTGAGGTAGACTAAGTCCGAGATCTAAATTTTTTGCGACGCCGTATCCAACATTAAGATCAGCACCCAGGAGCGTGTCGTTAAATTTCGTGCGACTTTGGATTTTATCCGTCGCCTCAAAGTAAGGTAGCGTGTTCACAGCGTAGTTCATAAATAGCCCGAAGTTTATAAATCCGGGCTGCAATGTTTCTGCAGATTCGACCGTTACAAAGTCTAAACCACTTGTTGTGGCGTTGAAGTTTTGCATATCCGATCCAACGACGTTGGCAAACGCGACAGGTGTCAAAACTCCTGACATGCCAGAAACCGCAGCTAGAACTCTTAAAAGGCGATGGGAATTCGGCGAGGTCAGTGCTGTTTTTCTTTGCAGTTTCATGGTGTTGTAGTCTCTCGTTGGAAGTTGATCGGTGCCGGTTTTGATCCGCTCGCTGGTGCGCTTTGGCACCGTCGTGGCATCCCAGTAGCAATACTGATGCCAGGGTCAAGGCGAGCTTGCTTGGCACTATAAATATCTGAAAATATTAGGTATTTTTTAAAAGTTCAGGAGTGTCTCGCTCCGCCTATAAGCTTGGCTCATGATTTGCACATCCATTTGATGTGAATAGCATGTGAACTGCAAAATGCTGGGCGCTTGTGTATCCCAGGATTAGATGGAGGATGAAATCCTATGTTGGAAACTCTACAAAAAGCTACCCGCGACATTGTCTCGAAAGCTTGGCTAAACGCTATGCCAAGTGAAAGACGGAGCTACGGGCAAGACATTCGTCTCTGGAATGATCGTGATCCAAGAGTTGATCAATCGTTTTTCCAAGGGTCTGTCCCAGGTTTTGTTATTTCCAACGATCAAACGATCGTGGATTGGAATATCGGGTTTGATTTAGTTTTTGGTTCAAATCCAAGCGTAAAAAGGGGCATGCCACTAGCCGAGTGGTATGAGCTTATTGAAAACTATAAAAGACTACCTAATCGCGAAGAAAAGCTTAACGGTGAGGCCATGCTTGCCATCACTGATCGCGAGCGTGTCGTTTTTGTAAGTCCAGATTTCGGCCGAATGGTTTTTATGCGCATTATGTCGCCTGTCCTTGATCGCGTGACTGGGCGAGTCATTGGTTGGAATATAACTCTTAATGTGAACTCCGTGCACGAACGCGTTAAGTTTTTCACAGAATTAAATGATCGGATTCAAAATGCGGGCAAGCATGCCCGTTACGTCATGGGATTTGACCAACTATCGTCAAAATCTCGCATCATGCATGATGCGGTTCAAAAAGCAATTGCTGATCTGGATGTCATTAAAGATGTTCTTTTGCTAGGTGCTGTAGGCGCTGCGCCGTTTATTGAAGAAATTTTAACGGTGCATCCCGAGTCTAGAGTGTCCGTGATGGATGACGATACAGAAGCTTTGCGTCATCTGCGTCATAAGCTAAGCCGATACGGTAAGCGGATTAAGGTTATTCGTCGCGATATCAGAGATCTCAGTATTGTGCCCGAAGATCGATTCGACGCTGCGATAGTTCTTTGGCCAACGGTATCAAACCAGGACCTCCAGAAAATCACTCGTGGTCTCAACAATAAGCTTGCTGATTATGGACGCATCTCGGTTATTAGTTGGTCTATCGAAAACGGTGCATCTAAGTTTTGGGATGCGGTGCGCCGTGACCTTGAGGGGCGCCGTGAGATTGATTTGGTGCGTTGGCACATGGGGGTTATAAGTAGCGAGCTCGTGACGCACCCGGTTTGTGCCCTTGATGCCGGAGCCTTAGTCGGTCCAGGCCTTGCTCAAATTGTGGAGATCGTGGGTCAGCGTTTGCCCTAATTATTTCAGGGTCTTGATGCTTTCTACAGAATGATCTAGATCCCAGTTCCTTGTCATGTTAATACCTTCGGCCCATGCTGAGGGTATTTTTTCATTCATTTCTAGATTGTTTTTGGAGGGCTAGTATGAAAAGCCGCAAGTCAGAAGTAGATGCTGCTATTGGTAGTCTTGATTTCAAAAAAACCAAATACCAAGTGAAGCTTGAGACAAACAAGGGCGACATCACGATCGACATGTGGCCTGACGTTGCTCCTGGTCACGTTAGGAACATGATCGGTCTAACAACCATTGGCTATTACGATGGATTAACGTTCCATCGCATCATTAAGGGTTTTATGATCCAAGGCGGTTGTCCAACCGGCAATGGAACTGGCGGCCCTGGCTATACAATCAAAGCAGAATTTAATCCTCGTCCTCACGAGCCTGGAGTGATCTCCATGGCTAGAACTCAGGATCCTAATTCTGCAGGTAGCCAGTTTTTCTTGTGTCTTGAAAAAGTTCCTTACTTAGATAATCAATACACAGTTTTTGGCAAGGCTGCTGATGCAGAAAGTATCTCTATTATCAAAACCATTGGTGATACCAAGACAGGCTCGATGGATCGTCCAGTAGAACCTGTAACGATCAACAAAGCGACTGTAATCGAGACTACGCTGTGATTCGAGGGCTCCTTTACATGGTGACAGCAAGCGTGCTGTTTGCCGCGATGGGGGCATTCGTTTATCAGGTGAAACTTTGGGATCATGACGCATCTCCTCTGACAGCTTCGTTTGTTAGAGTGGCCGTGAATCTCGTTGTTGTGATTATTCTCGCTTCGAGGCGTAGTCTGGTGCGCGGCATTTTGGATCTATTCGGGGATATGCGCGGCTCTCTATGGGCAAGGGGATTTTTTGGAACACTTTCTGTGATGGGAATGTTTACTGGAATTCATCTCATTGGCCTTGGGGAGGCGTCCTTTCTTCACTCTTTTAACGCAGTCTGGATTGCGGCATTAAGCCCTTTTATTCTTGGCCAGCGTAATACTTTGCTTGGCTGGGGTGCGATTGGCTTGGGAATCCTAGGCCTTTACTTGCTTTACCAGCCTGAATTTAGAGACTCCGGTTTTATTGGCCGTAGTGTTTCGCTTGCATCGGGTGCGTTTGCCGGAACTGCATATATGATGATTGCTCGTGCCGGTCGATCAAACCCGACTTTGACCGTGGTTTTTTATTTTTGCCTTGTGGCGACGGTGATTCATCTCGCGTGGTTTTACTTGGACCATTTTGTTTGGCCAGTCGATGTTCGATCCTGGATCCTTTTGATTGCCGCTGGTTTGTTTGCCTCACTTGCCCAGATTTTTATGACAAAAGCCTATCAGAGTGCGCCAGCGGCAATGGTATCGGCTGCTAGTTATACAACCCCAGTATTTAACTTAGTAGTCAGCGTCTTTATTTTTGGCCTCCTACCAAACAAGCAAAGTCTTGCCGGTGCGGGAGTTGTTCTAATTGCAGGAATCGCTTTGCCTTTTTTTCAGAGTCAGCGCATTTCTAAAACTAGTCACGATGTTCCGGCGGAGATGACTGATCGATGAATATTAGTCAGCAGTCAACATTGCAGGAGTTCACCGTTGAGGATGAGACTTTTATGCGCCAGGCATTAGATCTGGCCAAAAAAGCAGCAAGTATGGGTGAGGTTCCAGTAGGGGCCGTTCTTGTTGCTGACGGTAAAGTCATCGGACTGGGGTGGAATTTAAGAGAGACAAATCAAAGTGCTCTAGAGCATGCGGAAATCATGGCGATCAAAGAAGCCTCTGTAAAGACAAAAGCTTGGCGACTCGGGGGTGCAAAGCTCTACGTAACGCTTGAGCCATGTCTCATGTGTGCAGGAGCTATTTATCAGTCGCGCATCAAAGAAGTCGTCTTTGGTGCTGCCGATCCGAAAGCCGGGGCCTGCGGCAGTCTATACAAAATTCACGAAGACACTCGCCTCAATCACCGGTTTCTGGTAAAAAATGGTCTCTTGGCGGAAGAATGTGGAGAAGTTCTCAAAGCGTTTTTTCGTCAACGTCGTCAAAGTTCAACGACCACAAGCTCTGATGATGTGACTTAGGCTTTTTTTACTTGGAGAGATGGCCGAGTGGTTGAAGGCGCCAGACTCGAAATCTGGTATAGTGTAACAGCTATCGAGGGTTCGAATCCCTCTCTCTCCGCCACACTTTCCTTAACTAAACGAGACTTCTGAAGAATTCGATGTCGATTCACCGAGCATCTGTGATTTCGTCTGTGATTTTCTAAAAATGCCGCCGCCTTGCGAGGACCGGTCATCTTGAGCGAAGCGAAAGATCTCCTTCGCGGTTTTGTCAGCGTCTCCAGATCTCAGAGCAGCCACTGCCTTCGCATAACGTTCGGTCACGCGCTAGCTACGATGCCCAAGGTTCGCTTGTACTGCCGATAGACTTCCAGTAGCGAGCAGCATCATCGTTGCATGAGTATGCCGACAGATATGCGTCGATCGCCAGGGCAGACCCAGAGCCTTAAATCCCTTGTTAAAGGCGGACTGGATGGCATTGTACCGAAGCAAACCACCATCCTTATCAGCAAACACGGGACGATTTTCGGCCGTTGAAGATCTCATTTCTACAAGAAGCGCCACCAATTCACCAGCGAGTGGTATAATTCGAGCGGACTCTTCCGTCTTGGTCGTCTCAACCAATGTTGGAGTTCGTGTCCAATGATCCCACATGACTGTGCGATTGATGCGCGCCACCGGTAAATCAAGATCAACTGCATCCCAACACAGGTCGCAGGCTTCCCCGACCCTCACACCAGTTAGCATCAAGAAAACTACCAGCTGCCAGTTGACAAACTAGCGGCGAAGGGGAATGGCCTCGTAGGACTTTCTGGCCTTTACATACTGCCCAGTTACTTGAAAAACCGTGGCTTCCATCAGGCGCGCTGGCAGATCGTCGGGAGAGGACTGGAGATATGCCGCCAAGTCCTTGAGGGAGTAGTCGAAGCGGTGATTGAATTGTAGGATGTTCGCTCGTTGGAAAAGAACGGGTGCTAGAGGAGCTTCTTGGGCCCACCAAGGCTTGAGGACGGCTTCGGCTTCTCCGTAGAATCGAGGGTCACTTATTCGGCGGCCGTATTTGAGTGGCTCATCGGCAAGTGAGACAGCGAGATCTAGCTGTTCAGGTTCGTTGCGCAACGCAAGCCGGCGTGCTCTGAACTCTGGCGGGAGGTCGGTGCTTAGTCTTCTCCTGGCAAGAACTTCCAAAATCTGATCAGGCTTACTGGGTTTGAAGGTTTCGGAAAGAGCAACCGATGCATTGAAGCCCAAGATGACGGAAAATCCTAACACAACCGAATACATTTTGCCTTACAAGGCGGTCATGGATGTCATTGTCGAGGATCTCTGCCGATTAAAATGGTGCGTTTTAAATTTCTTTTTGGCATCATAGACGTATTCAACAGTTGATCGATCTATCCGCGCGGAGGTCCAGTGGTTAAACAATGGTCGAAGGCTTGGTTGTTCTTTTTTGGATCTTTGCTCGGGTTTGTCCCTCCAACTTTTGCCCACGAAACCCAAGATAACTTCATTGAGGTCGATGCAACTCAAGACGATAAGATCTTAGCAACTTGGCTTATCCCCGGCCAAGCCATACAAGATTTGTGGAATGGTCAATCCACCGGCCAAGTGCCAATTGATGAGTTAAACAGTCACCTCGCCGTGATTCAGGAAACAGTTTTTGATGACCTGGTGTTTCAGGTCGACGATGAGCCGTGTCCCTCGAAAGTTGTTGGCGCAAAGTCCTTGGAGCGCGACGCCAAGAACTACGCATCACTCGACTTTGAAGTGATCTGCGGCTCCGGGCTGCGAGATCTGACTCTGAGGTGGAATTTTCTTTCAGAAGAAACTGACGTACATCGTGCGATTGTTTCCTTCCGCTCGCCGGGAGGGGCGATCTCTTCGATCGTGTCGAATCACGATCGAGAGGTTCGGTTTGGAGTCATTTCCCCAAGCCAGTGGCAGCAGTTTCAAAAATTTCTGAGTGGCGGAGTTTGGCATATTTGGGAAGGCATTGACCACATTTTGTTCTTGGTGACATTGATTCTTCCTTCGGTCTATTGCCTCCGAAGGCGGAAATGGGAAGTCCAACATGATTTCCGTGACGTCGCAATTGAAGTTCTAAAAACGGTATCGGCCTTTACCCTCGCCCATTCGATTACCCTCTGCCTAGTGACGTTCGGGCTGTTGTCGATACCGACTCGGTTTGTCGAATCCGTCATAGCACTCTCAGTCCTACTAGCCGGTTTAAACAATATTTTCCCGATCGTGAGTAATGGCCGATGGAAATTCGCCTTTGCCTTTGGTTTGATCCACGGCATTGGATTTGCCGAGGTCCTGGTCGGAATGAAACTCCCTCTGGCTTCGTTGATCAATTCACTCGTTGCCTACAACCTCGGGGTCGAACTCGGTCAGCTTTCGATCGTGGCTGTAACTCTTCCCGCAGTTTTTTTGTTGCGCGATACTTTGCTCTATCGGCGTGTAGTCTTTGTCGGCGGCTCGGCGATCGTTTCTGTCATTTCAGTCCTTTGGATGGTCGATCGCATTTTTGACGTGCGCTTCATGCCATTCTAACCGCGGGATGACCTCACAGGAATTGATTGCCAAAAGTCACTCAGGTAACCGTGACAATTCGGTGAACTTGACCATTTAATGATGGGTGCGCCCACAGAAAAATGGACTCGGAACAGTTGAACGGCCATTGGGATTCAGTCTCTCACCAGGGGACGGAAGTGGATACTTCAAAGCAACGATCCAGCAACCTTATACGCCAACGCAGCTGTGATCATTTCGAATCAATCTGCGACCTTCTGAGATTGAACTACAAGACGCTTCGAGATTGTGCGCCGTATTTTCTTGGAGCCTGCTTTGGCTTCAGACTTCTTACCTCAATGCCCGCCGCCTTTTTTGGATCCAGCCACTCCCTCGCGCCGGCTTTCGCTCGCCTTGTCTCAATCAAAAATAAGCGTCGGATGTTTCATCTTCAGCAGTGTGCATCAATCCTATATATTATCGACATAATCCCGTCATCGTATTGCAGTCTTTCGAGCAGCACTCCCAGCCTGCCTGGCAATGTCCACCCCGCGCCACGCATCCTCCAGAACCTGCTTGGCAGAGACCATCAAGGCCGCACGAGTTTGAACAGCACTCCCAATTTACTTGGCAAAAATCTTTGGCATTTCGACATGCGGGGCGGTTTCCGCCGCCGCCGGTGGAAGGTCGGCTTGGAGTCGAAGGGGTTGGTGCCGGGGATGTTGGAATTGGCTTGATGTCTGGCCTTGTCGGTAGATCGCTCACATCAAAGTCTGGCTGGTTATTTAAATCATACGTTCCACCGCATGGTCCCGGTAGATCTTCTGGATAATAGTCACGATGCTCCCTAAATTGTTGCACCACGCAGGAAAGGTCTCCGCCGCCCAGGCATGCGGGCCAAAGATTATTGTCAAACCAATTTGCACTCATCTCAACGCGTAAGATGCTAAAACACTGTTTTGGAGTCATGCTGCCCGTATTGACTCTTCCTGCTGGCGAAGGTGTGCCATTGTTTCCAGGAATTGACGCAGAGACTCCAAATGGCGCAAGAAGTTTAGGAAATTCATCGTTGTATTCATAGTAGGTCAGGCTTTGCTGCTGAGCCGTAAGGTCCGAACGTATCGTTAGAAGGGTCTCAAGGTTCAGTCTAATGCCGTCCAAATTTGCAACAGCTGAATGTGCGTTAGTATTGCCATTTGCAGCAGATTTTTTTGCCTCGGTCAGTAGGCTTTTTACAAGTTCAAGACCTTGTGGCGTGCGCTGGTATGGACCAACGTCAAAGGGTAATTTTTGAATATAATCATTGATGGATATTTTCTTCGGAGACACATTCCCAGCACATGCTCTGGTCAGAGTCGTTTGCATAGAGCCAACGCATGTTTTTAGGTAAACTTGTCCTTGATCCTCATAAATCACCATCATTTGAGCATTTGTGGTGTTGATGGTGCCGATATCTTTGGTCGAGGCACTCTGCATCGATGTACGGCAAGAAGCCGAAAGTGTCGCTAGCCCCAAAACCGCATTCAAGCATAGAGCCTTAAAAGTTTTTTTCACGCTTCGAACTCCCAGGAAATATCTTAACTACAAGTTGTTTTACGAAAATTTTAGCAGCAATACGGCCAGCTGCAAAGATTATCTGCGTAGAACGGCCACAGTGCGCATTAAATAAGACCTTGAGACGCTCGGCATTGACGACTAACCTGATCCATACAACAATATTCATCAAGCTTTTAGCTAATTTCGGGGGTTCTGGATGGGTCGCCAATCTGCATTCGTAGCAGTCTTAATTTCAGCCGTGATGTTTGGCAGCCAACTGAATGCAAAGCCATTTTACGAGTATTGCTTAAATCCAGAAAACCAATCGCAGCAGCAGACAGTGATTGCTGTGATGATCAAAATGAAAATTCAAGATCGCTTGAATGAAGAAAATTGTCGCCTGGCGTCAGATTTGCTCCGAGAAAGGTCTTATCTAAGCATCTATCCAGATCCATTTGAACCTGCGCGTGGACCTGCAAATGATCTTCGCCCAATTGAGGACGAGATCCAAATTCGTAGCCTTTCGCTGGCCAAAAACGAAATTACCGACATTAGTCCATTGGTGAATTTTAAAGATCTGACCCAATTAAATATTAATTTTAATCCAATTTCAGATATCACAGTCGTGGCAAGATTCGGAAAGCTCCAGGAAATAGGTGCGACTGAAACAAATGTCACAGATCTTCGGCCGCTCGCTGGGCTTTCAAGGTTACGTGAGTTGTCTCTCGCGAAAACCGGTGTCTATGATTTAACTCCGCTCAAAAAACTTGCAAATCTCAGCGTGCTTTTTCTGTCTCACAACAAGATCCGCGACCTTTCGCCTTTGAAAAATATGGCCCTAGAATATCTTCATGTTGAGGACAATCAGATTACTGAGTTGGACGTCAGTGCTGCAACGTCATCATTGATCATGCTAGATGTTAGCTTTAACGCACTGACACAAATCACTTCGCTCAAGGACCTTCAAAAAATTGACGCCATTAGTATAGGCCACAATCAATTTAGTAGCGTCGAAGATTTTTCGAGTCTAAGAACATTAAGATGGCTCGATGTTCGCGATAATCATATTTCGAAGATTGACGCTCTGGCGAACTTAACCGACCTCGAATATTTAATCATCGAGGGCAATCATATTTGCGAAATCCCTGAGTCGATCCGCGCTTTAGAGCAAGAGCATCTGAATTCAAGGGGCGAGTGGATCAAGCTAGAGATAAGCGGCGAGGGGCAACAAAATGGCTGCCACTAGCGTTTAGATCTTTTTGGTTAAAAAAGCTCCAGTTTCATGTTCTAAATCTCTTCTTTAACTGCCCGTTAAGGCAGCTAAAATCAGTATTATTTCAGGCCTGAGGTTGTTTTTCCGATACCGTTTGTCCTTGTAGAGGAGATTGACTGCTATGATTGGTGGAGCGCCTCAAAATCTATGGATCAGTCGGAGCTTACTTTGCGTTGCTGCAAGTTTAGTTATGGCAACAGGTTGCCGGTCCACCAACAGTTTCTCAAGTGGTGGTCAGAGGCCAGGCGTGACCCAGACTCCAACACCCGTAGTTCAGCCACCCGTAGCCAATACAAATCCCCAGGTTCAACCGCCTGTCCCTCAAGGAGCGATCGTTCAGGGAAGTTTTACTGTTTGGGCTGACCCTCCTAATCCTGCTGAGGGCCAAAGGTACAACATTCATATGCGTGTAAAATTGCCATCTAATGTTGGTCAATATAGTCGAGCTGATCTAAGCGGTACACTATTCGGTACCGACGGATATTTTCAAACCATCAACGGGATGTTCGGATTTATCCAGCCCTTTTATTTTGATCCGTCCGCCGGATTCGCCGAGCTTGTGATGCCAATTCCGGGCGCCAAACAAGGTGTGCATGACTCGCTAAAAGTTTCTTCCTCGGTTCTTAAGGAATCACAAACGATTAACATTGTATTTGGCCAACCAAACGCAATCATTTGGCCCATGCCATCAAACTGAAAGATGTTTGCCGATATTACCCACACGGCGAAGGCCTAGATGGTTCATCAGCATTTCTGGGGTAAAACCAATTGAAATTTTATGCGCCATCGCAAAGTGACGCAGCTGTTCAGCATTTAATTGTTTTAAATCAGCCGCGAGGCCAAGTTCGTAGATGGCGAATTTAAGTCCATGCCTCGTGATGCCAAACTGCACGGCACGTGCATCGGCTCCTTTAAATGAAACGAAAAGAGGCGTTGAAGGGCTGATGTCGCCTTTTGTCCTAGTATCAGTCTGAAGGGCTTTCCTATAGGCTTTGATGGCTTGCGTGGTTTCTGCCTCTAGGCCAATCGTCCGCGCGCGATCACTAGCAATTGTTAACCGACCGGATTCTCCAGCCGCGAAGAACGAAGACCATGTCAGCGAGACCACTTCTGACGCCTTAAGTCCTTCTCGCGAAAGCACTAGCAACAGCACTAAGTCGCGCGACGATTTGAGAGTGTTAGCACTAGATCGGACGACATCCATCATCATGTTCATTTTTTCTATCGGGATATTTCTAGCGCTCGTGTATTCATGGGAGGGAACGGGCAAATCTTCAAATGGATTACCATGTAGTTCGCCAATCTCCTCGAGCCAGCGGAAAAACATGCGAATGGCGATGACCGCTCGGCGGACGCTACTCGGTTTTGACCCTCGATTTTGCAACCAGCCTTTAAACTCCTGGAGCGCATCGATACTTATGTTTCCAGAACTAACGTTTTCTTCATCAAGAAATTGAATAAAGTTCGCCATGTCGCGGGAGTAGCTGTCGAGGGTCGACTTTTGTTTGCCCTTGGAGCCCATAAATGAGCGAAATCCAGATATTTTATGGCTATCAATAGTAAGCATTTGTGTTCTCTGCAAAATTAGGAAAGACTATGGTATCATCAGCGAGTCTGAGCATAAAAGTAGCATCACCACGGGGTCAATGTGAACTACAAATTCATGCCATATCCACCAATGCTGACCTTTCAAATCGTCTTATTGTTGGCAGTGATCGGTGTTTTCTTATCGCCGGATTGTCTCAGGGCCTCCGAAACATCTAGGCTATTACCTAGATCTGGGCCCGGTGGCGAGCTTGCTAAGGCTAGTGCGGCGATCGATTCTCTAGTGGTTGAGGTCAACGGAGAGAGGCGACGCGTGGAGCCAATGTCCGGGCTCTACCTTGTGCGCGGGGATCTTTTGACGATTATCGACGTAGCTCTCAAAGACGGGTCTGGATCCTTGCCTGTGGTTGATGTCATTGGGTTTCGAGCAAAAAGCGCCAGGAGCAAAGACGACCGTGGACAGGTGATTGATACCGCTCGTAACCTAAGTCGCTTTGGTAGCTTGGACGGTCAAGGTGGACGTTACCGCATTCGGGTTTCTGATGCGAATGTCGTTCGTGGTGAAGTGATCATGACCATAGAGGAGCCTCGGTTAATTTCAATGGAGATTGAAATTAATGGCCAGCGTCGTACCTTTGGTCCTGACGATCGCTTGTCTATTTCCGGAAAAGATTCAATTCAAATTTTAGACCTTCGGACAAATGTTCGTGGGAACGAAAACGTAAAATATGAAATTTCAAACAATAAGCCATCGGCCAACCGGTCCAAAAAGGAACTGCGATTTTCGCGCGACGGCCGCGTATTTGCTAGAGTTCCAATCGAGTGGCGAGGGTCATGAAGGCACTAAAAATTGATCGCGGACGTGTGCTCGAAATCGCTAGTATTTTTGGCGTCACAACGGCGCTAATTGGTATCAGTAGATTAGAGGCGCGGCTTTATAATCTTAGTGAAACAATGGCTAAAGATCATTCGCTTTTGGCGTCGATCTTTTATTACGGGATTATTAATCTAAATGTTTTTTTGGCCATACTTTTAAGCCTGCTTGTGGTTCGAAATATTGCGAAGCTTCTTGTTGATCGCCGTCGAGGTATTTTTGGAAGTCGATTGAGGACAAAATTAGTTGGTGTTCTAATTGTGTTTTCATTGGTACCCACCGTGCTTGTTTTTTATGTAAGCACTAGATTTATCACAAAGAGTTTTGATGAATGGTTTGGCGGTCGAGTAAAGGCTACAACTCAACAAACTCGCGACGCCGGCGCTCAGATTTACTTGCAGGACCAGCGACGTCTTGAGTCGATAGCCAAGCTTGCGGCTGCAAGAGTTAAGATTCCCCCTGAATCTGATTTACAGACAGCTTTTTCACTTCCCATAAATGCTGACCTGGGCGGTCTCGAAGTCGACTACGGCGTGCAGTCTGTTAGAGTTTATGACGTTAAGGGTAATCTACTGAATCGTGATTCGATGATGGCTGGCGGGCGCGGCGAAAGTAATCTGAATAATGCTGTGGTTGGAGATATGATCAACCGATTTATTTACCAGGTAGCGATGACAAGTGCATCGACGGTGACCGTTGAGGCGGGCAGGGATGTGGTGCGTGCGGCTGTTCCTGTCCGAATGAAATCAGGGCAACTGGCTGCTATGGTGCTTCTAGAAGAGCGATTTGATGTGCCAGTTCTAGCGAATATTCAAACCATTTTAGACGGGCTTGCAACTTTGAAGCCTGGAGCTCAGCTGGTCCGGGTTAGCTATCTAATTTTGGTTACCGTCATGACTCTATTAATTATTTTTGCCGCGGTTTGGCTTGGATTTTATGTGGCACGTGGAATTACCGGTCCATTACAATTGTTAGCTGAGGCCACAAAGGAAGTTTCTCTTGGAAATTATACAATCAAGCTGCAAAGCTCTACAGAAGATGAGACAGGCCAACTGACGTCCGCTTTTAACTCTATGACTCACGATTTGTCCAGGCAGAAGCAGGAAGTAGAATCCGCTAGGTCGCGTCTGGAGGAGTCAAATCGCGAGCTGGATAGGCGGCGGAAGTACATGGAAGTCGTATTCAAAAATATTGCTTCCGGCGTCATTGCGGTCGATGAGACTGGTGTTGTGACGGCATTTAATGATGCTGCGATTGAAATGCTCGATATCAAGATTACAAATCCTCTTGGCAAGGGGATTGTGGATGTTATCGGTGAATCTATGTATGCAAGTCTTTGGGGTAAAATACAAGCCGAGAGTGACCCGGTAGCTCGGGAGGTTGATCTACGTGAATTTGGGATTGACTCCACCGTTTACGTGGCAGCCAGCCATATTGAGGCAGAAGGTGGCGAGTTTCATGGCGCAGTTTTAGTCATTGATGACGCGACTGACAGGATTCGCATGCAAAGAGCCACAGCCTGGAGAGAGGTTGCTCGTCGCATTGCACATGAAATTAAAAATCCAATTACACCGATCCGCCTTTCTGCAGAGCGTCTATTGAGGAGATTTTCGAGTAGATTCGATGGCGAAGATCGTAAAGTTTTCGAAAACTGTGTTGAAGCAATTTTAGTTCAGGTTGATACGCTTCGGAGTTTAGTGAACGAGTTCAGCAAGTTTTCTAGACTCCCAACGGTTGAAGCCCGCCCTGCAGACATGAATTTAATTGTAGCTTCTGCCGTGCAAGTTTTTCATCAGGGATACCCACAGCTGAGATTTATCGAAACGTACGGTCATGTTCCTGAGCTTCAATTGGATCCAGACCAGTTTAATCGCGTCATTGTAAATCTTTTGACAAATGCAATTGACGCGGTCAGTGCGACAAACCGTCCTGGTTTAATTAGAATCTCGACTTTCTTTGAGGAAGCACTTGGAGCAGGAGTTGTTGAGATTTGCGATAACGGTGGTGGAATTCCCGATGAAATTAGAGATCGTGTTTTTGAGCCTTATTTTTCAACCAAGGAAAATGGCACCGGTCTAGGATTGGCTATGGTCAATCAAATTGTTGCAGATCACGGTGGGTATATTCGTATTGCCCAAAGTGACGGGGATGGGACGAGATTTAGAATAGAAATTCCTCTTGGTGGGCAGGTGGGCGCATGAAACGAATGGATTCAAAACTTAGGGCCCTCATTATCGATGATGAAAAAGGCATCCGCGAAAGCCTCTCTGGTGTTGTTGAGGATGAAGGTTGGATTGCAGCAAGTGTTGAGAATGGAGAAAAAGGCCTGATTGAGTCCAAAATAAATCCGCCTGATTTAGTTTTTCTGGATATTTGGATGCCAGGATTAGATGGTATCGCTGTCCTTCAAGGATTAAAGGAAATGCTGCCGCAGCTTCCCGTAGTGATTATGAGTGGGCATGCCACCATCGAGACGGCTGTTAAGGCCACTCGGCTAGGTGCATTTGAGGTTTTAGAAAAGCCTTTAGAGCTCAAGAAAATCATTTCGCTCCTTGAACAGGCAAAAATTATTGCTGGTAAAAAGTCCTCGCGCGAACCTGTTCACTTGACTATTGATCTGATTGGGGTCTCACCTGCTATTGATGTTTTGCGCAAACAGATTGCGGCAGTTGGACCCAAGAATGCATCCGTATTGATTACTGGTGAAAATGGATCGGGCAAAGAAGTAGTGGCTAGAATGATTCATCAACTGAGCCCCCGCGCTGGCAAACCCTTTGTGGCGATTAACTGTGCGGCAATTCCAGAGGAGCTCATTGAAGCAGAGTTGTTTGGACACGTGAAAGGTGCATTTACCAATGCGATTGCAGACCGTAAAGGACGGTTTGAGCTAGCGCATGAAGGCACAATTTTTTTGGATGAAATTGGCGACATGGCTCTTAAAACTCAGGCTAAAATCCTAAGAATTCTTCAGGAGAGGTCACTCGAGCGTGTAGGTGATCACAAAAGTATTGATGTCGATGTTAGGGTTATCGCAGCGACCAATCGAGATCTGCCCCAAGAAATCAAAAACGGACG
>Ga0214921_10001916_pt1 | contig 34830 bp, 26 predicted proteins | sample LL1505_MetaG_FD_177992 | JGI IMG/M metagenome (GOLD analysis project Ga0214921, IMG submission 177992) | Freshwater microbial communities from Lake Lanier, Atlanta, Georgia, United States - LL-1505 | ecosystem: Environmental > Aquatic > Freshwater > Lake | place: USA: Georgia | collected... | reverse complement strand
CGGGAATCCATTGATTACAACGGTGGATTGGTAGGTGGAATGCTTGCGGAATATTTGGACTGGCCCTTGGTCAACGTGGCGACTTCCATCGAGGGCGGGGCAGGAGGCAGCATGATCGTGTGCAGGGATATGGACGGAGGTCGCGAGAAATTGGAGGTTAATTTGCCGGCCGTCATCACTTGCCAAAAGGAACTCACTGAACCACGCATTCCCAACATGAGGGGCATTATGGCCGCTCGAACCAAGCCTCTTCAAGTCCTTGCCCCTCAGGGGAAAGGTGCTGATATGCATGTCCTGGAGCATGCCCTTCCTCCAAGCCGACAGGCTTGCCAATTCTTCGAGGTTCATCAAATGGATGAATTGGTCGAGGCTCTGCATCAACAGGCCAAAGTATTGTAATTCACCTCAGAAAGATATATTGTTATGAAAATATTGGTTTACGCGGAACAACAAGACGGTCAACTCAAAAAGAGTGCCGTGGAAGCAGTATCCTTTGCTCGTCAAAGTTTTGAATCCCTAGGGGATTTGAACATTACCGTTCTCCTCGGAGGACAGGTGGATACGCAAGCTGCGGCCGATCTTGGCCTTTACGGCGCCAATTCGGTTTGGATGCCTGCGGAAAATACCTTGAATGCTTTCGAAGTTCATCTTCATTCTTTGGCGATTCAACAGGCCTTGGCTGAATCCGGTGCGCAGGTCCTTGTCATGGCCCACACGTATTGCGGCAAATCCCTGGCGCCTCGCTTGTCGGTTGCATGGGATGCGGTGCTGGCCGCTGGGGTCAACGGTACTCCGGAATGTGCAGCCGACGGCTCTTGGAAGGTGCAACGTACGGTCTATTCCAACAAGGGGATTGCATCCTACGCTGTATCGGGGACCAGGCGGATTTTGTCCTTCCTGCCCAATGCCCTCAAGCCGGTGGAATGTGGCTCTCCCTGCAGCGTGACCCCATGGAATGTCTCTGTGAACACGGGTGCCGCCAAGACCCGCAGTTTGGAGCTTCAGAAGGTTCAAGGTAAAATTCCATTAACCGAAGCCGAAAGGGTAATTTCCGGTGGCCGCGGTCTCAAAGGACCGGAGCATTGGCACCTTATCGAAGATCTGGCCGAGGTATGCGATGCGGCAACCGCTTGCTCCAAACCGGTTTCGGACATGCATTGGCGTTCCCATGACGAGCACGTTGGACAAACCGGGATCACCATCAAGCCGGACCTTTACATTGCGGTCGGCATATCGGGGGCGATTCAGCACCTTGCCGGGGTGAGCAGTTCCAAAACCATCGTGGCCATCAATACCGATCCGGAAGCCCCTTTCTTCAAGGTTGCCGATTACGGAGTGGTTGGGGATGCTTTTGAAGTCCTTCCTCAATTAACCCAAGCAATTCGGCGATTGCGCAAAGGATAAGGTTCCGTATATTCGGATATGAAAAAGTTGGAGCTGGAATTGTTGGCCCTATCCGAAAGCAACGCCTCCATCCATTCGTACGCAGTAGTTCTGGGAGAAAAGTACGGCAAGCGTAAATTGCCGATCATCATTGGCTCATTCGAGGCACAAGCCATCGCCATAGAGCTTGAGCGAATGAAGCCCGCAAGGCCACTAACACATGATTTGTTCGTAACCATGGCCAAGACCTTGGGGGCACAGCTCAAGGAGGTTTTGATCACGGATTTGAAGGAGGGCGTATATTTCGCTAACCTTGTATGGGTCAGGCAAGAAGAAGGCGGCAAACCATGGGTACAGGATGCCCGGACCAGCGATGCCCTTGCGCTTGCTGTTAGGTTTGCTTGCCCGATCTACACCGTGGAGTCCGTCCTTTCCCAGGGGGGGATTGAACCGGAACAGTGGGATGCTGCCTTCGACCCCAAACCAACAACCTCATCGGAGCCAGATCAGTTGGATGCCTTTGCGGGGCTTGCCGAGGATAATTCCAAAGGCAATCGTCTCTCGATCAAAGCCTTGGAGCAGGAGTTGCAGGAGGCATTGAGCCACGAGGATTACGAAAGGGCAGCCCGCATTCGGGACAAAATTGAACAACGTCGTCGCGATTCTTAAAGAAAAATTCTATAATGGCAGATTCTTACCGTGGTGTTTTGGGCATGATATTCCTTATGGGATTGCTTTGGTTGTTTTCGGAGAACCGCAAAGCCATTCGATGGAAAACTGTTGGCGCGGCTTTGCTGCTTCAGGTGGTTTTGGCCTTGATGGTTCATAAGGTCGCATGGTTTCGCCAAATTTTTGAGTGGGTCTCCGGCTTTTTTGTGGTGGTTTTGGGCTTTACCAAAGCGGGTTCCGTATTTCTCTTTGGGTCCTTGGTGGAAAGGGTGGATAGTTTTGGTTTTATTTTCGTTTTTCAAGTTCTTCCAAACATTATATTTTTCGCTGCTTTAAGTTCTTTATTTTATTACCTGGGTCTCTTGCAGAAAATCGTCTGGGTTTTTGCGTGGGTTATGCGTCGCGGACTGCGTTTGTCGGGGGCGGAGAGTTTATCGGCTTCGGCGAATATATTCCTTGGGCAAACGGAGGCCCCGTTGTTGGTTAGACCCTATATCGAGGGGATGACCCGATCCGAATTGCTTGCCTTGATGATAGGAGGGATGGCGACCATTGCGGGATCCGTGCTGGCAGCCTATGTAGGTTTTTTGGGCGGCTCCGATCCTCAGCAGCAACAAATGTTTGCGACGCATTTGCTGTGCGCATCGATGATGGCGGCCCCGGCGGGAATACTCGCCGCCAAAATGCTCATCCCTGAAACCGATCAAATCAACGAGAAATTGGAATTGAACAGTGAACAATCCGGATCGAATGTTTTGGAGGCCATCGCCAACGGAACAACGGATGGGCTCAAACTGGCGGTGAATGTAGGAGCCATGCTATTGGTTTTTACCGCCTTGATGGCGATGGCAAATTACCTGCTGCAGTTCGGCATTGGCGAATGGACAGGCCTGAACGAACGTATTGCGGCGTCCACCGGGGGCCGACAAACGGCATTGAACATGCAGTATTTGCTGGGGATGGCCTTTGCGCCCTTGGCCTGGTTGTTGGGCATCGCCTCATCCGATGTTATGCTTATCGGGCAGTTGTTGGGGGAGAAGAGCATCATGAATGAATTTTTTGCATACACCACCTTAACACAGTTCAAAATAAGCGGTGTTCTCCAGGATCCTCGATCGGTAATCATTGCTACGTATGCGCTCTGTGGTTTTGCGAATTTTGCGTCGATAGGTATTCAGATTGGAGGGATTGGGGCCTTGGCCCCGGGGCGCAGGGCTTTGCTATCTCAATTGGGTCTCAAGGCCTTGTTGGGCGGAACGGTGGCCTCTTTGCTCAATGCGGCCCTGGCGGGCATGCTCGTTTAATCATAACCACAAATCGATGAAAAATTTCTTTTGGAAATGCGTCGCCTTCCTTGTATTGATAATATCAAGCCTCATGGTGCAGGCCCAAGATGGGGCCGGTCAATTCCTTGGCGCTCCTGTTTCTGTCCGTGAAATAGGGCTTCCTAAGGAAGTCCCAGCACGAATGGATTTCCATGTGGTGGTCAATGCGCCATACAGCGTGCAGATTCAAGGTCGTTTGCGCGAGGACGAACCCGGTTCCAAGGTACCTGCGCCCCAATGGCAAGGACTGGAAGCGGATATGGTACGGGCCTTTGTACGCTGGATGCAACGTGACAAGCAGATCCGCTTGGATTTTGACCCTATTTTTCATTCGGACACCGCCTCTCTTCGTTCCGCAATGGGAGCAGACCCTACCCAAGCCGCAGGGGTCTTGGTTGGGGCTGAAGGTGCAGATCCCGTCAAGGACAGCGCATGGCAAGCTCCCTTGCCTTGGTTGCGATCCGGGGTAGTCCTGCTCGTGCCTTTCTCGGATCGTTCATCATGGGGGGCTTGGAAAGCCATGACCCAAGGCCTGGACGATCGAAACCTTGTTTTGCATCAATCGCCGATGACGGCAGCCTGGGCAAAGGAGTGGACCAAGATGATTTCGTCCCGATGCCGAACCGAAAGGATTTCGGAGGAGTCCATGTTATGGAAAGCATTGGGTAAGAAAAGTGGAACCACCTACGCTGTTATGGATGCGGGAACGGCCTCTGTGTATTCGAGGCAAGGAGATTTCTCGGGTTGGCGGGTAAGAATTCCTGCCGGTTCTTCTCCAACCGTTCGTTATCTGGTATTCCCCCAGGGCTCTCTACTGAGGTCCTATTGGGAAGAATTCCTGTTCAGCGGATGGGGTTGGCTGAATTCCGAAGAATTTGAGGCCTTGATGGACAAGCACTTTCATGCCGGTGCTCGCTCGGTGATCAAGCCCTCTCCCGGACCATAGGGGACAAGGCTATTTTAAGGTGGTAAAGATTATTCGTTTAAGATTTGGTTAAATTTTTGATAACCACACATAAAGTTGCTCCAAAATCAGATTTATTTATTAATTTTCAAGAACGATGTTTTAAACTAAGAGAACAAAGATGAAAAACTTCATTCAATCGCTTCTTCTACTAGGGTCTTTGGTGACCTTGTTGGCCTTGTCCTCTTGCAAAAAAGACGAACCCACCCCGACTCCTACTCCTGCCTTCAATGGATTCACCATTGGATCTCAGAAATATCCAATCAGCAAAGGATGGATATTGTCTCTTGATACAGGTTATGTTTATGTGATTTTTGCGTCCAATACCATTTCCGATAGCCTTACAGGCATAGGAAATGTTTTAGCGGGTGAGTTTGCTGTGGCGGCAAACTCAATTACTTTGAACACGGGAATTTATGCTCTTAGTAGCTCAGGTAATCCAATGACCTGCGACGAATTTGGTTTTTGGTTGAATTCCGGTGAAGACGCTGACCCTAATTATGTTATTGAATCGGATTGGAATTTTAACAAGACTGTTTCAGTTGCAAAGGAGTCCGATAAATATGTTCTTACGTTCAGCGGTATTGTGGCCAGAGATTCGAATGATGTAAGTGTCACGACTTCCGCTGACATCAAGGTCCCGTTAACCGTCCTTGATGATTTTTTTGGTGGAGCGAAGTCATCGGATAAGGGATTGAATGACAATCAGTTCGAAGCGTTAAGGCAAAAACTACAGAAGTTTAGGCAACGCGCCAACCAACGATAGTTTATCAATTCTTGACCAAGGCGGCCATGGTTTGGCCAATGTTAGCGGGTGATGCGACGACATGGATGCCGCATTCGGACATGATGCGCATTTTGGCTTCGGCTGTATCGTCCTTGCCACCCACGATAGCCCCGGCATGACCCATTCGGCGGCCTGGGGGGGCGGTTTGTCCGGCAATGAAGCCCACGACCGGTTTGGGGTTCCCGGCATCACGCAGCCAGCGAGCGGCTTCTGCTTCCATGCCTCCACCGATCTCTCCGATCATGACAACGCCCACAGTTTCGGGATCGTTCATGAACAGTTCCAGGGCTTCGCGGGTAGAGGTTCCAATGACGGGGTCTCCGCCAATGCCAATGGCGGTTGAAATGCCCAGGCCCGCTTTGACAATTTGATCCGCAGCTTCGTAGGTCAGGGTCCCGGATTTGGAAACAATCCCGATTTTGCCGGGCTTGAAAACGAAGCCGGGCATAATGCCCACTTTGGCTTGCTCAGGGGTGATGATGCCGGGGCAATTGGGACCGATCAACCGGGCGTTCCTGCGGCGGACCATGGCGGCTGCTTGGACCATGTCCGAAGTGGGAATCCCCTCGGTGATGCAAACGATCAGGGGAATGCCTGCATCGGCTGCCTCCATGATGGCATCCCCAGCGAAGGCGGGAGGCACGAAGATGATCGAGACGTTGGCACCGGTTGCTTCCACTGCTGAACGAACGTCGTTAAAGACTGGTTTGCCCAAATGTTCAGTCCCTCCTTTGCCGGGGGTCACTCCACCGACAACCTGGGTGCCGTATTCCAACATTTGACCGGCATGAAAGGTTCCTTCGGTGCCGGTGAAGCCTTGAACCAGAATTCGAGAATGTTCGTTAACAAGTATGCTCATAGGATGGGGTTGACCGCCTTTGGCGGAATGCCCCAAAAATAGGCCAGACCTTAGGTCCTACCAAGATTACCCTGACTTTTCGCGGAATTGTTGCAAAAACCGAGTCGCATAAACCAATTCATTCAGCGCCTCGTTATCACTCTTCAGGATAAGCTGGCGATCACCCTCCCAGGTTTTGCGACCTTTGTAAAGGAATACAATATGGTCCCCGCATTCCAATACCGAATTCATATCATGGGTATTCACAATCGTCGTGATTTGATATTCGTTGGTAATATCCTGGATAAGGTGGTCAATGCGAATGGAGGTTTTGGGGTCCAATCCTGAATTAGGTTCATCGCAGAACAGAAATTGGGGTTCCAAGACGATGGCGCGGGCGATCCCTACCCTCTTCTTCATGCCACCGCTGAGTTCGGAGGGGAATAGCATTTCGGTTCCTGCAAGGCCAACCCGCTCCAAACAATAGGCTACACGTTCTTGCATTGCGGCTTTGGAGGCAGGCCGGAACATTCTCAAAGGAAAAAGGAGATTATCCAGGACCGTAAGGGAATCAAAAAGGGCAGCGGATTGAAAGAGCATACCGATTTTTTGACGCAATTCATTGCGTTGGTCACCGTCCATTTCCCCTAATTCCAAGTCCTGGTAGAACAGACGACCCGCATCGGGTTTGACCAAGCCGACCATCGTTTTCATCAGCACCGATTTTCCGCTACCGCTCGCACCGATGACCATGTTCACCTTGCCCGGTAGGAAGGTCGCGTGGATGTCGTCCAAAACGGATTTGTCCCCGAATTTTTTGGAAATTCCTTGCAGGCTTATCATCACACAACCTTGGGCATCCTGAGATTTTTTGGACTCATAACAACAATTGGGCCAAGATATAATCCCCCAAAAGAATGAGCACGCAACAATACACCACCGCTTTGGTCGAGGCCCTGCCTACTTCCAGCGCTCCACCATGCACATGGTACCCGTGGTAGGCCGAAACGGAAGAAATGAAAAACGCAAAGGTGACCGCCTTGCACATCGCAAAAAACACATCGTAGGGAAGGAAGCTGGATCTCGCCCCTTCGATAAACTGATCAAAGGTGATGAGGCCGGTCAGTTGGCAGATGACCATTCCGCCCAAGATGGACATGATAATCGAGGTAATGACCAGCAGTGGAATCATCGTGAGGCAAGCGACCACCTTGGGTCCGACCAGGTAGGACACGGGATTCACCCCCATAATTTCCAAGGCGTCGATCTGTTCCGAACTGCGCATATAGCCGAGCTCGGAGGCAATGTTGGAGCCAATTTTGCCAGCCAAGACCAAGGAAGTAATCGACGGGCCTAATTCGAGTATGCTGGAATTGGTGACGATGGAGCCCACAACGGTCAGGGAAATGTAAGGAGCCACCAATTGATACACCGTTTGGACAGCGGAAACACCCCCCATGAACACCGCGACGAAGGCCACAATGCCCACCGAACCCAAGCCAATGGAGGACATTTGCCGAACGGTTTCCTCCCAATACATCCGTCCATTTTCCGGTTTGCGGAGCATGAGTCGTAACATCATCAGGTATCGCCCAAAATGGTAAAAGAAATTCATCCAGGAGAGGGAACTTGGGACTTAGGGCAAGGTGCAGGGAAAATCGCGGCCATTTGTCGTTCAAATTTACATGCTTTGACCATCCCAGCGCCTACATTTGGTAGGACATCCTCCGACCTGACGTTTCCTACAACCGCCAACCACGCATCATGCCCACCACAGACCCCACCCCATCCCCTCAAATTGCCGTCGTTACCGGAGCCAGCCGCGGAATAGGCCTGGCGGTGGTTCAGCTTTTGGATGAGTTGGGGTGGGAAGTTTACGGTTGCGGCCGATCGGAGGCCGAGCAATTGTCATGGCTAACCCGATGTCGAAACGTCCATTACCTCAGCACCGATTTATCCACCGCAGAAGGATGCGAGGCCATGGCGCAATGGGTGCAATCGAGCGCGGTCCAAGTGGATATGTTGGTGCACAATGCGGGCTCTTTTGTTTCGGATTCCATCTTGAATGCCCCCGATAAGCAAATGGAGAATCTCATGGCGCTGAACGTGTACAGCGCTTATCGCTTGAGCAGGTCATTGCATCCCATGTTATGCAAATCTCCAAGGCCGTATGTTTTCACCTTGTGTTCGGTGGCTTCCCTCAAAGCCTATCCCGGGGGTGCATCGTATTGCATGAGCAAATTCGCTTTGTTAGGCTTGACCAAAATGCTGCGGGCCGAATGGTTAAGCGACGGTATCGCAGTTTCTGCCCTCTTGCCCGGGGCTGTCTTTACCGATTCATGGGCCGGCAGCCCCTGGCCTGAAGAGCGTCTTATGCCGCCCAAGGACGTGGCAGAGGTCATTCTTCATGCTTACCATGCTTCTCCAAGGACCGTCTTCGAGGAAATTGTCTTGCGTCCCATGCAAGGGGATCTGTGATAGGTGCAAAGGCAAGGGTGACGTTAAAGTCAGCAAAATGTTCGAATCCAAAGCTTTGCGAGCGTCGAAAGGTTATACCCTTCCTGAAGCGGGGGAGGTCGGTTGCGATGAAGCGGGACGGGGGTGCCTTGCGGGGCCTGTGGTAGCCGCTGCCGTGATTTTGAATCCCGATCTCGATTGGTCAATGTTACGGGACTCCAAGAAACTCAATCAAAGTCAGCGCGAAGCCATGGCAGAACGGATCCGCGAAGGTGCCCTGGCATGGGCTATGGGATCTTGCAGCCCCCAAGAGATCGATCAAATGAATATCCTGCAAGCCAGCATACTGGCTATGCATCGAGCCCTTGCCGGACTAAGCGTAACACCGAGCATCATCTTGGTGGACGGTAACCGGTTTATTCCATGGGGCAAGGTGCCGTTCCGTTGCGAGATCCGAGGCGACGGACGATTTTGCAGCGTTGCGGCCGCAGGAATATTGGCCAAAACGCATAGGGATGCCCTCATGCTCGAGGCGCATCAGGAATATCCTTCCTACCAATGGAATCGAAACAAAGGATACCCCACCCAGGATCACCGACTTGCCCTGCAACAACGGGGCCCATCGCCGTGGCATCGCTTAAGTTTTCGATTGCTTAACCTTGGCCAGGACAGCGACCTGTTTGAAAATTCGTAAACCCGCTTATTCAGCCCCGGCTTTCCGTTCGTCGGGGTCCAACAGACGCCTTAGGCTAATGGTCTCCCGGTGAACATCGCGTACATCGCGGGCGGGTGTTCCAAAATACGTTTTGCCTCCCGGGATGGATTTGGTAACCCCGGATTGGCCGAGCACATTGGCGCCGGGACCAATATCGATATCCTTTTGGACGCCCACCTGACCCCATAAACAAACCCCGTCGGCAATACGGGTTTTGCCGCCTATCCCGACTTGCGCCGCGATCAGGCAGTTCTTGCCCACCACAACCCCGTGACCCAAGTGGACCTGGTTATCCAATTTGCTCCCTTCGCCAAGGATGGTATCGCCCGATACTCCCTTGTCGATGGTGCAGGCTGCTCCAATTTCAACCCGATCATGAATGATGACCCGGCCACAACTCAAGAGCCTGTCATAATGCCCTTCTGGGCGTTTTTTGTAATAGAAAGCATCAGCGCCAATCACCGTTCCCGCATGGATGACCACATGATCGCCAATGATGGTATCGGAGTAGATGACCACGTTGGGGTGGATCACGCAGGATTTCCCAATGCGAACACGATCCCCAAGGACCACGCCGTTCATGAGGACCGTGTCCTCTCCAAGACTCACCTCTTGACCCGCATAGTAGGTCCGGCCCATGGGATTGGAAAAGGGCTTGTACCGACTTACCAAAGCATTGTATGCATCAAAGGGGCTTTCGCATAACAAAAGACATTTCCCCGGAGGACAGTCCACCCGTGCATTGATAAGGATGACAGTGGCCGGGGAGGCAAGGACTTTGGGGTAATATTTGGGATGGTCGCAGTAGGTCAAATCACCGGGGACCACCTTGTGGATTTCGTTGATTCCGTGAATCATGAGAGCGGAATCCCCGATGATTTCGAGGCCTAAATCGGCGGCCAGTTGGGGTATGGCAAGGGGTTCGGCTAAATGCATATTTTCAGGATTTGCTTCCAAAGATAAGTTGGTCTTGAATGTACTTTTGAAGCTCAATTCTTCACCGATATCCTCCCCCACCAATGCAAAACGCCCCTCTATTGAAGACCCCGCTCCATGCCGCCCATTTGGCACTGCAAGCCAAGATGGTCCCCTTCGCCGGCTTTGAGATGCCGGTGAGCTACAGCGGAATCAAGGCCGAACACCTGGCGGTGCGTTCCGCCTGCGGTCTCTTTGATGTATCGCATATGGGAGAGTTTATGGTGCGAGGGCCCGGGGCTCTGGCCTTCTTGGAGCAGGTGACGTCCAATCATGTGGAGGCTTTGTTTCCGGGCCGGGTTCAATATTCCTGCATGCCCAACGGCAAGGGGGGACTGGTCGATGATTTGTTGGTGTACAACCTGGCCCCTGAATCCTACATGTTGGTGGTCAATGCCGGCAATCTCCACAAAGATTGGGAATGGCTCAAGCAGCACCTGCCCCAAGACGGTTCGGTGTCCATCGAAGATCGTTCGGAATCCACCGCCCTCTTGGCGCTCCAAGGCCCCAAGGCCCTGCAAGTCCTGCAACCGCTCTGCGATACGGATTTGTCCGGTTTGGCGTATTACCATTTCACCCATGCTTCGGTCGCCGGCATAGGTTCCGTTTTGGTCTCTGCCACGGGCTATACCGGGGCAGGAGGCTTTGAATTGTATGTTGGGGCGGAGCAGGCCGAGGTTTTGTGGAAGGCCTTGATGCAGGAGGGGGCTCCGCATGGTTTGGTCCCCTGTGGTTTGGGTTGCAGGGATACCCTTCGTTTGGAAATGGGCTTTTGTCTTTACGGCAACGATATTGACGAGGGAACCTCGGCGATTGAGGCCGGTTTGTCGTGGATTACCTCCTTCAAAAAAGACTTTATAGGCCGGGAACATTGGTTAGAACAAAAGAAAAACGGACCGTCCAAACGTTTGGTAGGATTTGTTATGGAGGATCGTGGTATTCCACGGCAGGGTTATGTGTTGCGGGATTCCGGTGGTTTAGAAATTGGTCGAGTGACCTCCGGCTCGGAGTCCATATCCACCGGTCGCTACATTGGTATGGGGTATGTCCAAGCTGAATTTGCGGCGGTGGGCACGGCGATCTGGGTCGAAAACAGGGATCGGCTCCTCCAAGCCCGAACCGTTAAACCTCCTTTTATTCCTTAAGCACAGCAAGCCTTGTTGTAATGGCTGAATCCTGCTTGGACTTACAGGTTTTCTTCACCCCCGAAGAAATAGGGAACACCTTCCAACCGAACACGCGGGTGGTCGTAATGGATGTATTGCGCGCTACATCAGCGATTTGCGCAGGTCTTCACGCCGGCATTGCCTGTTTTCGACCGGTTTTGACCACCGATGAAAGCCTGGCCTTGGCGGATCAGGGTTTTATTCCGGCCGCTGAGCGCGGGGGCTTGTTGGCTCCCGGTTTTGAAGTCGGGAATTCACCCTTGGTTTTTTGTGAATCCCGTTTTCGTGGCACCAAGGTGGCCTTGACCACCACCAACGGAACACGGGCTTTGTTAGCCGCCAAGAAGGCCGGGGCCGCGGAGATTTTGGTGGGGTCCTTTTTGGGTTTGGAGGCCTTGACCCACGAACTTCAACGAAATCCCCGCCCCACGGTGCTGCTTTGTTCGGGGTGGCAAGGCAAATTTTCGTGGGAAGATACCCTGCTGGCCGGTGCCTTGGCCGAGGCGCTGTCCAATCGCGACGAGGCGCTACCTGTTCAATCCCAGGACGATCGTGTGACAGGCGCGCGTTCGTTGTGGCAGCAACACCGTCATGACCTGCCCTCCGCGATGCGGTTATCTTCGCATTATCAACGCTTGGCCTCGGCAGGCTTGGAGGAGGATATCGCTTTTTGTGCAGCGCTGAATGCTTGCCCTGTTTTTGGTCGTTTGGTCGGCGAAGATTTGGTCTTGGGTAGGTCTCAATTTTGATGTTTCCCAACGAGTTTCAACGATATAAAAGGCCTCCAAAGTTCTTTTTGCTTTTTTTTCATAAATTGCACTTATTGGTTGAACTCAGCTTTAACTCAGCTAACTTCAATATACTAATTACACGCTGATCATCTCTTAAACTAATCCTGATATTTAGATTTATGAAAACTCGGTTTGAAGGTGGTATTGCAACATTTTTTGGCTTAACCACTTTTGCGTTAGGGATTTCAGGCAATGTTTGTGCCCAAAGCGCGATGTTGAGCGGCGGAGGAGATGGGGTCAACGGTTTGGGTGGTTCTCTGTCGGTATCGGTTGGAGAGTCGGTGAGTGGTTCGCTGTGGGCAACGGGCTATGTGGGACAACCTTCATTCTACAGGGGACAATCGGGGGTTCAACAACCGCATGAATGGCTTTTTCCCGGCCTTCGGGTCAAGGCTCAATTGCATTATCTCAATGCTTTGCATTCACCCTTGGGCGCTGTTTCGGTACAGCTACGCAACAGCCAAGGCCAATCGGTGGCGTCAGGAACTACGGATCCACAAGGGACAGCGGATCTTGGCACGGTAGCGGATGGGAATTATTCGATGGTTCTTGCCGATACCCGAGGCTGGTCCGGGGTGAACGGCACTGACGCTTTGTTGGTGAATCGTTCGTTTACAGGTTTGGCTCCGTTGACGGGATTGTATGCCTTGGCGGGGGATGTGAATGCAAATTCGGTGTTGACCAACGGTGATGCGCTGATGATAATGCGGAGGGTATCGGGTCATTTTTCAACTTTTGGATTGGCGGGGGATTGGCGTTATTCCACCAATCAGGTACAGGTCCAACGCCAGCCTGGTCAGGTGGAACAAGTGGTTGGTGTGGATGCTTTGTTTGCCGGGGATGTTAACGGGTCCTATGTGCCGGGCATTGCTACAAGGTCGCTATGGATGCCCTTGGTGGAGGATGGTATGGTGGCAAGCCAAGAAGGCACGTACGAGATTCCCTTGCGTTTGACCAACTCGATGGATTTGGGTGCGGTCACGTTGTGGCTGGAATTGCCTCAAGGGATGGAGGTCCAAAATGTTCGGTGCAATCGGCCAGATCTGAATGGGGCCTTGGTCCATCGTCAAGAGGGTAGCAGTTTAGGTCTTGTTTGGTACGGTTTGGTTCCATGGGAAGTTAAGGAAGGCGAAGTTATTTTTGTGTTGGAGGCAAGGGGCAAGGCCACGGGCTCCTTGAAGGTGGATCGAGCAAAGAGTGAATTGGCCAACGGATGGGGAGAGGTCCAAGAGGCTTGGCAATGGTCGGCACCTGGTTTGCGACAACGCGGTCAAGATCAGTGGCAAATCACGGCGTACCCGAATCCATTCGAGTCGTACATGGCGTTGCGTTTAAGTTCACCGATGGCAGGTAAATGGCAGATCGAGGTGAGGGACCTTGCCGGCCGTTTGATTTGGTCAGATTATCAGGTGACCTCTTCATCAGGTCGTATCGAATTTTCTCTCGAAACGGAGAACTGGTCAGCAGGGGCTTACAAGGCCCAATGTCGTTTTGAGTCGTTGGAAGAGGCTGGCAAGCCAACCACCTTCATGCAGGTAGTTTCAATGCTCAAGAGGCCGTAACTCCATAGTAAATTCTCTAACAATTTTCAATAGTTCCTTAATTATCCTAATCGATGAATCCCAAACTAGGTACCTCCACATTTCGGAATCCAATTTTCTAGATGACCATGGCCATCCTTTGGTTAGGGTGTGCTTTCGAAATACCAAGCCTTCAAGCCCAGCAGGTGCCACAGGGCATCATGCATCAGTCGGTCATTCGCAACAATACCGGGCAATTGGTGAGCAACCAAGCGGTTACGGTACGAATATCCTTGCTGCAGGGTACTGCGTCAGGTTCTGCGGTTTACGTGGAGACCCATCAGGCTCAGACCAATGCCAACGGTTTGTTGAGCTTGAAGGTTGGTAGCGGACTGGCTCAAAGTGGCGTCGGTTTATTGCCTTTTAATCAAATTGCATGGGGCTCGGGACCTTATTTCTTGCAAACCGAAGTAGATCCATCCGGGGGCAACAATTTTTCCCTTATTCAAACCACCGAACTGCTCAGTGTGCCCTTTGCATTGATGGCTCAACATTCCTTGACTCCCGGACCCGCTGGCCCACAGGGCCCACAGGGTCCACAGGGTCCACAGGGCATACAGGGTCCTGCAGGAGCGGATGGAGTGCCGGGTGCTGTTGGTCCGCAAGGTCCCCAGGGTCCTGCGGGTCCTGCGGGTCCTGCGGGTCCTGCGGGTAATGATGGAGCAGTGGGTCCACAGGGCCCGATTGGATTGACTGGGCCAACCGGCCCACAGGGTCCCCAAGGTAATGAAGGCGTACCCGGTGTTGCTGGTCCTATGGGTCCTCAAGGAATCCCTGGTCCTCAAGGTTCATTTCCTCAAGGTTCACAAATAGGTGAAATCAATTATTGGAACGGAACGGAGTGGGCTAGATTATTGCCCGGTCAAGAAGGCCAGTTTTTACGGATTACTAACAACATACCTACTTGGTGGGGTAATCCACCTCAAGTCAATACGGACCCTACGGTTACCAACATTACGTCATCTAGCGCTCAGGTAGGTGGGGTGGTTGTGAACGATGGAGGTTCTTTTTGTTATTCCCGTGGATTGGTTTTTGGAACCAATCCAATCCCGGATTTAAATACCGGGAATAGCGTCATCTGCGGCAGCGGTGTGGGGTCTTTTTCTTGCACCCTTTCTAATCTAACGTTTTCAACGAACTATTTTGTCCGTGCATTTGCTACAAATACGCTCGGTACAATATATGGGAATCAAATTAATTTTTTGACCCTAGGGCTTACAGTTGGACAAACATATGGGGGAGGCATCATTTTCCATATTGATGGAAATGGTACGAGTGGTTTAATTTGCGCAGAAAACGATGTAGATAATTCGTTGTGGGGGTGTTATGGAACATTGATTGCTGGCACAAACACAACTATGGGATCTGGTCAAAATAATACCAATGTTATTTTGAGTAATTGTGGATATCGTCCAATTGCCGCGAGTATTTGTGATTCGTATGTCAATGGGGTATTTAACGATTGGTATTTGCCGAGCTTGGACGAAGCTTCGACCATGTTGACGAATTTGATTCCATTGAATATTGGTAACCTAAGCAATAAAACATTTTGGACTAGTACCCAATACAACGACATCTATGGAATGAGTGTTTCTTATAATTATGGCTTTGTATCATCGAATGTTACCTATAAATCGTGGAGTGAGTATGTAAGGCCAATTAGGTCGTTCAATATTGCAGCGACCACCCCTACAGTCACTACGGAGAATATATCATTAATTACCTCTACGTCGGCTGTAAGCGGTGGAAATGTATTGTTTGATGGAGGTTCATCCGTAGCCCAGCGAGGCGTTGTTTACAGCACTGATTCAGGCGTGTTTTTGAACAGTTCTGGAAGTTGGACAACCTTCAACGGCAATGGTGCCGGCTCCTTTGCCAGCAATTTGACAAGCCTTTCATCCAGTACCCAGTATTTTGTTAGGGCGTATGCAGTGAATTCTATTGGCGTTTCTTACGGAAATAGACTTTCCTTCACAACCTTGTCCAATCAAATCAATTTACCGACTTGCACGACATCTGCGGTGAGTTTAATCACTCAATCGTCGGCATCTTGTGGCGGCCACGTTTTGCAAGATGGCGGTAGTTCTGTGACTCATCGTGGTGTGGTCTATGGAGTTATTCCGAATCCTACAACAATGAACATAACCACATTTGATGGCAATGGCGTCGGAACCTATGTTAGTATTTTATCCGGGTTGAATCCTTCAACTCTATATTATGTAAGAGCTTATGCGACGAATGTCCTCGGGACTGCCTATGGTCAAGAATTATCATTTACAAGTTCGAATCCTCCTCTATCACCTCCTAATGTTACTACATCTGGTGTTAGTAGTATAACCTCAAACGGCGCAATTTCAGGAGGAAATGTTGTTTCGGATGGCGGCTCGGCGGTTCTTTTCCGAGGTGTAGCCTTTGGGACAAGTTCGGAGCCTTTAATTTCAGGAAACATCACCCAAGATGGTAACGGAACAGGTGTTTTTTCAAGTTCCCTCACCAATCTTCTTCATTCAAGGCTTTATTATGTGCGGGCTTATGCAACCAACGCGGTCGGGACATCGTATGGTGGTGAATTCAGTTTTACTACTTTGTCCGCATTGCCTGCCCTATCCACCATGCCGGTTACGCAAATAACCTCTAACAGTGGAAGGTCAGGTGGTCTTGTGTTTTCAGATGGTGGTAATACCGTTACCGCGCGTGGTGTGGCTTTTGGTATAAGTCAAGAGCCAAACCTAACGGGTACTTATACCGTGAATGGTAGTGGGTTAGGTACATTCACAAGTGACCTTATTGGGTTATTACCGAACACTCAATACTTTGTAAGATCCTATGCGTCAAATCAAGTGGGTACATCTTATGGCAATCAGTTGGCTTTCATGACTTCTCTCGGCGTTCCGTCCTTAATAACTACCGGGGTATCCTCCATAACTTCTGAAAGTGGATTGGTAAACGGTCACGTGACAACTGATGGAGGGGCCGGTGTTTTTGATCGAGGTTTTGCCTATTCAGTTGATTCAAATCCAACATTGTTTGATAACCATATTGGGGGTCTAGGTCAAGGTATTGGCCATTATAGTGGTACCTTATTAAATTTACAATTTGCGACTTTGTATAATGTAAGAGCCTACGCCATAAATAGTGTTGGAATTGCTTATGGCAATCAAATTAGTTTTTCGACTTTAGCGGTCTTACCCTCCCTTACAACTAGTTCTGTTTCCTCAATCACCTCAACGAGTGCAGTTTCCGGAGGCAATATTGTTTCAAGTGGAGGAGCTGAAGTCACTGCTCGTGGGATTGTTTACAGTTTGAATCCAACCCCAACTTTGGCTAATGATTTTACGCTCGATGGTAGTGGTTTAGGTTCATTTATCAGTTCAATCAGCGGTTTATCTTCCAATTCTTTGTATTATGTTCGTTCCTATGGAACTAATTCCATAGGAACCGCCTACGGTAATCAATTGACATTTAGTACGTTACCAGCTTTACCTACTTTAACTACCAATTCTGTAGGCAGTATTACAAGTAGTGGTGCTGTTTGTCATGGAAATATTTCATCGGATGGAGGTTCATCTATTATTCAAAGGGGGTTTGCTTACAGCCTTCAAGCAAATCCTTCTTTAACAGGATCTCACACGATTGATGGACAGGGATTGGGTTCATTCAGTGGAACTTTGACCAACCTTAGTCCATCAACTTCCTACAACATTCGTGCGTATGCTACAAATAGTGTTGGCACAAATTATGGTAATAATTTAACGTTTAATACCCAAACATCCAATGGTTTTTCATCATGTGGTCCAGTGAACGATGTTGATGGCAATGCATATCAAACAGTGGCTATAGGTTCACAATGTTGGCTTCAAAGTAATTTGAAGGTTTCCAAATACAGAAATGGTGATCCTATTCCTACCGGCCTAGGAGGTAGTGCATGGCAGGGATTGGTTTCAGGGTCCTTTTCTATCTATGACAATAATTCTATCAACGATGGTTTGTTTGGTAAACTATACAACCATTATTCGGTTACGGATTCCCGTGGCTTATGCCCCATTGGCTGGCACGTTCCTGCCGATTATGAGTGGTCTGATTTATTGAATATGTTGAATGGTAGTTTTTCGGGTCCTGTCCTCAAAAGTACCTTGACGGAACCTGATCCCGGGGGTTGGTATTGGCCCAATACTGGCGCCACCAATTCATCGGGTTTCACTGGGTTGCCTGGAGGTAGGAGAGATCCTAATGGCAGTTATTTTTCAATATTGACCGGAGCATATTGGTGGTCTAGTTCAAATGCTTCAACGAGTACTGCTTGGTCGCGTCATATTGCTGCAGGAGGAAATGCTGTCAATAATCTAATCTTGGATAAAGCATATGGCTTATCGGTTCGATGTATCAAAGATTGATATTCGATTCTTATTAATTTTCATTCGATATGAGCGCTATTTAGTTTAAAGCAGCTTGGGGTTTTCGCGGTGACGCTGCTCATCCCGCTTTGTTTTTTTGGCGAGGCTTGCTTGCAGTTCTTGTTCTAAATCAATCCCGCATTGGTTCGCGAGGCAAAGCAAAACCCATAACACATCCGCCATTTCGGATCCCAACTGTTCGGCCGACTCCCCAGCCTTGAAGGACTGTTCGCCGTAAGTTCGGGCCATGATTCGGGCCATTTCGCCGACTTCCTCCATGAGAATCGCGTTGTTGGTCAGGGGGTCAAAATACCGAACACCGTAGGACTGTATCCAGGCATGGACTTGGTTTTGGGCGATTTGAATTCCTTCGGGGTTTTCAAAAAGGGGAAGGTTGGTTTTTTCCATGGTGGGGCAGGGGGTTGACCGGGTTGAGGTTGACCGGGTTGAGGTTGATCGGGGTGAGGTAGCCTAGGTTAAGTTTATCGGGAGCGATCCTGGCTATCCATCCAGATGGTGACCGGTCCGTCGTTGAGCAAAGTGATTTGCATATCGGCTCCAAAGACCCCGGCCTGTATCCGCCCAGGCCATGCCTCGCTGCAGGCGGCGAGGAATTCCTGGTACAAGGATTCGGCTATCGCCGGAGCAGCCGCCTTGCTGTATCCCGGGCGGTTGCCTTTGGCGGTATCTGCCATGAGGGTGAATTGGGAAACCACCAGGCATTCGCCTTGGATATCCTGCACCGAAAGGTTCATTCGACCCTGCTCATCCCCAAAAATGCGAAGCCTAAGCATCTTCCCAACCAGGTAGTCGATATCAACGCGGGTATCCTCAGGGGCGATACCTACCAAAGCCAAAAGGCCAGGGCCAATGGAGGCATGGCTTCGTCCGTCGATGCGGACCTGGGCATGTTGCACCCTTTGTAACAACAAACGCATGGGGATTAGTGGTGTTGATCGTCGTTGGTCAAAATGCTGAGGTACGAGACAAAGCGTTCGTGATGGATTCGTTGGTCTTGAACCGCCAACTGAACGGCGCAATGCGGTTCATGGGTATGGCTGCAATTGGGATAACGGCATGCCGGGGCATGTTCCCGGATTTCGGGAAAGTGATAAGCGATTTCGTAGGGTTCCAAATCCAAAATCCCCCATTCCTTGATTCCAGGGCTATCGATAATCGCGGATCCTGTTCCCGTTTCGTAGAGGGTGGCGGTGGTGGTGGTGTGGGTTCCTTTGCGGCTGGATTCCGAAATGGCCCCCGTGGCAGCCCCCAATCCTGGAAAGAGCGCGTTGAGGAGGCTGCTCTTGCCAGCCCCGGAATAACCGGTCAAGAGTTGGGTGCCCTCGTTCATGGCAACGGCCAATTCGTGCAGTCCATCTCCGCTCAAAGCGGAGCTAAACCATACCTCGATACCCGCTGCGGCATAGACCTCCCGCCAATGCTCCGCGGTGGACCTGGCTTCCTCGTTCCAACGATCGGATTTGTTGAGCAGAACACGGCAGGGAATCCCAAAGGCAGCGGCGGTCAAGGCAATTCTGTCCACGAATCCCCCCGAAAACTTGGGCTCAAACAAGGAGCAGACCACCCAAACCCGATCCAGGTTGGCAGCCAGGGCGTGGGTTTGTTTGGACAAGTTAGTGGCCTTGCGGACCATATGGTTGCGCCGTTCCGCAACACCTTCCACGGTCCAATTCCCGGTCTTGGGTTCATAACACAATTCCACCAAATCCCCGCAACAAACAGGGTTGGTGGATTTGAGATTTTGGAGGCGAATTTTTCCGCGAAGCAATGCTTGAACCACCCCTTGATCGCCTGCTTGGAGGCGAACCGTCACCCGCTGGCCGTGGGATTCAAGGACCAATCCCTTCACCTAGGCAGGGTTGTTGCCGGGGTAAAACCGGGAATAGTCTTTGCGGTTGGGGATGGTTTCCTTGAGCAAAGCCAGAGAAACCACTTCCTCCATGCGATCCACGTAGTGAAAAGTCATGTCCGACAGGTAGGCTTGTTTAATTTCTTCGACATCCTTGCGGTTGCCTTTGCAGAGGATGATTTCCGAAATACCGGCACGCTTGGCGGCCAGGATTTTTTCTTTGATGCCACCGACCGGGAGGACCTTGCCCCGCAGGGTGATTTCTCCCGTCATGGCCAACTTTTTGCGAATTTTGCGTTGGGTATAGGTGGACAAAAGGGAAGTCAGCATGGTAATCCCTGCAGAAGGCCCGTCCTTGGGGGTGGCGCCTTCGGGGACGTGGATATGGATATCCGAATGCTCAAAGAGCTCGGGCTTGATATTCCAATCGCCGGCATGCGATCGGATATAGGCCAGGGCAATGCTGGCCGATTCTTTCATCACCTCGCCCAAATTCCCCGTGATGTTCATCCTTCCTTTGCCTTGACTCAGGCTGCTTTCGATGTACAAGATATCCCCACCCGACGAAGTCCAGGCCAATCCCGTAACAACACCTGCATGGTGGTTGTTTTCGTAGAGTTCAGGCTCAAATTGACGAACCCCCAAAATGCGGGCGGTGCTCTCCTGGTCCACTTGCACCTCGTAGGGTTCTTCCAGGGCCTTGAGTTTGGCATACCCGCGCACCAAGGATGCGATTTTTTTGTCCAAGGAACGAACCCCCGATTCCCGGGTATAGGCTTCGATCAGATGCCGAACCATGGCGGGGGGGATGCGCAAATCGTTCCGATCCAAACCATGGGCTTCCAGTTGTTTGGGAATCAAATACTTGCGGGCAATTTCAGTTTTCTCTTCGAGGGTGTAGCCGTTAATCTCGATGATTTCCATACGATCCAACAAGGCGGGCTGTATGGGGGCCAGGCTGTTGGCGGTTGCAATAAAAAGTACTTTACTGAGATCGTAATCCAATTCCAGGTAATGGTCAAAGAAGGCGTTGTTTTGTTCGGGGTCCAAAACCTCAAGCAAGGCGGATGAAACATCCCCCCGGTAATCCTGACCCACTTTGTCAATCTCGTCCAGGACCATAACCGGGTTGGAGCAACCGGCTTTTTTGATGCTTTGGATAATCCGGCCTGGCATGGCGCCGATGTAGGTCCGGCGATGACCGCGGATGGTGGCTTCGTCGTGAACGCCCCCCAAACTCATGCGGACGTATTCGCGGCCCAAGGCTTTGGCGATGCTTTTGCCAAGCGAAGTTTTGCCAACTCCGGGAGGTCCCACCAAAAGCAGGATAGGAGCTTTCATGTTGGACTTGAGCTTGAGCACCGCCAGGTATTCCAAGATCCGGTCTTTGATTTTTTCGAGACCGTAATGATCGTTATCCAAAATTTTCTGTGCTCTTTTCAAATCAAAGCGGTCCTTGCTGACCATGTCCCAAGGCAAATCCAACAGGAGCTCCACATAATTCAGAACAACGCTGTAATCGGCGGCGGCTGGATTCATGCGCAGCAACTTATCCACCTCTTTTTCAAAATGTTTACGGGTTGCCTCGTTCCACTTTTTGGATTTGGCACGCTCTTTGAGATTTTGGACCTCCAAATCCGGGGTTGCCCCACCCAATTCTTCTTGAATGGTTTTGAGCTGTTGATGCAAAAAGTACTCCCGCTGTTGCTTATCCAAATCGGTTTTGACTTTGGACTGGATTTGATTCTTGAGTTCCAAGAGTTGAAGCTCTTTGTTCAAATATTCCAAAACCTTGGTCGAACGTTCGTGCAGATCGTGTATTTCCAGCAGGGTTTGCTTTTCTCCTACTTCAATATTCAAGTTGCTGGCAATAAAATTGACCAGAAAAGCCGGGCTTTCAATGTTACGAAGAGCCAGCGCTGCTTCGCTCGGAATATTGGGGGAGAGCTGGATAATTTGCAGGGCCAAATCCTTGATGGTTGAAATCAAGGCATTGAATTCCTTGTTTTTGCTATCCGGCAAGACGTCCGGGTTGGGTACCAAGATGGCCTTGAGGTAGGGCTCCGTTTTGACCACCTCCTTGAGCTCGAAACGTTGACGTCCTTGAATGATGACGGTGGTATTGCCATCGGGCATGCGCAGCATTTTGAGAATTTTGGCCAATGTTCCAATGGGGTGCAAGTCTTCAGCACCTGGATCCTCGACCGTGGTATCGCGTTGGGACATGACCCCGATGGTCTTGGTTTTGTTATTGGCTTCGCGAATCAGCTTGATGGACTTGTCCCGGCCGACCGTGATGGGGATGACCACCCCCGGGAAGAGGACGGTATTGCGCAGGGGCAGTATAGGAATTGCTTGATGGTACAATTCGGCCAAGGTGCCGTCTTCGTCCTCGTTAAAGGACATGATGGGAATAAACTCGGAATCGTCTTCGTACATGCTTATAGCGGGTCTAAGGGGTTAGGGTAAATTTCGTTCCAAACCCTGAACCCTGCAATAATTATGCCACAATTTTGATTTCAAGCCTTATTGCCCCAGACTTTCTAAACTTACCGAAGAGCTGGGCAGGACGACCAAGCCGCTTTCTTCAAACCAATCCAGCAAGATGGCGTCCGGGGTATGAACTTCGCCGCTGATCAAAGCCTTGGACAGGCGGTTAACGACCTCTTTTTGGATAAGGCGCCTCAGGGGTCTTGCACCGTAAGCAGGGTCGTACCCGAGACGGGCCAGGAAATCCACCACGGCATCGGTGTAGCTCAGCTGTACCTGACGGCTCATTAATCGATCCTGCAGTTCACGCAATTGCAAGGTCACGATGGATCGCAAATGTTCCGGGCGTAGGGGATGAAATTCCACCACTTCGTCGATGCGGTTGATGAATTCAGGCCGGAAGCGGGTTCTTAGCAGGGAATCCAGGCGGGTGGGCGTTGCAGGGTCCAGGCCCAAGTCATCGCCCATTTCCATGCCTGCCCCAAGGTTGGAGGTCATGATGAGGATGGTGTTGCGAAAATTCACGGTGCGCCCATGATTGTCGGTGAGGCGGCCCTCATCCAAGACCTGGAGGAGGAGGTTGAACACATCGCTATGGGCTTTCTCAATTTCATCCAACAGCACAATGGAATAGGGCCTGCGTCTGACGGCTTCGGTCAATTGACCGCCTTGTTCGTACCCGACATAACCCGGGGGTGAACCGATGAGTCGGGAGACGCTGTGCTTCTCCTGGTATTCGCTCATGTCGATACGGACGATGGCTTGCTCATCGTTGAGGAGCAGCAGGGCCAGGGCTTTGGTTAATTCGGTTTTGCCAACACCGGTCGGTCCCATGAAAAGGAAAGAACCCACCGGTCGGCCCTCATCTTGCAAGCCGGATCGGCTTCGTCGCACCGCTTCGGCGACCGCACGGACGGCCTGTTCTTGGCCAATCACGCGGCGATGCAATTCTTCTTCCAGGTGCAGCAACTTGGTTTTCTCGGTTTCCAACATGCGCTGGACAGGAATTCCGGTCCATCGGGCAACAACTTCGGCAATATCCTCGGATTCAACAAGTTCGCGCAGGAGTTTGCCCTCCCCTTCGGTATTTTTTTGTTGTTCCAAATACGTCCTGAGCTCGTCCTCAACGGCTTTCATTCTTCCGTATCGAATCTCGGCGACCAGGCCGTAATCCGCTGTTCGTTCGGCTTGTTCTGCCTGCAGCTTGAGCTGTTCCAATTTGAGTTTGCATTGTTGAATTTGTTCCACCACCTTCTTTTCACTCTGCCAGCGCTGGGTGAGGTCTTCAGCTTCCTTCCGGATTTTGTTCAAGTCCAACTCCAGGGCCTGGACTTTGTCCTGATTATTTTCCCGGAGCATGGCCTCTTTTTCGATCTCGAGCTGCATGAGTTTGCGGTTGAGTTCATCCAGCGCTTCGGGCATGGAATCAATTTGAATGCGAAGGCGGGAGGCGGCTTCATCCACCAAGTCGATGGCCTTGTCCGGAAGGAAACGATGCGGGATATAGCGTTCGGACAAATCCACGGCGGCAATGATGGCTTCGTCACGGATTTGGATGCGGTGGTGGTTTTCGTAGCGTTCCTTGAGCCCGCGCAAAATGCTGATGGCATCGGCACGGTCCGGTTCTTCGATCAAGACTTGCTGGAATCTGCGCTCTAGGGCTTTGTCTTTTTCGAAGTACAGACGGTACTCGTCCAAGGTTGTTGCGCCGATAGCCCGAAGTTCTCCTCTTGCCAAAGCCGGTTTGAGAATATTGGCGGCATCCATGGCGCCCTCCCCACCTCCTGCACCGACCAAGGTATGGATTTCATCAATAAACAAGATGATCTGACCGTCGCTTTGGGTGACCTCAAGAATCAGGGCTTTGAGCCTTTGCTCAAACTCACCTTTGTATTTGGCACCCGCGACCAATGCGGCCATGTCCAGGGCATAAACCTCCTTGGTTTTAAGCGTCTCCGGGACATCGGCTTTCACGATGCGCTGGGCAATTCCTTCGGCGATGGCGGTTTTGCCCACCCCCGGCTCTCCAATGAGGAGGGGGTTGTTTTTGGTTCGACGGGTCAAAATTTGAATGACGCGTCGAATTTCTTCATCCCTGCCGATGACCGGGTCCAGTTTGCCTTCGGCAGCCAGGGCATTGAGGTTGCGGGCATATTTGGCCAGGGCCTGGTATTGGGAATCTTTGGATGCTTCCATGATGGTTTGTCCTTTACGTAATTTAAGAAAGAGACGGTGAAGAAAAGTGGAATTTAACCCGTTGCTGCGCAACAGCTCGCCGGTTGCATCGGCGTTTTCGGCAAGGCCCATCAGCAAGTGCTCCACGCCCAAGAATTGATCCCCCATGGCTTGGCTATGGGCGAGTCCGCGAATCAAGGCCTGGTTGGCCAGAGCATCCAAGCGAACGGGGGCATCATGCGGTGTTTTGGTGGCTGGCTTGATCGGGAGCGCTTGGCGGTTCGCTAAGTTTTGGCGACGAATTTCATCCGCTTTGTTGGGGGATTCTGGAACCAAGCTGCGCATCCAGGCCTCGTCCACCTCGAACAAGGCCTCCAGAAGGTGGGGTGTCTGAATGGAATCTTGTCGTCCTGCTTCCATGCCCTGAAGGGCTTCCTGCAGGCATTGTTTGACTTTGTCGGTGAATTTATCGGTGTTCATGCCCAATCCACCTCAAATCCCTTGCCATGGCGTTTGCTACAAAATCTCCCAGGGAATTCAGTCATTTTGGCTGATATGCCCGCAAATAACCGCCAAAATGACTGAAATCGGAGGTTGTCTGCAAGGCTGTGGCGAGTTCTTTCCAGGTCAGATTTCAGCTTCTTGCATGGCCATTGGCCCAAAAGGGCGGATTCGGGTTATCTTTGCGCTCGCTTTTAACCAAAGCAGGAAGGAAACCATATAAATGACTGAAAACCAAACACTTAACCCCAATTCTGCCTCCACGGCATCCGCAGCGCCCATGGCTGATTTCGATTGGTCAACCGGCTCAGGCTCCGGGAAATACAGCAACTACAGTTCCGAAGAAAGGAGCAAAATGGAGTCCTTGTACTCCGTGAGCCTTAACCAGGTCCAGAGCAATGAACTGGTCAAAGCCATCGTCGCCGGTATTTCGGAAAGAGATGTCATCCTCAACATCGGCTTCAAATCCGATGGAATGGTGGCCCGCTCGGAATTCCGCGATATGCCCAACCTGAGCGTGGGCGATGAGGTAGAGGTATTGATCATCAACCGCGAGGATGTGAACGGTCATTTGTTGTTATCCCGCAAAGCAGCCCGGATCATGAACGCGTGGGAGCGCATTGTCAAATCCCACGAAGAAGATTTGATCATTCAAGGAAAAGTGAAATCCCGCACCAAAGGTGGCTTGGTCGTCGAAATTGACGGTATCGAAACCTTCTTGCCAGGTTCACAAATTGATGTCAAGCCGGTTCGTGATTACGACCAATACGTGGGCAAAACCATGGAGTTCAAGGTGGTCAAGATTAATCCTGTACTCCGTAATGCCGTGGTATCCCACAAGATTTTGATTGAGAGTGATATTGAAGCCCAAAAAGCGGTGATCATGAGCCGCATGGAGAAAGGCCAAGTTCTGGAAGGAACCATCAAGAACATGACGGACTTCGGGGTCTTTGTGGACCTGGGTGGCGTAGACGGTTTGCTCCATATCACCGACATGAGTTGGGGAAGGATTTCGCATCCTTCGGAAATGGTTAAATTGGACGATAAGGTACAAGTGGTGGTGATCGATTTTGACGACGAGCGCAAGCGCATTAGCCTTGGCATGAAGCAATTAACGGCTCATCCATGGGAGACCGCTACGTCCAATCTGGAATCCGGCTCCATCATCGAAGGAAAAGTAGTGACCGTCGCCGACTATGGCGCTTTCTTGGAAATTGCTCCAGGCGTTGAGGGTCTTGTTCACGTTTCCGAAATGAGCTGGTCACAGCATTTACGGAATCCACAGGATTTCATCAAACAGGGCGAAACCGTCAAGGCCGTTATTTTGTCCATTGACAAAGAAGAAAGGAAAATGTCCTTGGGGATCAAGCAACTCACCCCGGATCCATGGATCACCATTCGTGAGAAATTCCCTGTCGGTACCCGATTGACAGGCCGTGTTCGTAACCTCACCAACTTTGGTCTTTTTGTAGAATTGGGCGAAGGGGTGGACGGCCTCGTACATGTTAGTGATTTGTCCTGGACCAAGAAAATCAACCATCCTTCCGAATTCGTGAAGAAGGATCAGATGTTGGAGGTGATTGTCCTGGATATCGATACCGAAGCACGTCGTTTGAGCCTGGGTCACAAACAAATTGAAGAAAATCCTTGGGATACCTTCTCCACCATTTTCTTCGAGAATTCCGTACACCAAGGAACCATGGTCAGCATGGATGAAAAGGGCGGTATGGTTCAATTTGCCTACGGCGTTGAAGCCTTTGTCCCCAAGAAGCAATTGCAACAAGCGGACGGCAAGGCCCTGCGTTTGGAAGACAAAGCCGATTTCAAAATCATTGAGTTCAACAAGGAGAATCGCAGAATCGTTGCATCGCATGCCAGGACCTGGCAGGAAGCCAAAGACAAAGAGCGTTCCGGAGAGGAGCAGGAAGTGGCCAAATACCAAGCCAAGTCCAAGCAAGACTCTTCCAACGATTCAGGAATCATGGGTGAACTGAGTGCGCTATCCGATCTGCGCGAACAAATCCTTGCCGGTGAACAAAAGGCCGCACGGGATGCCATGGAAAAATTGGATAAACCAAGCGAAGCGGCTTCAGCACCTGAGCCTCAAGCTGAGGCCGATACCGCAGCCTCGGATTCGGAAACCAACGCCTAGAACTTCGTTAACCCTCGTCATTGACGGGGGTTTTTGCGTAGTAGCTCACTCCACCGATTAAAATTCCTGTTATAGGACAGGCCGATACCCTGACGGTAGTTGAGGTTTTGGCTTTGATTGAAGAGGATGCGGTCATCAGGGCGATTGAATGCCTTGGCGCGTACGGTTCCGCTTGGGTTAATAAGGTACTCCACGTTGATTTCACCAGCCATGTTCCTGGAGTTGACTTGGAGGCTGTTCCCCATGGCCAAGTTTCCATCAATCACCAATCGGTTTCCGAACAAGCTGGTATTCAAAGCCACATTAAGGTCTCTTCGGTTGCTATCTGCAACAGAATTGGCATTGTTTCCTGAGTTTAAAATGCCCGTGCCCAAATCCCCACGGTAATTAATTCCAAAATTCAAGCCTCCACCGAGGGAGTTGTTAAGCAAGTTGCTGAGTCTGGTCGTCAGCATTTCGGTGACCGAATTAAAGGCGGTGGCTCCGGTCGAAATACCCAGGTTGGCGGAATTTAAATTTTCGGAGGGGATGAATTGCCCGGATACCAACAATCCCAAAACCTGGCTGTTTAATTCTTGCTCATTGTTATTGATACGGGTAATTTGTTGGACCAAAATATCATTGGGATTATTGGTATTGACCGTTGGCAAATTGAGACGGAATTTAACACCGGGTTGAAGTATTGGTCCTGTAAGGTCCAAATAGGTTTCTACGGGCAATATATTTCGATTATCGTTTTGGCCAGTTAAATTGTTTCCCAACAAGTTTCGAATGGAGGCTCTTTGCTTGTAAACGGCCTCCATTTGCATATTCCCTGCATAAGGATCTCCATTCCAGTCAATTCGCCCCCCTTTCTTGATCTCAAAATTTTTGTTGACCAGATTCACTAAGTTGAAGGAGTAATTGCCTTGCTCAAAAACATAATTGCCGGTCAGGGCAAGATTCCCCTCTCTGGAGAGGGTTAAATTCAGGTTCCCATGGCCTGTCCCTTTGATTTGGTCCCCGAATCTCCGATCCAACAGAAGGCTTACCTCGGATTCAGGGGTCAAAATGAGTCCAAGGTTGAACTCCAGACCTCGAATACCGACCGTTTGTTCGTTGGAGCTTGGGGTAGTTGGGAGGTTCGTTCCGATAGGCTGCTTAAACTGAATAAAATCATAGGTATTTTCCTCGCTGAGGTCATCCAAAGGAATAATGAGGCGACTTCCCTTGACGGCTTCGGCGGAGACTTGAATTTGCGTGGATCGTTCATCTCCTGAAATCGAACCGCTTCCGTTAATTCGACCCAGTCCATGGTAATAATCCTCGTTCATCAAGCGAGGTTCATTGAGGACCATTAGGCTCTTGGCACTGTCCATCTGAAACCGATAGGTCCAATCTCTGAACCCTTGGTGGGTGACCACCCCCGATACCTTGGCCCGTCCACGGTCTTGGTCAAAAATTTCGTTGTTTTCGAAGACAAATTGGTTAGGTTCAACACGCACGTCGCCCGTAATTCGGTAGGTGTTTTTGAGAAAGGGAACACGAAGGCGACCCTCATTCAAGGCCATGGTACCCTTCATCCGGGGTTTCTCGAGACTTCCTGCAAGTTGAATTTCGGCATCCGCCTCACCACGGATGCTATCCAAATTGGGCAACAAAACCAATTCCAACAATTGGAGAGGCGCACCCCTTAAATTAATCTGCAGATCGCAGGGAATGCTCTTATCGTCGGTTTGCAACCACCCGGTTACGGAAGCAGGCCTTTTGGATTGCTTATCCAGGTGGGCCTTCAACAAGAGTCGATTGGTCGATGGAATAAAGGAAGACTGCACGCTTAAGTCTCCTAACACCATGCTATCCAATTGCAGGTTGGGGATGCTTAGGTCTCCTGTAACATTGGGTTGATTCAAAATCCCATCTCCGGTAATTTGACCGTTGATGCTGCCTTGGAATAGGCGATTGCGTTGGCCCGCTGCGGCCATGACTTGGGGAAGGCCCAAATTGGAGATTTCCAATTTGATCTTGTCTCCGGGTTTGTTCGAAATCAAACCATTCAGCATGAGTTTGGAGTCACCATGTCGAAGGGTAATGGAATCCAAATCCCAGACGTCACCGTATTTTCGGATTAGGCCGCCCTCGGCAGAGGTCCAAATTTGATTCGCGATATTGGCCCTGAGGGTATCAATTCCCAAGATCCATTGAGCGTCACCACTGGTCAGTGATCCGTGAAAAAGGGAGGGTTGTTGGCTCAGTGGGTCCGTCCCTAGGAGGCGAAGTGTTGAGCTTAGACGATCGCGGATTTGCTGATAATTGACTTGTTTAAAAAGGATGGTTTCGTCCTTCCTAAGGCTGTCCAATTGTCCTTGAACCAACAAGGTATTCCCCAGGTATTCGGTTCGAATGGAAATTTTGCGGGCAGCCCAATCTTGCCAACTTGCGGATCCAATATCCAATCGTATCCCCCGATTCCAATAGGGAACAGAGCCCGTCATTGGCAAGGACCAGTTCAAGCTTCCTTTCAATTGAGCGCATTGAATGGGGGGGGCTTGAGTGAAAAAGGGCAGGTAATCGCCGAGCTTGTTGATTTTGATGTAGGCGCGAAACGGAATTTCTTGGAAACTGTACCCGGTATCCCCCAACAGGAAATTGGCGACTTGGTCAAGGGCCTGGGGGACATGTTCGAATTTGTAGAGCCCCGTGGTATGGATGCTGTCCTCGTTAAGGGTAATTTGGATGGCCTGGCCAGATCTTTGACGGTCCAATTTTAGACGAGCATTCCGAATTTCCAGGCTTTTTTGATCACAGACCAATGCCCCATCGGCCAATTCAATTTGGGTGAATTCGCTGGAATCTCGAATGCTAAATTCTCCCAACGCACGGATAGGCCCGCAAAGTTCGGGAATCGAAGGAAATTGAAAATTCAGCTTGCCGTGGCCAGCAACGGAAACGGGTTTTCCGTTTTGGAGCAAGGCGGTCCAATCGGATTCGAGTTGATGCAAGGAATCCAATAAGTTGAGGCGGCAGCCAAGGCTGTTGGGATGCCATTGCAGACGGGCATTCAGATTGCTGAATTTTTCCTTTTCCCAAGTAATGTTATCTGATTGAATATCAACATCAAATTTATTTTGACCTTGAAGAGACCATTGTGCCACCGTCGGCCCAATGCTGATGCCTTGAGGGAATGGGTAGGCATTTACCTGTGCTGATCCAGCCCATAGGTTGGTGGAATTTTGCTTTTGTGCCAAGACCTGAACTTGGCTATTCCCGCAACTTATTTTGGCTTCAGCCTTGAGACCGAAGTGCCCTTGGCGAATTTGTCCTTGAAGGGACCAGGTTCCGGAATCAGGCAGATAAGGCAGGAATTCATGAATTTGTTTGGCCTTGGTAGCTGGCTTCAACGGCTCCACCCAATTCTCTTGGATCCTCTGAAGGACGGGTGCCCACTGGGAATGGGCCATCAAGGACCACGAGAGCGAGAGCAAGGTATCGGTAACACCGGGTGGGTAGGGCGTGGCCTTTGGAGGGATTTGGGTCTGCCACTGTCCGGAGGACTGCAAGGTTATTCCGCTCGCCACGTCTCCCGTCAATCCGGACCACGTCAGAAGGCCACCGTTCCATTCCAGGGTGGGGCAATGAAGGGTCCATGCCGGCCAAGGGTTGGAAGCCCTTAACCATCGATTCAAATGACCTTCGACCATTCGAATGCGTGTACTGCTCGCGACAATCGAATTGGCGGAATTCACCTCCAATGCAGGGATCTGCAATTCGAGTTCCGGATGGTCCAAATGAATGCGCCTTGCAAGGACCTTGCCGTTGGGCCAGCCGATCAAGGTGCCTTTGCCAGAGAAGGGGATCGGGGTGCTCGCGAGTACATGCCGGAAGGAGACCCGCATTTGCCAACGATCTGGCTTGATGTTTAGGTGGGTCAAGGCGAGATTCGTTGTTCTACGTGGGCGGAAGCCACCCAAGTCGGGATAGCCTGAAATTTGCCAATCGATCTTACGTAACAAAACACGATTCAAAGAAAGGCTGGTACTCTGCCGTCCTCGGTTTGATGATTTGGGGATTCTTTGCCAAAAGCATTCCCAATTGCTTTGGCTCAAGGACGGCTTGGCCCCCAAGGTTTTGGTCTTTTTTTGGGGATGGATGAACACCGTGGCATCTTCTACGACAATCGATTGGAATCGTACGGACCCTCGAAGGGGGTTTATGGATCGCCAAATCAAGTCAATTTGGCTTATGGTCAACAAGGTGTCGCTGTGGCAACCCATCACTTGGATGCTGTTTACCCGGAGGCCGTTCCAACCTAAATCAAAACTTCCAAGGCGAACCTCAGAGCCGATTTGCGAGGTTAGGCTTTGGCTTACAATCTTCAAAACCCAGGTTTGTCCGAACCTTGTCCCCAACAAGACCGTCAAGGATCCAATCGCCAAAACCAAGATCAAGCCCAAGGCAAGCCCAAGGGCCCGTATGGCCTGAAGGAAATGAGGTTGACGCGGGTTATTGGAATTCATGGGTTATCCAACGGAGGAAAAGGGTTCGGCGGATAAGGGATTCGTTTTTGTATTGAATTTGGCGTAAAGCTATGGAATATAGGCCATTTTTGCAGGAATACGTTTCCAATGATCCTCGCCATCGAAAGTTCTTGCGACGATAGCTCCGTGGCTTTGCTGAAGGGCCATCGGTTGATTGGTTTGAAGCAATCGGGACAGGAGGAGCATCAGCGATTTGGAGGCGTGGTTCCGGAGTTGGCATCCAGGGCACATCAGGAGTGGTTATCGTTGATGATCAAGGATTTGATTCACGATACCTCAACCTCTTGGTCCGATGTGCAGGCCATCGCCTACACCCAAGGCCCGGGCTTGATGGGTTCCTTGATGGTGGGATCTGCCGTTGCCAAGGGATTGGCCCTTACGCTGGATATCCCCTTGATAGGGGTCAATCATTTGCATGGTCATTTGGTCTCGCATTTTGTAGAACATGAACCGGAGGGGATATTCCCCATGCTATCCTTAACGGTATCCGGGGGTCATACGCATTTGGTATGGATGGAATCATGGTTGGAAGGCAGCATGTTATGCGAAACCCTGGACGATGCTGCAGGGGAGGCCTTCGACAAATGCGCCAAAATGTTGGGGCTGCCATACCCCGGCGGGCCGGTTTTGGACCGCTTGGCCAGGGAGGGCAATCCTGGAGCTTATGCCTGGCCCCTCCCTCAATTAGGAAATGAAGCATACAGTTTTAGTGGACTGAAAACAAGTGTTTTGTATTATTTGGCCAAGCAGAAACCAGACCTTGAGGATCGCCAAGATTCTGCCCTGAGGGATCTCTGTGCCTCCATACAGTCCACGGTGGTCGAGGTCCTGATGAGGCCGGTCGTTCATCATGCGGGCCTTAGGAAGCCACGAAGCCTGGGGCTTGCGGGCGGTGTTGCAGCCAACTCCTTGCTTCGCTCCCGCTTCTTGGCTTTGGGCGAGCATTTGGGATGCCAAGTGCATATCCCCCCCATGAGCTGGTGTACCGATAATGCGGCCATGATCGCGGCATCGGCGCGCATCCTTTTGGAACATGGGAAAATATCGGGGGAGGCCATGGGCCAGAAGCCATTACCCCGCTGGCCGTTGATGGAATACCTTGGCGAACTTTCCGTCTTAAACCTGGGCCTGCAAGGCGGGTCATAGCGCTGTGCCAGATTCAACAGATTCACCGGATTCGTTGTCATCGCCGGAAGGCGTTTCTGCCCAGAAGGCCTGGGAGCTGGAATTGCTCGCTGAATTTGCCAACGAAGCGACCCGCAACAGGGCCTTCACCAAGTTGATGGAGCGCTACCGCAAAGCCCTCTACTGGCATATCCGTCGCATGGTTTTGGATCATGATGAGACCGATGATCTGCTGCAGAACACCTTTATTCGCTGTTATCAGGGCTTGGACCGCTTTGAGGCCCGATCCGGCCTGTACACCTGGCTCTACCGAATTGCAACCAACCTCTGCCTTTCTCATTTAAGCCAAAAGAAGCGTCGTCGTATGCTATCGCTGAGCGATGATGCCGTGAGGTTGGAGGCCGAACTCAAGAGGGTGACCCCCCAGGAACGGATGGGCTCGCCGGAATACTTGCTGGAGAAGGCCTTGTTGAAGCTGCCCCCTAAGCAGCGCCTGGTCTTCCAGATGCGGTACTACGACGAATTGCCGTATGAGCAGATGTCGGAAATTCTGGGAACCAGTGAAGGCGCCCTCAAGGCCTCTTACCATCTCGCCTTCAAAAAAGTAGAAGCAATCTTGAGGCGCCGTTAAACCCAGCCCCACCTTCTCATGTCCATAAACCAATCCTCATAAACATGGATCTCCAACGCCATCCCAAGATTGCTTTCAAGCAGGATTACCCGGTTCCAGAAGGGTATGATGAGGGATTCTCCCACCGTGTTTGGGCGCGTTTGGAGAGGGTCGATGAGGATGCTCCTGCGCTGAATCCCGGTGTAGTCACCGTCCTTTTGGCGTGGTCGGGCAATGCAAGGGCTTGGGCAGTGGCAGCCAGTTTGGCATTGGTGGTGGGGGGGTGGTTTCTGGGGCGCCTGTGGTGGTCCGGTACTGAGCCTGCCATCGGGGCCAATTCTTCCTCGGATTTGTTGGCCAATCTCCCTGCAGAGGAGGCCCATGATGCCGTTCTGCATAGCGCAAATTTGGAGCTCCTTGAAGAGGTCGTGGAGCAAGATCCCAACAGCCAAGTCCTGCTAAGTGAATGGGCAGAACAAATTAGCAACGACCCTGTGACCATGCAAGAAGCCCTCACCGCCTTACCCCATGACCTGGGTGCCTTGGTGGAAGAGGCGGAGATCGAAATTTAATCTTTGATTTAATCAAATAAAATTAATTTATTATAAATCAGTTAATTACAAAAAAATATATTCTAAAATTAAAGCCATGATGAAGTACGTTTTCGCTTTCGCCTTGCTATGCACTTTTGCGGCCACCGCCGAAACGCTGCCCCAAGAAAGAATCAAAGCGGCCAGGGTGGCCTACCTCAGCAGGGAGTTAAGCCTAAGTCCTGAGGAAGCCGAGAAATTTTGGCCGGTGTACAACCAATACGATGAGCAACGCGAAGACCTTAGGGCCAGAATTCGTGATCTCATGGAAGAATCCCGAACCAGAGGGTATTCCAGTGATGACAAAGCCAATGCCGCCTTGGATGAAATGTTGAGCATCCGGGAGCAGGAATTGCAGCTCGAAAGGAATTTCCGGAAATCCATGCAGGGTATTCTGCCATCACGCAGACTGGTGGTGTTGCATCAAGCCGAAAGGGAATTCCAGAAGGAGTTGATTCGGCGAATCCAAGACCGTAGGGAGCCCATACGCCCCAACCACGGCAGGCGCTAAGTTTGCTCCTGTGGAGCACAGCCATTTGAGGGACCTGTTCAGGAGGCATATCGCCCCAACCTCGCCTTGGTCCATGGCCTTGGAGGTGGACCGAGCAGAGGGCTCTTACATCTACGATTACCGGGGCAAGGGCTACCTGGATTTTATTTCTGGGATTTCGGTAAGTATTGTGGGGCATCGGCATCCTGTCGTTCATCGTGCAGTGACCGAGCAATTGGACCGCTATTGGCATACCATGGTTTACG
>Ga0214921_10001915_pt1 | contig 34834 bp, 34 predicted proteins | sample LL1505_MetaG_FD_177992 | JGI IMG/M metagenome (GOLD analysis project Ga0214921, IMG submission 177992) | Freshwater microbial communities from Lake Lanier, Atlanta, Georgia, United States - LL-1505 | ecosystem: Environmental > Aquatic > Freshwater > Lake | place: USA: Georgia | collected... | reverse complement strand
GGTTCACGCCCTCCCGTCGTAGCAATTCGGCTTTTCGCGCCAGCCCGAGGCCAAATCCACCCAATCTGCCGTCGCTGGCAATCACCCGATGGCAAGGCACCAACACCGCCACTGGATTGGCGCCACAGGCCTGGGCCACCGCGCGATACGCACGCGGCCGGCCGACCCGCCGCGCCAGCTCGGCGTAGCTGATAACGCTACCGGGCGGAATCGCCCGCAGCTGTTGCCACACCAAGCGCTGGAAGTCGGTGCCGACCAGATCGATTGCAGGTCCAGGACCCCACGCTCCGCCCGGCTGCTCGACCACTTGCAGCGCGTACGCCAGTTCGGCGTGCTGTGCCGCCGCCGATGCGCGCAAGGCGCGGTGCGGCCAGCGCCGACGGAGCTGTGCCAGTAGCGCGGTGTCCTCATCGCCGAGCGTCAGCCAGCAAATGCCACGCTCACTGACGCCCAACAGCAGAGTGCCGAGGCTGCAGGTGGCGCTGACGTACCCGATGGCTTCTGACGACGTCATGCCAACCGCGCCTGGCTACGAGGCCCGCGCCTCATTCAAGGTTCTGTACCTGTTCGCGGATCTGTTCGATCAGCACCTTGAGGTTCATCGACACCTGACTGGTGTCGACCGCCACCGACTTCGAGCCCAGCGTGTTGGCCTCGCGCTGCAACTCCTGCAGCAGAAAGTCCAAGCGCTTGCCGACCACCCCGCCAGTGGTGAGCAGCCGTTCCAACTCGTCGAGGTGAGTGCGCAATCGGCCGATCTCCTCGTCGATATCGATGCGCGTGGCGAACAGTGCCAGCTCCTGCGCCAGCCGCGCCGGGTCAGCGTCGACCAGCGCCTCGCGCAGACGCGCGGTCAGGCGCTCGCGGTACTCGGCCACCAGTGCCGGAATGCGTGGCGCCACTGCAGCCACTTCGGCGCGCATCGCCGCCACCTTGTCGAGCAGCAGCGCCGCCAGACGACCGCCCTCGCGGGCGCGGGTGGCGTCGAGCTGGTCGAGGGCCGCCGCCAATGCGTTGAGCACCTCGCCGTGCAGGGCCTCGGCGTCCGGTTGCGCCTGATCGAGCACGCCGGGCCAGCGCAAAAGATCAGCTACGCTCAGTTGACGCGCGTCGTGCAGCACGTTGAGCACTTGTTTTTGCCACTCGGCCAGGGTCTGCAGCATCTGCACGTCAGGACGCACGCCGCTGCCACCACCCGCTGGCGCCTGCCAGCTGACACGCACGTCCACTTTGCCGCGGCTCAGCCGCGCCGCCACCGCCTCACGCAGCGCCGGCTCGACGCTGCGCAACTCGTCGGGCAGCCGCACCATCGGTTCAAGATAGCGGTGATTGACGCTGCGCAAGTCGACGCCGATGCGGCCATGGGGCGTGTCACGGGTGACGCTGGCGAAGCCGGTCATGCTGCGGATCATGGCGATTCCTCGGACGGTGACGGTGGGCGTGGCGGCCGAAACCCGCGCCGCGGACGGGCATCGGCGCGGCGCCGACGCGCGGTCTTGGGGTCGGCGGTGAGCGGCCGGTAGATCTCCAGTCGGTCGCCGTCTTCGAGCACCGTGTCGGTAGTCACCGGGCGACTCCAGACACCCAGCAGCGGCTCACCGATCTGCAACTCGGGACACTGCTCGAGCAGACGCGATGCGATCAGTGCCTGTGCCGCGGTGGTGCCGCGCGGAAGTCGCAGCGGCACCAGCCACTGCGCGTCGGGTCGCGCGTAGGCGACCTCGACAGCGAGCTCAGAGTCCGCTGCCATACACCTCGTCGGCGCGCTTCTCGAAACCTTGGACGAACGTGCTGGCGATGCGACTAAACACCGGGCCAATCACCTTCTCCAGCAGCTTGGTCGAAAACTCCCACGACAAGCGCAGCTCCACCTTGCAGGCGTCCTCACCCAGGGGTGTGAACACCCACTCACCCTCAAAGCGCCGGAATGGGCCGTCCACCAGACTAATCACCATATGGTTGGGCAACTTGGCGTTGCGCGTGTGAAAGTGCGCCTTCACGCCATGAAAGTTGATGTTGATGCGGGCCTCGGTCACTTCGGGCGTGCTCTCTTTGAGCTCGACGCCACCACACCACGGCAGGAACGCCGGGTAGTCCTCGACCCGATCGACCAAGTCGAACATCTGCTGCGCCGAGTGCGTGACCAGAACCGACTGAATGACCTGCGACATCCACCTGCCTGCAACGTAAAATGGACAGTTTACTGGAAGCACCGTGAGCATCGTCGACAACCGCAAGGCATGGCACGACTACTTCATCGAAGAGAAGTACGAGGCCGGGCTGGTTTTGCAGGGCTGGGAGGCTAAAGCCATCCGGGCCGGTCGCGTGCAGCTGAAAGAAGCCTACGTGGTGCTCAAGAGCGAAGAAGTTTGGTTGATCGGCTGCCACATCACGCCACTGACCGCGGCGTCGACGCACGTTCACGCCGACCCCACACGCAGCCGCAAGTGCCTGCTCAACGCGGGCGAGATCGCCAAGCTGATCGGCTCGGTGGAGCGCGCCGGCTACACCTTGGTGCCGCTCGACCTGCATTACAACCGCGGCCGCATCAAGCTGGAGGTCGGTCTGGCACGCGGCAAGAAACAGCATGACAAGCGCGAGGCCGAGAAAGACCGCGAATGGCAACGCGAGCGCCAGCGGCTCATGCGCAATGACCAAAAGCGAGGCAACTAGCATGCGAGTCAACGGCGTCCCGATGCGGGCGATCTGGCGCGACGGCGCACGAGTGGCGTTCATCGACCAGACGCGCCTGCCGCACCGGATCGCGGTGGTCCACGCCGACAGTGTCACGCTGATGGCGCAGGCGATTGCCAGCATGCAGGTGCGCGGTGCTCCGCTGATCGGTGCTGCGGCAGCGTTTGGAGTGGCGCTGGGCGCCCAGCGCGACGCGTCCGACGAGGGCTTGCGCGCAGCGGTCGACGCGCTCGCGGCCACTCGCCCTACCGCCGTCAACCTGCAGTGGGCGCTGCGCCAGATGCAAACGCGGCTGACCCCGCTGCCGGTGGCCGAACGCGCGGCCGCAGCTTGGGTCGCTGCCCAGCAGATCGCCGACGATGACGTCGCCACCAATGCGGCCATCGGTCAGCACGGACTCGAACTGATCCGCGGCCTGCAACCGCGCAGTAGCCGCCTCAACCTGCTCACCCATTGCAATGCCGGCTGGCTTGCCACGGTCGACGGCGGTACCGCGCTGGCGCCGGTCTACGCCGCGCTGGATGCCGGACTCGACATCCACGTCTGGGTCGACGAGACCCGACCACGCAACCAAGGCGCGGCCCTCACGGCCTGGGAGTTGGGCCAGCACGGCGTGCCGCACACCGTCATCGCTGACAACGCTGGCGGCCATCTGATGCAGGCCGGGCGGGTGGATGCGGTGATCGTTGGCGCCGATCGCATCGCCGCCAACGGCGACGTCGCCAACAAGATCGGCACCTATCTCAAGGCGCTGGCCGCACACGACTGCGGCATCCCGTTCTGGGTCGCGGCGCCGGTGTCAACACTCGACCCGCTGATCGCCGACGGCGTCGCCGGCATCCCGATTGAGACCCGCCACGCCGACGAAGTGCACTGGTTGAGCGGGGTCGACACCACCGGCCGCAAGCGCCGTGTACGCATCACACCCGAAGGTAGTTCAGCACTTAACCCGGCGTTTGATGTCACACCTGCTCGTCTGGTGAGCGCCATCATCACCGAGTCGGGAGCCGTGCCCGCCAACCGCGAAGGCGTAGTGAGCGCCATCGTCGGCAAAGGCCAGCGGGCGCGTGCCAACCGTGACCTTTGACCCGCCTACCCGGCCTACACCGCCATGACCGCCAAGCCGACACCGCACACCGAACTCATCCGCCTGATGCAAGACCTGGTCGCGCAAGGCATCAACCGCGGCGCCAGCGGCAACGCCAGTGTCCGGCACGGCCGCGGCATGCTCATCACGCCCTCGGCGCTGCTGCCCGATGCGCTCACGCCCGAGACCTTGGTTGAGGTCGACCTGGACGGCCGCTACGACCATCCGCTCAAGCCCTCGAGCGAATGGCGCATCCACCGCGACATCTACGCCGCCCGCGCCGACATCGACGCCATCGTCCACACCCATTCGACGCACGCGGTGGCACTGGCCTGCCTGCGCGAGCCGCTGCCGCCGTTCCACTACATGGTGGCCATGGCCGGTGGCTGCGACATCCGCTGCTCGGACTACGCGATATTCGGCAGCGAGGCGCTGAGCCGCACCGCGCTTGCCGCACTGGAGGGTCGAACCGCTTGCCTGCTGGCCAATCACGGCCTGATCGCCTGCGGCAGCAGTCTCGATCGCGCCGCCACCCTGGCTAGCGAAGTCGAGCACCTGTGCGAGGCTTATCTCAAAGCGCGCGCCGTCGGCGAGCCGGTGCTGTTGACAGACACCGACATCACCGACGTACTGGAGCGCTTCGAACGCTACCGGCAAGGCCAGCTTGACTGAAGCGGGTCGCCGTGACGGCGGTCTGACACGCGTCACCTGATTGCAATGTAATGGTAATAATCCAGAAACGCTCACTTGCACCCCCGACGCATGTGCGTAGAATCCCCGGGAACACACATTTAGGAAACTTTCCATGCTGCATGGTCTGATCGAATTGCCGTGGTGGGGTTACGTCGTTGTTGCCCTGACCTTGACCCACATCACCATTGCATCGGTCACCATCTACCTGCACCGCCATTCGGCGCACCGGGCGCTCGACTTGCACCCGATTCCGGCACACTTCTTTAGGTTCTGGCTCTGGCTGACCACCTCGATGGGCACTCAGCAGTGGACCGCCGTGCACCGCAAGCACCACGCCCGTTGCGAAACCGAAGACGACCCGCACAGCCCGCAGATGCTCGGCATTTCCAAGGTGTTGTGGGAGGGCGCCGAGCTCTATGCCGCCGCCAAACAAGACGCCGCCATGATCGAAACCTTCGGCCGCGGCTGCCCGGACGACTGGATCGAGCGAAACCTCTACATGCCGCACCAGAACCTCGGCATCCTCTTGATGCTGGGCATCGACGTGCTCTTGTTCGGACCGATCGGCTTCACGGTCTGGGCGGTGCAGATGATCTGGATCCCGCTGTTCGCCGCCGGCGTCATCAACGGCATCGGGCACTTCTGGGGCTACCGCAACTTTCAGTCGGACGACGCCAGCACCAATATTGTGCCTTGGGGCATCCTGGTCGGCGGCGAGGAGCTGCACAACAACCACCACGCCTTCGCCAGCTCGGCGCGCCTGTCCAACCGTTGGTACGAATTCGACATCGGCTGGTTCTACATCCGCGTACTCGAGATCATGGGCTTGGCCAGCGTCAAGAAAGTCGCTCCACGCCTCAAAACCGGCGAGTTCAAGCTCAATTGCGACCAAGCCACCCTGCAAGCGGTTATCACCCATCGCTCAACGGTGCTGCAGGAGTTTGCCCGCGACATCAAGGCCACCTGCGCGGCTGAGCTGGCGCGCCTGTCGGCCTCACAGGCCTCGCTCAACATCCGCTGGAACACGGTGCGCCGCTGGCTCAAGCTCGACAAGGCCGCACTGCCAGCCGCCGAGCAAGCGCGAGTCAGTTCGGCGCTGGAATCCAGCGCGGTCCTGGCCACCGTGCAGTGCATGCGCGAGGAACTCGGCCAACTGTGGGCGCGTTCCAACGCCACCAGCGAGCAGCTGGTGCAGCAACTCAACGACTGGTGCCACCGCGCCGAGGCGAGCGGCATTGAAGCCCTGGCGCAGTTTTCGCGTCGCCTGCGCTGCTACGCTTGAGCGACGCGACCGCGCTTAGGCCGCGGTCAGCTCGTCGATGCTGATGACCGAGCCGGGCTCGCCGGCCCGGTAGCCAGCCAACTCGGTCACGCTGCTGGAAAACCGCTCGCCAGCGAGAATCGCGAGAAAACGCTGTGCCGGACGCTGTACAGCCGTGTCACGGTGCATCGCCAATACGTAGCGCTCCTCGGCCATCGGCACGAATTCGAGACCGAACCGAGAAGCCGCTGCTTCCACCCCAAAGCCCGCGTCCACTTGTCCACTGGCCACGTGCGCAGCCACGGCGGCATGGGTGAACTCGACGCTGCCGTAGCCAGCGATCGCAGCTGGGTCGATGCCGGAGCGTTCGAGCATGGCATCGAGCAACACCCGCGTTCCGGCACCCTCTTGCCGGTTGATAAAGCGCAGACCCGGACGCGCCAGATCCGCAAGGCCTTGCACGCCCATGGGATTGCCGGGTGCCAGCAGCAGGCCCTGGGTCCGCGTGACCAGCCGCACCAGACGGTGGCTGCGCGGCTTAAACCAACGCGCATAGCGCTCGAACAGGGGCGCGGCAAGCGGCCCAACCGGCAGATGAAAGCCGGCCATATCGGCCTGTCCGCGGACCATGGCGGCCACCGCGTCGACTGACGACAGATAGTTGAGTTCGAGCCGCAAGCCGCCCTCAGCCGCCACCAATTCGGGCAGCAAGGCAACCGCGTAGCCGTGGCTGGCGGCCAAACGCAGCGTCGGTTCGGCCTCGACCACGGCACGGTTGATCTCGCGATCGATCTCTTGCGCAAGATTGTGCAACTGCGGTCCTAACCGCGCCTGCACCCGCTCGGCAGCCCACGCCAGCGTCTCACCCAAGGGTGCCAAGCTAGCGCCGCGACCTCGGGCCAGATCAACCAGCGGCGACCCGAAAAACGACGACCACTGATTGAGCAGGTTCCAGCAGTGTCGGTAGCTGTAGCCGACGTCCCGGCTGGCGGCAGTCAGACGCCCGTGCTGACGCACGGCCGCGAGCAAGCGAAACAGCAGCGGGTCGATTTCGCGACCGAGATCATCGCGGAAACGCAGAGCAGGTTCGATGCGAATCACGGCGTCCGTCCAAACAAAGTTATAAACAACAGTTCATATAGTCAATACAGTACCAGACAGTTAATCTAGCCAGCAAATAAGGCTATACGCCTAACAAATTGCTGCAATCTGGTGCATATCTAATAGTATAAGTCGTAGTGATGTCTTGGGGAGGAGAGCAGCGTGAAGCCCGAATTGCCACCGGTTCTTAAGCAGGTCGCCGAACTGATCGATCCACTGGTCGATCTGCCGGGCGCGACTCTGCCCATGCTGCACGCCATTCAGGACGGCATTGGCTACGTGCCTGACGAGGCCGTGCCGATGATCGCCGAGCGCCTCAACCTGTCGCGCGCTGAGGTTCACGGTGTGGTCACCTTCTACCACCACTACCGTCGCCACGCGCCGGGCAAACATGTCGTGCAGATCTGTCGCGCTGAGGCGTGTCAGTCGATGGGCGCCCGGCAACTGGAGGCGCACGCGCGCAAGACCCTCGGCTGCGACTACCACGAGACCACGGCCGACGGCGCCATCACCCTCGAGGCGGTCTACTGCCTTGGCAACTGCGCCTGCGCCCCGGCCATCCGTGTTGACGACGAGATCGTCGGCCGCGTCAGCAATGCGCGCTTCGACGAGGTCATCGCCGAACTGCGTGAGGAGGCCCAAGCATGAGCACCACCGTCTACGTCCCCTGCGATTCCAGCGCGCTGTCGCTTGGCGCTGAGAAGACCGCGCAGGCCATCGCCGCCGAAGCCGCGCGTCGCGGCGCCGCTATCACACTGGTCCGCAATGGCTCGCGTGGCCTGTTCTGGCTCGAACCGATGGTCGAGGTCGAGACCCCGGCCGGCCGCGTCGCCTATGGCCCTGTTCAGCCCAAGGACGTCGCCAGCCTGTTCGAGGCAGGGTTCCTCACTGGCGGCAAACACGCATTGTCGCTGGGCTTAAGCGAAGAGATTGCCTACCTGAAGAACCAGGAGCGTCTGACCGCCGCCCGCGTCGGCCTCGGCGATCCGCTCTGCCTCGACACCTACGCCGCTCACGGCGGCTGGCAGGGCCTCAAGAACGCGGTCGGCATGTCCGGCGCCGAGGTGGTCAAGGAAGTCACCGAGTCCGGCCTGCGCGGCCGCGGCGGTGCGGCCTTCCCCACTGGCATCAAGTGGAACACGGTGCTCAACACCCCGGGTGCGCAGAAGTACATCGTCTGCAACGCCGACGAAGGCGACTCGGGCACCTTCTCCGACCGCATGCTGATGGAGGGCGACCCCTACACCCTCGTCGAGGGCATGACCATCGCCGGCGTGGCGGTGGGCGCCACGCAGGGTTACATCTACCTGCGTTCGGAATACCCGCACGCCTTCAAGACGCTGAAAGAAGCCATCCGACGCGCCCGCGAGGCGGGCTATCTGGGCACGGATGTGCTCGGCTCAGGCAAGACCTTTGAACTGGAAGTGCGACTCGGCGCCGGTGCCTACATCTGCGGCGAGGAGACCAGCCTGCTGGAGAGCCTCGAGGGCAAGCGCGGCATCGTCCGCTTCAAGCCGCCGCTGCCGGCCATCGAGGGTCTGTTCGGCAAGCCGACGGTGATCAACAACGTCATCTCGCTGTGCTCGGTGCCGATCATCCTCGCCAAGGGCGGCAAGCACTATCAAGACTTCGGCATGGGCCGTTCGCGCGGCACCCTGCCCTTCCAGCTCACCGGCAACATCAAGCACGGTGGCCTGGTCGAAAAGGCCTTCGGCCTTACGCTTAACCAGTTGCTGTACGACTTCGGCGGCGGCTCTGCCAGCGGTCGTCCGATTCGTGCCGTGCAAGTCGGTGGTCCGCTGGGCGCCTATGTACCGGAATCGCAGTTCGACCTGCCACTCGACTACGAGGCTTACAGCAAAGTCAACGCCATGATCGGCCACGGTGGTGTAGTGGTGTTCGACGACACCGTGGACATGGCCGAACAGGCCCGCTACGCCATGGAGTTCTGCGCCATCGAGTCGTGCGGCAAGTGCACGCCGTGCCGCATCGGTTCGACCCGCGGCACCGAGGTCATGGACGCGATCATCGCCGGCCGTGACGTCGAAACCAACATCGCGCTGATGCGCTCGCTCTGCGACACCATGCTCAACGGCTCGCTCTGCGCGCTTGGCGGTATGGCGCCCTACCCGGTGCTCTCTGCGCTCAACCATTTCCCGGAAGACTTCGCCATCCAGCGCGAAGCTGCCGCTGCCTGAGGAGGCTCAAATGTCACTCCCCCGCGATGTTGATTACGGCACCCCCGCCCGCGAATCCGAGAAGCTGGTCACTCTGAGCATCGACGGCATCGAGGTCTCGGTCCCGGCCGGCACCTCAGTGATGCGCGCCGCGCAAGACGCCGGCAACGCCATCCCCAAGCTGTGCGCGACCGACAGCCTGGAGCCGTTCGGCTCCTGCCGCCTGTGCCTGGTCGAGATCGAGGGCCGCCGCGGCTACCCGGCCTCGTGCACGACGCTGGTCGAGCCGGGCATGCAGGTGACCACACAGTCGCCGAAGCTGGCGGAAATCCGCAAGGGTGTGATGGAGCTCTACATCTCCGATCACCCGCTCGACTGCCTCACCTGCTCGGCCAACGGCAACTGCGAACTGCAAGACATGGCCGGCGTCGTCGGTCTGCGTGAGGTGCGCTACGGCTACGAAGGCGCGAACCACTTCGATGTCCGCTCCGGCACCGTCAAAGACTTCTCCAACCCGTACTTTGCGTATGACCCGAGCAAGTGCATCGTCTGCAACCGTTGTGTGCGTGCGTGCGAAGAAACGCAAGGCACCTTCGCACTGACCATTTCCGGCCGCGGCTTCGAGTCGCGCGTCTCGCCGGGCATGGACGAGCCGTTCATGGACTCCGAATGCGTGAGCTGCGGCGCCTGCGTGCAGGCCTGCCCGACCGCAACCCTGATGGAAAAGTCAGTGACTCTGCACGGTCAGGCCGAAAAGAGCACCGTGACCACCTGCGCTTACTGCGGCGTCGGCTGCTCGTTTAAGGCCGAGACCAAGGGCAATCAAGTGGTGCGCATGGTCCCCAACAAGGACGGCCACGCCAACCACGGCCACAGCTGCGTTAAGGGCCGTTTCGCCTGGGGTTACGCCACCCACAAGGACCGCATCACCTCGCCGATGATCCGAGCCAGCATCGACGAACCGTGGCAAGAGGTCAGCTGGGAAGTCGCGATCAACCACGCCGCCAGCGAGATCAAGCGCATCCAGGGCAAGTACGGTCGTGACTCGGTGGGCGGCATCGTCTCATCACGCTGCACCAACGAAGAAGGCTATCTGGTGCAGAAGCTGGTGCGTGCGGCCTTCGGCAACAACAACGTCGACACCTGTGCCCGCGTCTGCCACTCGCCCACCGGCTACGGCCTGAAGCAGACTTTGGGCGAATCCGCTGGCACGCAAACCTTTGATTCGGTGATGAAATCAGACGTCATCATGATCATCGGCGCCAACCCGTCGGCCGGTCACCCGGTGTTCGCCTCGCAGATGAAGCGTCGCCTGCGCCAGGGCGCCAAGCTGATCGTGGTCGACCCACGCGTCACCGAGAGCGTGTCCGGTCCGCACTACAAGGCCGACTACCACCTGCAGCTCAAGCCGGGCACCAACGTCGCCATCATCAATGCCCTGGCGCACGTGGTGGCCACCGAAGGGCTGGTCAACGAGGCGTTTGTGGCCGCCCGCTGCGAGGACGATTCGTTCCGCGTGTGGCGTGACTTCATCAGCAAGCCGGAGAACTCGCCCGAAGCCATGGAAGCCGTAACCGGCGTGCCCGCCGAGCAGATCCGTGGCGCTGCGCGCCTCTTCGCCACCGGCGGCAACGCCGCCATCTACTATGGCCTTGGGGTGACCGAGCACAGCCAGGGCTCGACCATGGTGATCGGCATCGCCAACCTCGCCATGGCCACCGGCAACATCGGTCGTGATGGCGTAGGTGTGAACCCGCTGCGCGGCCAGAACAATGTCCAAGGCTCGTGCGATATGGGCTCATTCCCGCACGAACTGCCAGGCTACCGCCACGTCTCGGACGCCGCTGCCCGCGCGCTGATCGGCGGTGACTGGGGTGTCACGCTAGACAGCGAGCCGGGTCTGCGTATTCCCAATATGTTCGAAGCGGCGATGGACGGCACCTTTATGGCGCTGTACTGCGAAGGCGAAGACATCATCCAGTCTGACCCCAACACCCAGCACGTTGAAGCCGCATTGCGCGCCATGGAGTGTGTCATCGTGCAGGACCTGTTCCTCAACGAGACCGCCAAGTTCGCGCACGTGTTCTTCCCGGGCTCGAGCTTCCTCGAGAAGAATGGAACCTTCACCAACGCCGAGCGCCGCATCTCGCCGGTGCGCAAGGTGATGAAGCCGCTCGCCGGTTACGAGGACTGGGAAGTCACGCAGCTGCTCGCCAACGCATTGGGCTACCCGATGAACTACAAGCATCCGTCCGAGATCATGGACGAGATCGCTCGCCTGACGCCGACCTTCCATGGCGTCAGCTACGAGAAGATCGACCGCTTGGGCAGCATTCAGTGGCCTTGCAACGACGACCACCCGGAAGGCACGCCGATCATGCACATCGACGAGTTCGTGCGCGGTAAAGGCCACTTCATGCCGACCGCGTACGTCCCGACCGACGAGCGCACGACCCGCCAGCATCCGCTGATCCTGACGACTGGGCGCATCCTGTCGCAGTACAACGTTGGCGCGCAGACCCGCCGCACCGAGAACTCGCAGTGGCACGACGAGGACATCCTCGACATCCACCCGGCCGATGCGGAGACGCGTGGTGTCAATGAAGGTGACTGGGTCGGCATCTCGAGCCGGGCTGGCAGCACGGTGCTGCGTGCACGCATCACCGACCGCTTGCAGCCGGGTGTGGTCTACACGACCTTCCATCACCCGTTCTCGGGCGCCAACGTCATCACCACCGACAACTCGGATTGGGCGACCAACTGCCCCGAGTACAAGGTGACGGCGGTTGAGGTGACACGCGTGACGCAGCCGTCGGACTGGCAGCAGCGCTATCGTCACTTCTCGGATCAGCAGATCGACAAACTGCCAGGCCGCCGTAAGGAAACCGTGTGATCGACGAGCGCCCCGCCACGGCACGGTCCGGCGGCGGGCCGGCGGTCACCGAATCGCAGCCGGTCTGGCGACTGGCTTTGGCCGGTGGCGCGCCGGTGATGACCAACGAGTGGCTCGCCAACGAAGTGCCGGTAGCGCTGGTCTACAACGGCATCACGCACGTGGTGATGCTGGCCACACCCTGCGACCTTGAGGATTTCGCGCTGGGCTTCTCGCTGAGTGAGGGGATCATCGACAGCGCGGACGAACTTCGCAGCTGCGAAGTGGTAGAGGGCTGCGGCGGCCTCGAACTGCAGATCGAGATCAGCAGCCGGGCGTTTGCCGGACTCAAGGACCAGCGTCGCCAGCTGGCTGGGCGCACCGGTTGCGGCTTATGCGGTGCCGAAAGCCTTGAGCACGCTATGCGACCTGTCGCCCCCCTGACGCAACGCCCGCTGGTGCGTTTGCCACACGTCGCCACGGCGCTCGATGCGCTGGACGCCGCCCAGCAGATCCGCAACGACACCGGCGCCACGCATGCCGCAGCCTGGGTCGATGCCGACGGGCAACTGCAGCTGTGTCGCGAAGATGTCGGTCGCCACAATGCGCTAGATAAGCTCATCGGAGCGATCCGTCGCCAGCACCTCGCCACTGCCGGCGGTTTTGTGTTGATTTCCAGCCGCGCCAGTTACGAGATGGTGCAAAAGACCGCCCGCTCGGGGATTGCCGCACTGGTGGCGGTCTCCGCACCCACGGCACTCGCCGTTCGCGTGGCCAGCGAAGCCGGTCTGGCGCTCGCCTGCTGGGCGCGCGGTGATCGACTGACGGCCTACACCCATCCTGAGGCGTTTGTCGCCTGAACCCGCAATACCCGGAGGAGCCCCTATGGACGTCCATAATCTGGCCAAAATGGCCAACCAGATTGGCAGCTTTTTCGAGGCCTACCCCGACCGCAAGTTTGCCGAGGGCGAAATTGCCGGGCATATCCGCAAGTTCTGGGAGCCGCGCATGCGCTCGGTGATCTTCGACGAATTGGAGACGGTCAAAGGCGAATTGCATCCCACCGTCTACGCCGCGCTCCTTAGCCTCAAATCGGCGCACTAGTCACGCAGGGCGCTCAGCCGGCTGGCGATACGCGACAGCCCGGCGGCACGCAAAGCGTCCTCCGGCGCACCGATGGCCGCCACCCGACCCTGAGCCAGGATCACCGCGGTGTCGGCCAAGCAGGCCAATTCGTCCAGCGAATGGGTCACATAGACCATCGCTGTCCCTGACTGGCGCTGCACACCCTTTAGCCAATCGAGAATCTGCTCCCGACGCATCAGGTCGAGCGCGGCCAGCGGTTCGTCCAGCAGCAGCACGGCAGGTTGGGGCGCCAGCATGCGGGCGATCGCCACCCGCTGGCGCTCTCCACCCGACAGGGTGTCCACCCGCCGGTCGAGAAGATCGGCAATACCCAGCGTCTCAGCCAGGCTCACCAGATCGGCTGAGCCGACGTCCGGCTTCGGGTTCCAGCGCAATCCGTAGCCCAAATTGCCGCGCACATCGAGGTGATCGAACAGGCTGGCCTCCTGAAACACATAGCCGACCCTGCGCCGCCATACCGGCATGCACACCCCAGCGGCGGTGTCTTGCCACACCGCACCGGCGACGCAGACCCGCCCGCTTGCCGCCGGCTCGAGGCCGGCAATGGCCCGTAGCAAGGTGGTCTTACCGGCACCCGACGCCCCAAACACCACCGTGATGCCGCCCTCAGGCAGTTGCAGCTGCACGTCGAGGGCGAGTCCGGCGCGATCGAGCCTGAGGTCGATGTCGAGCGCGGGCGGATTCACGGCAGTACCCGCACGCGGCGGCGACCCAGCAGCGCCACGCCCAGCAAGATGACGAACGAGAACAGCAGCATCGCCGTGGCCAGGCCGTGGGCGCTGGCATAGTCCATGGCTTCGACGTGTCCGTATATCTGCGTCGAGATGACCTGCGTCCGGCCAGGAATGTTGCCGCCGATCATCAGCACCACGCCAAACTCGCCGACTGTGTGCGCAAAACTCAGAATCGCCGCCGTGATCAGCCCGGGGCGAGCCAAAGGCAAGGCAACCGTGCAGAACGCCTGCCAGGGCGTCGCACCGAGCGTCTGCGCCACCTCGAGCGGTCGTCGGCCGACCGCCTCAAAGGCGTCGCGCAGGGGTTGCACGGCGAACGGCAGCGAGTACACCACCGAGCCGATCAGCAGACCGGTGAACGTGAACGACAGCAGCCCCCAGCCCATAGACAGCGTAAACCGGCCCAGCGGACCGTCCGGCCCCATCAGCAGGAGCAGATAGAAGCCAAGCACCGTCGGCGGCAATATCAACGGCAGGGTGACCAATGCTGCAACGGGCGCACGCCAACGCGACGCTGTCGTGGCCAACCACCAAGCCACCGGCATGGCCAGCAGCAGCAACACGGCAGTGGTCGCCGCGGCGAGCTGCAGCGTCAAGCCAACGGCGGCAATGTCCGCAGCGCCTAGCCAGTCCAGACTCATTCTGGCGGAGTGTCGTAGCCGGCGCCACGAATCACGGCGCGCACCGGCTCGCTGCGCAAAAAGCCGATGAAGGCGGCGGCAGCGGGACTGTCGCGCCCTGGGTTGAGCAACACCGCCTGCTGCACGATCGGCTCGTGCAAGCGGGCCGGCACGAGCCACGCCGAGCCCTCGGCAATGCGGCCATCAACCTGAACCTGCGAGAGCGCCACAAAGCCCAACGGGGCGTTGCCGGTGGCGACAAACTGATGCGCTTGGGTGATGTTCTCGCCGGTGACCAGACGCGGCTGCAGGCGCTCGTAGAGGCCCAGCGCGCGCAGGGTTTGGACTGCGGCCGCGCCGTAGGGCGCCAGCCGCGGATCGGCGATGGCCAAACGATCGACAGTGCTGCCGCGAAGAACCGCGCCGTCGCCATTCACCCGCCCAGGCTCGCGACTCCACAGCACCAGCCGGCCAATGGCGTAGGTGACACGCGAGCCGGACACCGCATGGCCCGAGCGCTCCAACTTGGCCGGCGTCTCGTCGTCGGCGGCGAGGAAGACCTCGAACGGGGCGCCGTTCTGAATCTGAGTGGCGAGCTTGCCAGTGGAACCGAACGACGCCGCCACCCTGTGACCCGTCTGCCGCTCGAACATACCCGCCAGCTTTTGCATCGGCGCGGTGAAGTTAGCGGCCACTGCCACGTGCACTTCAGCCGCGCCAACAGGCATCGGCAAGACCCAGCCGACCAGCAGCAGAGCGACTGCAGTCCGAACCATCCACCCCTCCCGTCTGGTATTCACGTTGGATAGTGTAGGGCAGCGCGCAGCGCGGCCCACACGCTAGGTTCTGGCGCCGTTTCGACAAACCATACGCCGTGTGTCGCACACACTCGAATCGGTGTAATCTCGTGGCGATAAGACATGATTCAACGGCGCGGCCGTGCGGTTCACTCAACCGACGACGGCAAGAGGGCACAAAGCCCCGCGATCGCCGTACGGAGAAAAAGCTGTTGCTGCCGGTCGTTGCGGACTCGCATCGGGGCCCACGGGTTGGTGGCCACGGTGTTCATTCTGTGAAAACCAGCCTGCAATGGAGGATTGAATGATTTACGCCCATCCCGGCGAAGCCGGCGCCAAGATCCAATACAAGGCCCATTACGACAACTTCATCGGCGGCAAGTGGGTCGCCCCGATCAAGGGCCAATATTTCGACGTCGTCACCCCGATCAGCGGCAAGGTCTACACCAAGACCGCCCGCTCCACCGCCGAGGACATCGAGGCCGCACTCGATGCCGCGCACGCCGCTGCCGACAAGTGGGGCCGCACCGCGCCGACCGAGCGCTCGAACATCCTGCTCAAGATCGCCGACCGCATCGAGGCCAACCTCGAGATGCTGGCTTACGCCGAGACCGTCGACAACGGCAAGGCCATCCGCGAGACGCTGAACGCCGACATCCCCCTCTCGGCTGACCACTTCCGCTACTTCGCCGGCGCCCTGCGCGCCCAGGAAGGCTCAATCTCGGAGATCGACGAGAACACCGTCGCCTACCATTTCCACGAGCCGCTGGGCGTCATCGGCCAGATCATCCCGTGGAATTTCCCGATCCTGATGGCCGCCTGGAAGCTCGCTCCGGCCCTCGCCGCCGGCAACGCGGTGGTGCTCAAGCCGGCCGAATCGACCCCGATCTCGCTGCTGATCCTGGTCGAACTGATCGCCGACCTGCTGCCCCCGGGCGTGCTCAACGTGGTCAACGGCTACGGCCGCGAAGCCGGCCACCCCTTGGCCACCAGCACCCGCATCAACAAGATCGCGTTCACCGGCTCCACCTCGACCGGCCGCTTGATCGGCCAAGCTGCTGCCAACAACCTGATCCCGGCCACGCTGGAACTCGGTGGCAAGTCGCCCAACATTTTCTTCGCCGATGTTGCCGACCACGACGACAGCTTCTTCGACAAGGCCATCGAGGGTCTGGTGCTGTTCGCCTTCAACCAGGGCGAAGTCTGCACCTGCCCGTCGCGCGCCCTGATCCACGAATCCATCTACGACAAGTTCATGGAGCGCTGCATCGCGCGCATCAAGGCGATCAAGCACGGTAACCCGCTCGACACCGACACCATGATGGGTGCTCAGGCGTCGATGGAACAGGTCACCAAGATCGAGTCGTATCTGAAGCTGGGCAAAGAAGAGGGCGCCCAGTGCCTGACCGGTGGCAACCGCGCCCATCTGGCCGGTGACCTGGCCGGCGGCTATTACATCGAGCCGACCGTGTTCAAGGGCCACAACAAGATGCGCATCTTCCAAGAAGAGATCTTCGGCCCGGTTCTGGCCGTGACCACCTTCAAGACCGAAGAAGAAGCCGTCGCCATCGGCAACGACACGCTCTACGGTCTGGGCGCGGGCGTGTGGAGCCGCAACGGCAACGTCGCCTACCGCATGGGCCGTGCCATCAAGGCCGGTCGCGTGTGGACCAACTGCTACCACGCCTACCCGGCCCACGCGGCCTTCGGTGGCTACAAGCAGTCGGGTATCGGTCGCGAGACCCACAAGATGATGCTCGACCACTATCAGCAGACCAAGAACCTGTTGGTCAGCTACGCTGAGAGCAAGCTCGGTTTCTTCTAAGCTGCGGCGGTCGGTATCGTAGTCATACGGGGACCGGTGACGGTCCCCGTTCTCATTGAACGGGAGAAGACCCCATGGCGGACAAGGTTGTAGCCACGCCGGCGGCGCTGGCGTTTATCGAAATGCTCAAGGTCAAACACGGCCCCAACATGATTTTTCACCAGTCGGGTGGCTGCTGCGACAACAGCGCGGCCAATCTCTACATGGAAGGCGAAGTGATGGTGTTCAACGACGTCAAGCTCGGCGAGCTGGGCGGCATCCCGTTCTACATCAGCGCCTCGCAATACGAATTCTGGAAGCGCACGCAGATCATCATCGACGTGGTCGAGGGTGGCCTTGGCGGTACGTTCAGCATCGAAGCCTCGGAGGGCAAAGCCTTCATCGCCGATTCGCGGCTGTTCAGCGATGCCGAGTGGGCAGACCTGGTGGCTGCCGAACCCACACTCGACAACTAAACAAGACCGTTCCGATCGGCGGCACCGACACGCTTATAGCAACCGCGACCACGGTTGCGATTCACCCGATTTGTGATGTGTCATGGAAACTTCTTGATTGATTGCTTACACTAAGCAGTGATGGTTGAAGTTGACCATCAGACAAGGTCGGCCTCGGGTCGGCTTTGGCCGCACCGGAAGGCTGACTCATACTCGGCAAACTGGAGGCACTGACATGCGACACTTGTCCTACACGGATCTGGTGGAGCCGACGCAAGAAGCCTGCGAGGCTGAAGAACAACGCGAGAACATCGCTTTGTTCGGCGGTAGCGCAGTGGTGGTCCTGACGGTCATCGCCGTCACCATCGGTCTTGTGGCTGCACTGCTGGCATCCTGAGTCGCCGAGGTTTCTGGACACCTGTGTAACAGACGGAGTGAAGAATCCGCTGGCAGGTGAAAAAGAGACCGCTGGCACCACGGGAACCGGGCTGAAGTCTGAATGGATGCCCTTCCCAACCCCGCCCCGGCGCTCATGCGCCGCTGCCACTCCCCAGTTCTGTCTGCGCACCGCGATTCGACTCTCGCCGATGCGTAAAGGCCCGTCATGTTCGAATCGCTCTCTAACCTGATTCACCCCAGACACATGCCCACTTGGGAGATCGATCTGGTCGTGGTCTCCCGCATCGGGCTCATACTCGTCGGCGGTTGGCTGATATCGACCTTGTTGCGCCGCGTGATCCGCCTGACCATCGCCAGCCTCGAGGCCAATACGGAGTGCGCCGAAGACCGACGCCGCATCCAGACCCTCGGCCGCGTCTTCCGCTACATCGCATCGGTGATGCTGAGCGTGGTCGTGGCGATGCTGGTGCTGGGCGAACTCGGCGTGTCGATCGCCCCACTGCTGGCCACCGCTGGCGTGGCCGGCGTCGCTGTCGGGTTCGGCGCGCAGAGCCTGGTCAAGGACTACTTCACCGGCTTTGTCATGCTGATCGAGAACCAGATTCGCCAGGGCGATCTGGTGGAGGTCGGCGGCAAGTCGGGGGTGGTCGAGGAAGTGACGCTGAGGTATGTGCGACTGCGTGACCTCGAAGGTGCCGTCCATTTTGTGCCGAATGGCGCCATCAGCACGGTTTCCAACCGCAGCCGCCAGTTTGCGTATGCGGTGGTGGATGTGCCGGTAGCGTTCGATAACGACCTCGACCAGACATTCGCCATCTTGCGTCAGGCAGGACAGGGGCTGCGCAACGATCCCGAGTGGTCGGAGCGCATCATCGGCGACCTCGAGTTGCTGGGTGTCGATCACCTCACCGAGGGCAGCGTCGTCATTCGCGCCCGAATCCGCGCGCAGGCACTCGAGTACGCGGCGGTACGGCGCGCCCTGCTCAAGGTGATGGTCGAGGGGTTGCACCAGGCCGGGACGCGATTGCCCGACGGCAACACTGCCGGTCGGCCGGTCTAGCCGACGCGGACAGCCTAGCGCCTATTTGATGAACGACCAGTTCTTGTAAAAGATGTGGTTCGCGCGGATCAACACCCCACCCAGCGCATCAACCAGTCGCCCCATCAGCGTCGGCACCAGCCCTGGACGGACCACGTCGATGAACGCGCAGTAGCGCGGCGCTTCGGTCTCATTGAAGCTCTGGTGCATCAAGGTGTCGTCAAAGATGAACATTTTCTCGTCGCGCCAGACATTGGCATGCCGCCCCACCTCGATCCATGCCTGGTCACTCTGCACATCATTGAGGTTGTAGAGCACGCGCAGCGTCATGCGCAGCGGACCGAAATGGCGGTTGGTGGACTTTTTGCGGTTGAACACCGATACGCCAATGGTGCGGATCAGCGGGTAGTGCTGGCGAAACTCCGGGATGTCGATCGGGCCATCGATATTCTGGCCATACCACTTGAAGAAGATCATCTCGCGGGCGCCATCGCTCAACCGCGATTGGATCTTCTCCACCAGGCCCTGCTGCTTCATCGCCTCGATCAGGTCGCGAACTTCGGCCTGATGCGCCGGCGGCAGGTCCTCCAGACGGTAGACACCCTTGTTCCAGTAAGGCAGCGAAACGATGTCCATGATGATGTTGAACGGCGACAACATCCACGTGAACAGCCCTCGTCCGAAGAAATACTGGTAGACGGTGTAGCCGTCCAGTTGGCTGTTGCGGGCGACGTCGTACAGACCGCACACCAGATAGAACAAGGCAAAACTCGGGAACAGCCACGCGATCGGCACATACACAGCGAGCCGGATGGCGATGGTCTTGAACAGCTTGGCGTTGACAGTCAGATGCTGCGGTTTGGGCATGTCGATCAGCAGATCAGGGAGCGATCGGCGACGGTAGCCGACTTGCCCCCGGGGTGCAAGCCACGAAGGCCCTGGCGAGGCGCGCGGTATACTCGCAGAGATGTCGCACTCGACCTGCATGCACCCGATCCGCGCGCTGATCGCCGCTGTGCTGGCCACCGTGGCGCTGGCTTGCGCGAGCGCTTCAGCATGTGCGGCATCGTCAGGTGCCAGCGGGCGCATCGAAGTCGCGGCGAAGTCGTGGGTCCTCTACGATTTCAACGCCCGCCAGGTGCTGGCCAGCGAGCAGGGCGAGCGCCGCTTTGAACCTGCATCGCTGACCAAGTTGATGACGGCTTACCTGGTGTTTCAGGCACTGGAGCGAGGCGATATCGAGCGCAGCCGGATCGTGACAGCCTCCAAAGCTGCTCTGCTGGCGCCAGGCGCGCGCATGTATCTCGACGAACGGCATCCGGCGACCATCGACCAACTGCTGCGCGGGCTGATCGTGCAGTCGGGCAACGACGCCGCGGTGGCGCTGGCCGAGACCGTGGCTGGCAGCGAATCGCGCTTTGTCGAGCGCATGAACGCGCAGGCGCAGCGGCTCGGGCTGACCAACACGCGTTTCGCCAACGCCAGCGGCAAGCCCGAGGCCCAGCACTACAGCACCAGTCACGACATGGCTCGACTAGCGGCCGCTCTGATTCGGGACTTCCCGAAGGACTACCGCCTGTTCGCCGAGCGCGAATTCACTTTCAACGGACTTACCCAGCCCAACCGCAACCGCTTGCTCGGCCGCGACCCCAGTGTCGACGGGCTCAAAACCGGGCAGACACCCGCTGCCGGCTACTGCTTGGTGAGCTCGGCCAAACGCGGCGAGCGGCGCATCATCGCGGTGGTGATGGGTGCTGCCAACGACGCTGCGCGAGCCGCACAAAGCCAGCGGCTGCTCAATCTCGGCTTCACCCGCTGGGACGCGATGCGCGTGGGCGGCAGCTCGGCGGAGCTGGCACGGGTGCGCGTCTGGAAGGGCGAATCTCGCGACGTCGCGCTGGGCCTGGCTGGTGAGACGCTGCTGGCGGTGCCACACCAACGCCGGGGCCGCATCCAACCCCGGATCGAGGTGCGCAAGCTGGTTGAAGCACCCGTGACGGCTGGACAGCCCTTGGGTCGTCTGACGCTGGTGGCCGATGGTGAGACCCTGGCGGAGTACCCTTTGGTGGCGCGCGAGCCGGTCGAGCTGGGCGGATTCTTCCGACGACTGGTAGACACCGCCCTGCTATGGTTGGAGTGATATGACGGTCTATCTGAATGGCGATTATCTGCCGCTGAGCGAAGCCCGCGTGCCGGTGCTGGACCGCGGCTTCATCTTTGGCGACGGCATCTACGAAGTGGTGCCGGTCTACGGTCGCAAGCCGCTGCGCCTGGCGCAGCATCTGGCGCGGCTGCAGAACAGCTGCGACGCGATCCGCCTGAGCAACCCGCACACCGCCGAGCAGTGGACGGCGCTGATCGGCGACTTCATCGCGCGCCAGGACTTCGCCGACCAGAACCTTTACCTGCATCTGACACGGGGTGTAGCCAAGCGCGACCACGCCTTCCCCAAGGACGCCGCGCCCACCGTGTTCATGATGGCCAATCCGCTGGTCACGCCCTCAGCCGAGCAGTTCGAGGCCGGGGTGAGCGCCATCACCACCACCGACAACCGTTGGCTGCGCTGCGACATCAAGTCGATCGCGCTGCTGGCCAATGTCTTGCTGCGGCAACTCGCGGTTGAGGCCGGTGCGGCCGAGGCGATCTTGTTTCGCGATGGCCATCTCACCGAAGGCGCCGCCAGCAATATCTTTGTGGCGAAGCACGGTGTGATCCTGGCGCCGCCGCGTGACCACCTGCTGCTGCCCGGCATCACCTATGACGCCGTCATTGAGCTGGCCCGGGCCCACGACGTGCCGCTGGAGGTCCGCACCATCAGCGAGGCCGAGGTGCGCAGCGCCGACGAACTCTGGCTGACGTCCTCGACCAAGGAAGTGCTGCCGATCACCCAACTGGATGGCAAGGCGGTGGGCAGCGGCCGCGCCGGACCGCTGGCGCGGCGGATGCTGGCGCTCTACCAATCACTCAAACAGACATGAGCGACGCCGAGAGCCTGATCGAATACCCCTGTGACTTCCCGATCAAGGTCATGGGGCTGGCCGAAGAGGGTTTCGCCAGCGCGGTGTGCCACATGGTGTGTGCGCACGTCCCGGATTTCGACGTCGCCAGCATCACCAGTCGGCCGTCGAGCAATGGCCGCTACGTGTCGCTCACCTGCACCGTGCGTGTGGTCTCCCGCGAACAACTCGACAACCTCTACCGCGACCTCAGCACGCATCCCGCGGTGTCGATGGTGCTGTGACCGTGTTTTGCGCCCCACTCGTCCGCGCCCTCGGCCGCCAAGCTTATGAGCCAGTGTGGGTGGCCATGCGTGAACACTGCGCGGCCCGCACGGCTGACAGTCCGGACGAACTCTGGTGGCTGGAGCACGAACCGGTCTACACGCTAGGCAAGGCGGGCCGCCAGGAACATCTGTTGCGGCACGTCGATACGCCGGTGCTGCGGAGCGACCGCGGGGGGCAGATCACTTGGCATGGCCCGGGCCAAGTGGTGGTCTACAGCCTGCTCGACCTGCGCCGACTGGGACTCACCGCCCGCGGCGCGGTGACTCTGCTTGAGAACACGGTGATCGCAGCGCTTGCCGAGGTGGGCGTCGAGGGTCGGGCCCGCGCCGACGCCCCCGGCGTCTACGTCGATGGTGCCAAGGTGGCAGCGCTGGGGTTGCGAGTGAGTCGCGGCTGCTGCTACCACGGGCTGTCACTCAACGTCGACTGCGACCTCGCGCCGTTTGCCGCCATCGACCCCTGTGGCCATGCCGGCCTGGCAGTCACCCGCACCGCCGACCTGGGCTGCCGCGACGGTGTCACCGCGTGGGCCAGCCGCGTCACCGACGCCCTGTCCGCGCGCCTCACCGCACGGGCCGGCACCGACACGCCCGCCCCAAGCCAACTGGCCTCTGCCGCATGAGCCTCGACGCCGGCGACAAGCAGCGGGCCACGGCCAAAACCGCGCGCAACCCGATCCCGATCGTCGCCGACGGCCACGCCCTGGCCAAGCCCGATTGGATCCGCGTGCGTGCGCCGGGCGGCGAGCGCTTCGAGCAGGTGCGACGCACATTGCGCGAGCACGGTCTGCACTCGGTCTGCGAGGAGGCGGCTTGCCCCAACATCGGCGAGTGCTTTGGCGGCGGCACCGCCACCTTCATGATCCTCGGGGACATCTGCACCCGCCGCTGCCCCTTCTGCGACGTCGCCCACGGCCGACCACTGCCCCCTGACAACGCTGAACCGCAACAACTGGCTGACGCCATCGCTGCGCTCGGTCTGCGGTATGTGGTCATTACCAGCGTCGATCGCGACGACTTGCGCGACGGCGGCGCCCAGCATTTCGCCGACTGCATCGCCGCCCTTCGCGGCGCCGCGCCAGGGACCCGGATCGAGGTGCTCGTCCCCGACTTTCGCGGCCGTCAAGCGCGTGCGCTGGACATCCTTGCTGCGCAGCCCCCGGACGTGTTCAACCACAATCTCGAGACCGTCCCGCGCCTCTACCGCGAAGCCCGCCCCGGCGCCGACTACGCCGAGTCGCTGTCGCTGCTGCGCGACTTTGCGGCACGCTGCCCGACCGTGCCGACCAAATCGGGCGTGATGCTCGGTCTCGGCGAAACCGACGACGAGGTTATGACGGTGCTGAGCGATCTGCGCAGCCACGGCGTGACCCTGCTGACGCTGGGCCAGTACCTTCAACCGAGCGCGGGGCATCTGCCGGTGCGCCGTTATGTACCCCCCGCCGCCTTCGCCGACTGGCAGATGCGCGCCGACGCCATGGGCTTTGTCAACGCCGCCTGCGGCCCGCTGGTGCGCTCCAGCTACCACGCCGAAGCCCAATCGACCGGCGCGTGACGCACAGGGCGCACGGCAAGCCCAAAAAAGCTTAGATTAGAAGCGTTCGTCTTTTGGGCCACCCGCATGCCCGATGCGCTACTGACGCCACTGCTTACTACCGTCCTCGTTTTGACAGCGGCTGTCATTGCGTATGGCGTGTCGCGGCGGAACGGCTGGCTTGCCGCGCATCAACGCGTGACGCGGTCGGTCGAGGAGCGCGCCCGCGAACTCGCTCAAGAGATGACCGAGGCGCTGAAAGCCGGCCAAGCGCGGCAGCACCTGATCATGGCTGGGTCGGGCGTGTGCTTGTGGGACTGGGACCTCGCAACTGACGAGGTGTACGTCGAGGGCAGCTTGGGCGACGGCGCGGATCCCGGCTTTGACGGCGAACGCTGGCCCTCTAACGTCTGGTTCCGCTCGGTCCACAGTGAAGACCAAGCCGCGATGTGGGCCTTGCTTGACGAGCATATGCGCGGCAATACCGCAGTCTTCGAGGCCGAGTACCGTCTGGTGCCGCGCGATGGGCAACCCTATTGGGTGATGGCGCGGGCCGTGGTGATCGACCGTCGCGACGACGGCTCGCCCGCCCGCCTTAGCGGCACCCTGATCGACATCAACAGCCGCAAGACCATCGAGATGGCGCTGGAACAAGAGCGGCGCCTGTTCAACAGTGGGCCGGTCATCGTCACCAGGCTCCGCCTCGATGAAGAGCCGACACACAGCTATTTCTCCAGCAACGTCTACGAACTCTGGGGCTATCCGAACGGCTCGCTCGAGCATGCCTGTGCGGTGTCGAGCCTGGTGCATGCCGGCGACCTCGAGCGCACCCTGCACACTTGGGATACGGTGATCGCCACGGGCGGACGCCACCTGCAGACCGAGCTGCGCTACCGGATGCACGACGGCGGCTACCGCTGGCACTCGCTCTACGGCAAGGTGGTCAAGGACAGTACACCACCGGAACTGGTCGGCTATCTGATCGACATCGAAGACCGCAAACAGGTCGATCAGGAGATCGCTTCGCAAAAAGCCATGCTCGAGGAACTGGTGGTCACGCTGCGCGACTCGGAACAGGAACGCACGCTCTTGCACCAGACCGGTGACATGCTGAATTCGGCCAAGACCATCGACGAGGCCTGTGCCATCGTGCAGCGCACCGCACAGGTGATGTTCCCGGACTGGAGCGGCGCCATCAGCACCAGCGATGGCGACGGCCAGCTGACCGTGCGCGACCAGTGGGGCAGCGAGGTCGCCACACGCCTGCTGCCGACCTTCGGTAACGAGCACTGCTGGGCACTACGACGCGGGCGCAGTCACACCTTCCTCGACGCCCGCCGCAGCGTGCCCTGCCAACATATCGATTGCAGCGACGAACTGCACGCCACCCTCTGTGTGCCGATGGTTGCCGACGGCAAGGTGGTGGGGGCGCTACACCTGCTGGCCGATGAGCATGTGGTCGATGGCGAGGTGGTGCGAACCATGGAGCGCGCGCAACGGCTCGGCGAAACGCTCAAGCTGTCGCTGTCCAACCTCGGGCTGCGCGCCAGTCTTCAGGAACAAGCCGTACGCGACGGTTTGACCGGCCTGTACAACCGTCGGCTGTTGGCCGAACGCCTGCCGATCGAGTTGGCCCGCTGCGAGCGCACCGATCAACCACTGGTGCTGGCCATGGTCGATATCGACCATTTCAAGCGCTTCAACGACACCTACGGCCACAAGGCTGGTGATCTGGTACTACATGCTGTGGCGCGCTGCATCAATGAGAGCGTGCGCGGTTACGACCTCGCCTGCCGCTACGGCGGCGAAGAGTTCTGCATCGTGCTGCCCGGGTGCTCGATCGAGGCCGCGCTGGCTCGACTGAGGGCCATGCAACAGCTGGTGAGCGCGCTCAGCCTGCGCCACGGCGGCCAGGCGCTACCGCCCGTCACCTTGTCGGGTGGATTGGCGATAGCGCACGCTGAATCCACTGAGCAGCTCATCGCCCGCGCCGACGCGGCCCTCTACGCCGCCAAGGCGGCGGGCCGCGACCGCGTCTGCTGTGCCGAGGGCGACGACGCCCGCATCAGCCAGACCTTGCAACCGCGACGGCTCGGCTAGCGCCTCAGACCCGCACACCGCTCGCTCAGTCGACGCTGAAACGGTGCTTGACGCTGAGTCGCGCACCGCTCTCAATGAGCGCAAGCAGGCGGTCGATGTTGGGGTGCTTGCCCGGGTTGGCGCGCGCGTCATCGGTGTGCTCTGCGTACAACTCGAGGCCAGTCTGCGCGGCCAGAGGGGTGATTGCGCCAAAGTGCTGACCCAAAAAGTTGTACACCGCCAGCGAGCCGGCCTGACCCGGTTTGTTGTCGATGCTGGCGACGGTCGCACCACGCTCGTCGAGCAGGTCGAGGCCGCTCAGATGCGACACCGGCGGCAATTGTTTGAGGTTATCGGCAAAAGCCATCGCAGTCTCCAGAAAGTCGGGGCACGGCTGACTAGGCCACCAATGCCCGGCACAAGTCGCGCACCATGCGCGAACGCTCGTTCAGCGGCACCGCCGGAATCGGCAAGCGAATGCGGTCCGCGCCCATAAAGCGTGCGCCGCGGGTCTTTTGCACCAACTCCATCAGACGCAGCGGATCCACCGTGGTGTCGGCGCGGAACTGCAGCGACAGCGCCTCATCCGACGCGTCGAGTTTGACGATGCCCAGACCGCTGCAGGCCAAGCGCAGGCGGTGACATTCGAGCAAGGCCTGTGCTGGCGCCGGCAGCTGGCCGAAGCGGTCGACCAGCTCCTCGTGCAGCTGAGTGAGTGCGTCCTCACTGTCGCAATTGGCGAGCCTTTTGTAGAGGATCAGGCGCTGATGGGTGTCGCCGCAGTAGTCTTCTGGCAACAGTGCTGGGGCATGCAGATTGATCTCGGTGGTGACAGCCAGCGGCGCCTCGAGGTCTGGCTCGCGGCCGGCCCGCAGTGAGCGCACCGCCGAGTTGAGCATGTCGATGTACATGCCGAAGCCAACCTCCTGCATCTGCCCGGACTGGTTGTCGCCGAGCACTTCGCCGGCGCCGCGGATCTCGAGGTCGTGCATCGCCAGGTAAAAGCCGGAACCGAGCTCCTCCATGGCCTGGATCGCCTCCAGCCGCTTGCGGGCCGATGTCGACAAACTCTCATCGCCCGCCGTCAGCAGATACGCATAGGCCTGGTGGTGGCTGCGCCCGACCCGCCCGCGGAGCTGGTGCAGCTGCGCCAGGCCGAACCGGTCCGCCCGGTTGATGAGGATGGTGTTGGCGGTCGGCACGTCGATGCCGGTTTCGATGATGGTCGTACACAGCAACAGGTTGTGGCGCTGGTGGTAAAAGTCGCGCATCACCTGCTCCAACTCGCGCTCGGCCATCTGACCGTGAGCGACGCCGATGCGCGCCTCGGGGACCATCTGCGCCAGCTTGTCGCGCATGTGCAGGATGGTGTCGACCTCGTTGTGCAAAAAGTACACCTGCCCGCCACGCTTGAGCTCGCGCAGCACCGCCTCGCGGATGTGGCCCTCGCTGTAGGGCACCACCAGGGTTTTGATCGCCAGACGACGCTGCGGCGCGGTGGCGATCACCGAGAAGTCACGCAGTCCCTCGAGGCTCATCGCCAGCGTGCGCGGAATCGGCGTGGCCGTGAGCGTGAGCACGTCGACTTCGGCTCGCAGGCTTTTCAGTGCTTCCTTCTGGCGCACGCCGAAACGATGCTCTTCGTCGATGATGACCAGGCCCAGGTTCTTGAACTTGACGTCCTTCTGCACCAGCCGGTGGGTGCCGATGATGAGATCGATGCTGCCCGCCTCCAGCCCCTTGAGCGCGGCGGTCTGCTCCTTGGCAGTGCGAAAGCGCGACAACTCGGCGACGCGGATCGGCCATTCAGCCAAGCGATCGGAGAAGTTCTGAAAGTGCTGCTCGGCCAGCAGCGTAGTCGGCACCAGCACCGCCACCTGGTAGCCGGCCATCAGCGCGACAAACGCAGCGCGCATGGCGACCTCGGTCTTGCCGAAACCGACGTCACCGCAGACCAGCCGGTCCATCGGTTGGCCCGAGGTGAGGTCCTGCAGCACTGCGCCGATCGCCGCGGCCTGGTCCGGCGTCTCCTCGAAACCAAAGCCTTCGGCGAACACCGCGTAGTCGTGCTCGGTGAGCGGGATGGCGCGTCCCTGACGGGCAGCGCGCTGGGCATACAGGTTGAGCAGCTCGGCGGCCGTGTCGCGCACCGCCTTGGCGGCACGGCGTTTGGCCTTCTCCCACTGGCCGGACCCGAGCTTGTGCCACGGGGCCGACTCCGGCGGACCGCCGGTGTAGCGCGAGATGACGTGCAGCTGCGAGACTGGCACGTAGAGCGCGTCGTCGCCGGCGTATTCGATGTGTAAGAACTCGGCCATGCCCTCGCCGACGTCGGCGCTGATCAGGCCGCGGTAACGTCCCACACCGTGCGACTCGTGGACCACCGGATCGCCGATGCGCAGCTCGGTGAGGTCGCGCAGGGTGCCCTCGGCGCTGCGACGGGCATCGTCGCGACGGCGACTTTGCCGCACCTGCGCGGCGTACAGCTCAGCTTCGGTGACCACCGCAAAGCCGCCCTCGTCGTCCAACCAGCCTTGGGCGAGCGGGCCTGCGGTGAGGCGCAGGCGCGGTGTGTCGTCGGCGGGCGCGACAAACGCCGCCCAGCCGTCGCACGCGGCCGGCTTCAGTGCGTGTTCGGCCATCAGCTGTGACAGCGTCTCGCGCCGGCCCGCCGATTCGGCCACCACCAGCACACGACCGGCGAATCCGTCGACAAAGCGGCGCAACGCCCCCAGCGGATCGTCGGCGCGGCGGTCGATGGTGAGCGCCGGCAATGCTGCGGGTGCAGCGCTCACGCGCACCTGAGGCCGATTGGCTAGGCTGGCGAACAGCGCCTCTGCCGTAAGGAAGATCTCGCCCGGTGGCAACAATGGGCGCTCCGTGTCGCCGCGGAACAGATCGTAGCGAGACCGCGTGTCGCGCCAAAAGGCCTCGGCGGCGGCGTGGACGTCGTGGTGCAGCAGCACGACCGCGTCATCGGGCAGATAGTCAGTCAGGGTCGCCAGCTGGTCGAAGAACAGCGGCAGGTAATACTCGATGCCGGGCGGCGCGACGCCGTTGCTCACATCTTTGTAGATGCGCGAGCGGCTGGGGTCACCCTCCATGTGCTCACGGTAGCGGCTGCGAAAGGCGGTGCGAGCGGCCTCGTCCAGCGGGAACTCGCGGGCTGGCAACAAACGCACCTCGGGTACCGGGTAGATGGTGCGCTGGGTCTCGGGGTCGAAAGTGCGAATCGACTCGATCTCGTCGTCGAACAGGTCGAGCCGATACGGCACGGGACTGCCCATCGGGAACAGGTCGATCAGGTTGCCGCGAATGCAAAACTCCCCCGGCGACAACACTTGGGTCATGTGGGTGTAGCCGGCCACGGTCAACTGCTCGCGCAGTTTCTTTTCGTCGAGCCGCGTGCCCTTCTTCAGGAAGAAGGTGCGCGCCGCGACATAGCTGACCGGCGCCAGCCGGACCATGGCCGTGCTCACCGGCGCGATGAGCACGTCGCACTGCCCCTGGCTGCTCTGATACAGCGCGGCCAGCCGGTCGGAGACCAAATCCGGATGCGGCGACAGCGTGTCGTAGGGCAGCGTCTCCCAATCGGCCAACAGGTTCACGCGCAATCCGGGGGCGAACCAAGCAATCTCGTCCGACAAGCGTTGCGCGCTTTGGCCATCGGCGGTCAGCACAACCAAGCGTTGCGCCTCGCCAAAGCGGGCGATGGCGCGCGCGTCGGCAGCCCCAGCCAGTGGCGGCCAATCGAGCGTCTGGCCGGCGGGAGGACGGCGGAATGCGGAGTCGGGGGCGTTCATTAGGCGGCGGATTATACGAGTCGCCGCCGCAGCCCGGTCAGTGTGTCGGACCCGACACCGCAGTGCCCGGCAAAGGCTCACCACTGGCTTCGTGCAGGGCCTGGTTGCGCGCCATCACCTCCTTGCGGAGTTCGCGGCGCATCTGCGCGGCCTTGAACAGCCGACGCTCGGCCTCGCTCTCGATGATCAATGGCGGGGCTTGAGTCGGCTTGCCATCCTCGTCCATGCAGACCATGGTGAAGTAACAACTGTTGGTGTGACGCTTGGCCAAGGTCTTGAGGTTCTCGGCGACCACCTTGACGCCGATTTCGAGCGACGAACTGCCAACGTAGTTGACGTGTGCCAGCACAGTGATCAGCTCACCAACCTGAATCGGTTCCTTAAAGAACACATGGTCCAGCGACACCGTGACGCAGTAGCTTTTGCAATAGCGTGCGGCGCAGGCGTAAGCCACCTGATCCAGCAGTTTGAGCAGCGAGCCACCGTGCACCCGGCCGGAAAAATTGGCCATGTCCGGGCTGGCGAGTACGGTCATGTGCAGGGTTTTTTCCTGCTGGCTAGGGGGAGTCGGCTCAAGCGTCGGGTCTGCTGCGGGGGCGGCCATGGGGAATCCTGTGGTGGGCTAAACGGCGGGACAGGCCTTCAATGTAACGAGCCGCGGTAGGCGCTGCAATCGATGCCGTGACCGCGCTCGGGACGGCTGTGCTGGCGCCAGGCCCAGGGCGGCTCCGGATCGCCGGCCCACAAGCCAATGCGCGACTCGCGCGCTTGCCGCCAGGCATGTTCGTAGGCGCTTTGCAACTCAGCTGGCTGGCCATCGAGGTATTTGCGCACCCGCCACACCAGTCCGGCGCGCAGCAGTGCTACCGCCAGGTCCTCGCCATCAATAGAGACGCTAGCGACCGTGCGGCCGTAGCGATCCTGACCGTGCGACTGCCACTCGACCGCGGAAGACCCACACGCCCGGGCCGCCACAAAATCACGTGCCACTTCGCCGCCAGCTTGCCCCGACTCGGGCGCATCGATGGCCAAGAGCCTGAGCGTGCGCGGCTGACCCTCGCCGTCGATGACGCGCAGGGTGTCGCCGTCGACGACGCGCTCCACCTGACCCGGCTGCAGGGGTTCGCCGTGCGAAGTGAGCCACACCATGGCGGCTGCAAACAACAGCGTGGCAAGGCCGACGCGGCGCCCACGGCGCCATGCATTAGCGTCCGCGCTTACCCTAAAAAGATTGCGATACATCAATCCTCTGAGTCCCTGTTTTGCGCTAGTCGGATTATCCTATCGGCAACGAGACGGTGTGCGATGTTACGGGCCGTTCTGCCCTCACCGCTCGCGGCAATCTGCTGTTTGACGGACCCACCGTATCGGAGGTCACTTTGAAGAACACATTCGTCAATTTCACCAACCGGGTGCAACAGTTGTATGCCACCCACCCTGCCGAATCGGTGGAGGTGGATGCACTGCTGACCCATCTGCACGAACAGAATCAGTCGGGCGTACCGGTCTGCATCACCGATCTGGTGCGCGCCGATCGCTTCGGCACGCTGCCGACGCTAAGCAAGCGACTCCACGAGATGGAGGCGCGAGGGCTCATCCGCGTCACCCCTGGCGCCGACCGGCGCACGCGGCTGGTGACGGTCGATCAGGCCGGATTGCAACTGCTCGACGAGCGCGCTGCGCTGCTGCGAGAAGCGCTGGAGGCCGCAGGCCGCAAGCTCGAAAGCGCCTCGACGCACTGATCTGCCCAAGCGCCGGCCCCGCTCAAGCGGCGGGGAGTGGCGCTTGCTGTAGCAGGGCGTTGACCCACTGCATCTGTTGCGGCAGGCACACGGTGTGCAAATCGTAGTGGCGCACGGCACATGCTCGCGCCGCGGCTCCAAGGCGTGAGCGCTGGTCCGGATCGTCCAGCAGCTCGACAACCCGTGCTGCCAATGCCGCTGGATCAAAAAAGTCCACCAGACGGCCGGTCTCGCCATCAACAATCGCCTCGCGCAACGGCGCTGTATCGCTGGCGACGATGGCGCAGCCAGCGCTCATCGCCTCCAACACACTCCAGCTGAGCACGAACGGGTACGTCAGGTACACGTGCACCGTGCTCACCTGCAACAGCCGCACAAAAGCTGGATAGGGCAGACGCCCCACAAAATGCACGCGCGCGCGGTCCGGCGGACGCAAACGGTCGCGCACCTCGTCAGCGAAGATGTCCTTCCAGGTACGGCCCTTGGGCGGTCGCGTCCCGTAGCTAACGTCTTCTCCGCCGACGATCACCACTTGCGCCTGCGGCCGCGCTCGCAGCAGGTCCGGCAAACTGCGCATGAAGGTGTGGTAGCCACGGTAGGGCTCGAGATTGCGGTTGACAAAGGTAACCACCTCGTCGCCGCGTGACACGCACAGCGCGTGTTCGGACGGCGGCGTTGCGCCAGACCGGAGCAAGGGCTGCGAGGGCAAGCTTAAGGTGGCGTCAGACTGCGGCGACAGGGCAACGGTGTCGATGCCATCGTGGATCACGCTGATGCGGCTGCGAAACGGCTCGGGGAAGGTGCTGGCCTGCCATACGGTGGGCGACAGACCGGCATCGGCCTGCTCGAAATGCAGCAGGTTATTCAGATTGCGCAGCCGTAGACGGCAGGCGTCGCCGGGCTCAAGGCTGGGAAATTCAGGATCGAAGCCGGCGTCGGCCCCCGCCGACCGATGGTAGAACTCGCAGTAGATGCCCAGCCGGGTGTCGGGCCAGACATCCTTGACGAACAGGCTCTCACCCCAACCGTGGTGGGCAATCACCGCATCGGGCGTGTAACCCTGTGCGCGAAGATCGAGCGCCTTGCGAAACCAGGCCTCCCCCCGCCTCAGCTTGGAATCGAAATCAGAGAGCCATGGGTGCAGACCCGACGGCATACTGTTCGGCAGTTGGTAGGGCTGTAGATCGACCCCCCGCCATTCACCGGGCTCGGCGGCTTGCAAGGTAGTGGCCATCACCTGGTGCCCCTGGCGGGTCAGCGCTGGCGCCAGATGCCGGAACTGGCCGGGGAAATTCTGGTGGACGAGGAGAACGCGGGCCATGGCTGGGAGCGAGTGTATCGCCGGCAGGACACTGCCGATCGTCATAAAAACTACATCCTGCCGTAATCAATCGCCGGGGCGTTCGGCTTAACCTCCGAATTTGGGTAAGCTGTAGCCTGTAATGCAGCAGTTAACACACGTAAATCAGCCTCCAGAGGGTCACTCGATTGCTCGCAAAATTCCTGCAGCACCAACCCTTCTCCCGTAAATTCGCATTGATCGGCCTTTCCACGCTGGCCTTGGTCTTAGGGCTGGTTGCCCTGATCGCCAGCCTGATCTGGGCCGACATTGATTTCGCCCGGCGCGAAAAAGCCGGCGTGTCATACACCCGCAACATCGTGCCTCTGGTTAGCGCACTACAGATGCAGCGTCAGCAAGCCCTCGACGCCATCGGCGGCTCGACAACGGCCAAAAATGCCTTCATCGCAACCGGCAAAACGCTGGAGCCGCTCATCGCCAAACAAAAAGCCCTGAGCGAGCGATACGACGGAATGTTCGCCACCGGCGCCACCAGTGCCGCCTTGCTTGAGCGCACCAGCCGACTGCTGGGCAATCTGCCGCCGAGCGAGCTTCAAGTGCACAGCGAGCACGATCAGGTGATTGCCGACTGGATCGCTCTGACCCAAGACATCGCCAACAAGAGCAACCTGACACTCGACCCCGAGTTCCCAACGTTTTACGGCCAGGATATGGCTTTGGTGCGTTTGTTGCCGCTGTCGGAGTCGGTGTCGCTCACGCGCATCAAGGGCTTGGCTGGCCTGGCCCAAAAAGACCTGCCGATGGTCGCCCGCAGCGAACTGCTCGGCACGCGTTCGGCGGTCATGCAGGGCCTACGCGACCTGCGCGCAGGGGCTGAGGGTGCAAGCCAGTTACCCGGACTCGACGCCGAGCAACTCAAGGCCCAACTGCAAGAGATCGACGCCATCGCCGATTTGTTCAGCGAGTCGATCCAACAAATCGCACTGGAAAGCAATTTCGAGCACTCCAGTTCAGCGTTTGCCGAAGAATCTGACCGCCTGCTCAAAGTGTCAGGCGCCATGATCGGTCCCCTGCTCGAGGGCGTAGATCACGGTTTGGATGCGCGCATCCAGACTGCTTTCTGGCGCATCGGACTGTCGGTGTTGGCCTCCTTGCTGATTGCCAGTGCGGTGACTTACGCGTTCTGGATCATCAGCCACCAGGTCACGCATGGTGCGCGTCTGATCGGTGACGCCAGCAGCGAGCTCGCCAAAGGCGATTGCCGGGTGCGCATCGCGTTTGACAGTGGCGACGAGCTCGGCGCCATCGCGCGGCGCGTCAATCGCACGGCAGAAAGCTTCTCGACGTTGCTGCTCAACGTTCAAGCGAAGTCGGGGCAGGTGGCGTCGGCAGCCAATGACATCGCCAACGCAGCCAGTGTGTCGAGTTCAGCCGCATGCGCCGAGAGTGAGGCCACTTCGACCATCGCATCGGCCATCGAGGAAATGACCAACAGCCTCGGCGAGACCGCCCGGCTCACCGAGCAGGCCGCCGGATATTCACGCGAATCGGGCCGACTGGCCAACGACGGTCAGGTGATCGCGCACAACGCCTCGCAAGAGATTCTGCGGGTGGCCGATCGTGTGCGCGACTCGGCCAGCCGGATCGAGCAATTGGACGCGCGCTCGTCCGACATCGACGCGATCGTCAACACCATCCGCGGACTGGCCGAGCAGACCAACCTACTGGCGCTCAACGCCGCCATCGAAGCGGCGCGCGCTGGCGACGCCGGACGCGGATTCGCGGTGGTGGCCGACGAGGTGCGCAACCTGGCCGAACGCACCCGCGAGGCCACGCGAGCCATTAGTGAGATCGTCGAGTCGATCCAGACCGAAGTGCGTTCGGCGGCGGGCGATATTCTTGAGTGCACCGAACGGGTCAACGCCACCGTGGCGCTGGCCAGCGAGGTCTCGGATGCCCTGCAGCGCATCCGCGATTCGGCCGACGTAACGCTGCGCGAGGTGGGCGGCATCGAAGCGGCCACGCGCGAGCAGAGCAGTGCGTCGGAGGAGATCGCCAAGAGCATCTCCAACATCGCGCTGATGATCGAGGAAACCAGCCGGAACGCCGAACAGAGCGCGAAGGTGGCCGAACATATGCGCGAACTCTCGGTGGAACTCAACAGCACGGTGGGTCAGTTCAAGGCTTAAGGGCCCCGCCGTTTACGGCAGACAT
>Ga0214921_10001914_pt1 | contig 34846 bp, 26 predicted proteins | sample LL1505_MetaG_FD_177992 | JGI IMG/M metagenome (GOLD analysis project Ga0214921, IMG submission 177992) | Freshwater microbial communities from Lake Lanier, Atlanta, Georgia, United States - LL-1505 | ecosystem: Environmental > Aquatic > Freshwater > Lake | place: USA: Georgia | collected... | reverse complement strand
GTATGCCGCATTTGGTGAAGATCGTCCACCATGGATGAAGTGGATGTTGGTGCTCTTGTTCCTGCTGACGATTTTATCTTCAACCGATGTATTTCCTTCCTACATCAGGAATACTTTGATCAAGCCATTTGCGCTGAAGGCCCTGCCTTGTGTATTGGCATGGGGAGTAATCACTGTTCAGTTACTGTTCTATCGGAGAGGGAATATTGATGCTGTGCAAACGGCCGGTTGATTTTTCTACGATTGATGATGCATATTCATGCATGGTGAGGAATTCACCTTCTTTCTTAAGACTCTTCAACAGTTTTTGCAATCTTTCAACCAACTCGGCTCCACAGATGCTTCTGGTGTACCGGGGAAGTCCGTATCCGCTGATGTCTACAAACTCCCAGGGATGAAAGTAAAGGCTCAGCACACCATCATTCCTGAGTGTTTTGATCGCAAGCTTCCTGTAGTATTCAAATGGAAAATTTTTAAAGCTCAGCCAGAACAAAGGAATGCGCAACCCGGGACTCACTGATGCAGGGATCCGAAGAAGTTCATTGTCGAAATAGGAGGTTTTGGGTAAATGCAGGTTGTTGTAGCGACCAGGCAGCCAGGTGGGGTGGATTGAGGCGTCATAGAAATAACCGGCATCGTTGACTGCATCAACTGAAACAGGCATCATCCTTGGCATTCTCAATCCTGTGATCGATTTACCTGTCAGTTCCTCCAGTTTGGATCTGGAATCCTGAAGATCTTTTGCTTCAAACTTGCTGTGGTAATAGGTATGGGAAGCGATCTCGTGTTTTTCGCTCAACTCCTTTATCTGTTCGGGAAAATATTCTGCGAAATGAGCCGTGGTAAACAAGGTTGCTTTAATGTCTTTATCCGACAGGATCGGAGAGATCGCCTGAAGCCCGGACATGCCTACAGCCATTTGCTCAATGATGCTCAACGGTCTTCCATAGTCCATCGGCATATCAAACTCCTCCACATCAAAGCTCAACAGGATGATGTTTTTCATAAGTTAGAATTTCTTACGATATAATGCGGTCTCAATTTGCTTTGCATGAAAAGTTTGGCAATGTAAATACCAATAATGCCCAACACCAATAAGTTCAATCCGCCGAAGAAGGCAATCGTCAGCATGATAGAAGCCCATCCTGCAACTGTGTGCCCTGAAAGCAATGCGGTGAGGACATAGGGCAGAAATGACAAAGAGATGATTGAAATAAAGATTCCTGCATAGGCGGAAAAATACAGTGGTTTTGTGCTGAAGGAAGTGAATCCCCTTAGTCCAAGGCTGAACATCTTGGCATAGGTATATTTCGTTTCCCCATGTTGTCTTTTATTGGGTTGAAACTCGATGCTGACCTGTTTGAATCCTATCCATTTGATCAGGCCCCTGAAAAAAAGATCCAGCTCATTGAAATTTCGCAGTTGTTCCAGGGCTTTTCCGCTGACCAGTCGAAAATCTGCTGACCCTTTTTCCAGGGTGACTTCAGAGAATTTGGAAATGAAGCTGTAAAAAAGGGAAGAGGTCTTTTTTTTGAGATAGCTTTCATGGTCAGTCTCTTTGCGGTGGGTTCTTACGATCTCATATCCACGCTCGTATTCTTTCAGCATCATGGGGATCAATTCAGGTGGATGTTGAAGGTCGCAATCCATCATGATCACAATTTCTGCATCGGTATGGTCAAGCCCCGCCTTGATCGCAAATTGGTGACCGAAGTTTCTTGACAGTTCAATGTATTTTACCCTGTTGTCAATTGCTGCAATTGATTGAATGACGGAAGCCGTTTGATCCGTGCTGCCATCATCAATAAAAAGAAGGGTAAATTCGTAATCTGATCCACTAATGAAGCCGGTGATCTCTTCATGGATCAGCCTGATGTTTCCCTCTTCGTTGTGGGCTGGCAGTATCAGCGCGACTTTTTTCAGAAAAAAATATATTAAAACGCAAGTTATTTAAATTTTTGGCATCAATCAATTTTTATTTGATTGATATTTTATAAATAATTGGTATTCATATATTTATCAAGTGTGTTGTTCACCTTCCTTCAACCTTCCTAAACCTTCCCCCGCTTAATCTCCTCCACAACAGCAGGATCAAGCAGGGTTGATGTATCTCCAATATTTTCCAGTTCGTTTTCGGCAATCTTGCGGAGGATGCGGCGCATGATCTTTCCACTCCTGGTCTTGGGTAGTCCCGGGACCAGTTGTATTTTATCTGGTTTGGCAATCGGACCTATGATGCGGCTCACGGTAGCAGTGATGTCGCGGCGTGTCATTTCTTCATCACCATGTGTTCCACTGTAGATGACAAATGCATAAATGCCCTGTCCCTTTACATCGTGGGGATAGCCCACCACAGCACTTTCCACGACACCAGCATGCATGTTGATGGCATTTTCGACTTCTGCTGTTCCAATGCGGTGTCCGCTTACGTTCAGCACATCGTCCACCCTTCCGGTTATCCGGTAGAAACCATTTTCATCCCTGAATGCCCCGTCCCCGGTGAAATAGAGGTTCTCATAGGTGGCAAAATAATTGGTTCTGCAGCGTTCATGGTCGCCGTAGGTGGTCCTGAGCGTTGCAGGCCAGGGCGACTTGATGCAGAGGTTACCCGTCACATTGTTTTCTGTGATTTCCACTCCCTTTTCATCAACCAATATTGGCTGTACGCCCGGCATCGGAAGGGTTGCATAGCTTGGTTTGGATGGGGTTATGCCTGCAAGGTTGCTGATCAACACACCACCTGTTTCTGTTTGCCACCATGTATCAACGATCGGACATTTTCTTTTTCCAATGTGTTCATCATACCATTGCCAGGCTTCTTCGTTGATGGGTTCGCCAACCGTGCCCAATACCCGAAGTGAGCTGAGGTCTTTGTTTTGCAAGGGCCCCAAACCAAATGCCATCAGGCTTCTGATAGCAGTAGGGGCTGTGTAAAGGATGTTTACCTTGAACTTATCGATGATGTCCCAGAAACGGCCTGCATCAGGAAAGGTTGGGATCCCTTCAAACATCAATGAAGTGGCACCAGCACTGAGGGGCCCGTACACGATATATGAATGCCCGGTAATCCAGCCAATGTCAGCCGTGCAGAAATGAATTTCCTGGGGCTTGTATTGAAACACATTGACAAAAGTATAGTTGGTATAAACCATGTATCCACCGCAGGTATGCACCACACCTTTCGGCTTTCCTGTTGAACCGGAGGTATAGAGGATGAACAGCGGGTCTTCGGCATCCATGACTTCGGCGGGGCAATCAGGATTGCCGGCGGTTTCTACTTTGCGCACCTCATCTTCCCACCATACATCGCGTCCTTTGATCATGCTCACAGCAGAACGGGTATGGGTGTAAACAATGACGCGTTTTACGAATTTGCAACTGATCAGTGCATCATCAATTACATTCTTGAGCGGGATGTCCTTGGCTCCGCGGAAGGCACCATCGCAGGTGATGATGTATTCAGCATTGGCATCCTGAAGACGGTCTGCAATGCTTTGCGCACTGAATCCGCCAAAAATCACTGAGTGGATGGCTCCGATCCTTGCACATCCCAAGACAGCAATGGCCAGTTCGGGAATCATCCCCATATAGATACAGACACGGTCACCTTTTTTAACGCCATTGTTCTTCAATACATTGGCAAACTGATTCACTTTCGTATGCAGCTGTGCATAGGTGAGCATGCGGTGGTGGTCGTTGGGGTCATTGGGTTCCCAGATGATGGCAGGTTGGTTGGCTTTGTCAACCAAGTGTCTGTCGATGCAGTTTTCAGTAATGTTGAGCTGCGCGCCACTGAACCATTTGATGGAAGGCTCCTTGAAATTCCAATCCAGGACCTTGTCCCAGGGCTTCTTCCACTGAAAATGGCTGGCCACATCTCCCCAAAAACCCTCAGGGTCTTCTACACTTTTCTTCCATGCTTCCTGGTAACCTTCGTACGACGTAATCTGATATGGATAGCTCATAAGGCAATTGAAATTTAAGAGCGGTAAGTTAAAAAAAAAGAGATTCTTCCCGATATATTTTTATCTTGAAAGCGGATTGATCATCTCAACAACCTGACCCATCAACAAATTAACAACCACCTGACATGCAATCTACTGCAGAAAAAAAACAGATCAGAAAAGTGATATTTGCCTCTTCGGTAGGAACGCTGATCGAATGGTACGATTTTTACATTTTTGGTAGTCTTGCTCCCATTATTGCCTCGCAGTTTTTCCCCAAGACCAATCCCACTGCTGCATTGCTGTCAACCCTGGCCACCTTTGCAGCAGGCTTCATTGTCAGGCCTTTTGGAGCACTGGTCTTTGGAAGACTGGGCGATATGGTAGGAAGAAAATACACCTTCCTCCTGACCCTGATCCTGATGGGCGGTTCAACCTTTGCCATTGGCTTGGTGCCAGGTTATGATTCGATTGGATTTGCCGCCCCATTGATTGTATTGTTGTTGCGCCTGGTCCAAGGTCTGGCCTTGGGTGGTGAATACGGCGGTGCGGCCACCTATGTTGCTGAACATTCACCGGCTGAACGCAGGGGATACTATACCAGTTGGATACAAACTACGGCCACACTGGGTTTGCTCTTGTCGCTGGGCATCATCCTGATCACCCGCAAAAGCCTTGCCCCCAACGATGCCGACTCAATCAAGGCTTTTGAAGATTGGGGATGGCGCATACCGTTTTGGTTTTCTGTTGTATTGGTGGGCATGAGCATTTACATCAGGCTGAAGATGCATGAATCGCCTTTGTTCAGCAAACTGAAAGCAGAAGGAAAAACGTCCAAGAATCCGATCAAGGAAAGTCTCATGCACAAGGGCAACCTCAAAATGGTATTGCTGTCTTTGTTTGGTGCTACCATGGGACAGGGCGTGGTTTGGTATACAGGCCAGTTCTATGCACAAACCTTTTTGGAAACCGCCTGTAAGGTTGACTTTGAGCAGACCAGGACCATCCTGATCTGGGCCATCATATTTGCCACACCGCTTTTCATATTCTTTGGCAACCTCAGTGACAAGATTGGCAGGAAATGGATCATCATGGCGGGCTTGTTCCTGGCAGTAATTTCCTACCGTCCCATCTATACCAAGATGCTCGCAGTGGCTTCCACCAAGGAGGTTGTATTGGACGAATCAAAAACAAAGATTGAGCGGTTGATTACTCCTGTCAGCGGAAAGGACCACAGCATCCAAACCACCACCACCATTCATCTTTACCAGAATGGAATCACTGAAAAGATAGTGCACAAGGATACCCTTTATGCCAGTGGATTGGAAAAGCCGCAGGCGATAGACAAGCTTTCAAGAGAACTCCCCGACAATGCGTATTGGACAATGGTGGTTTTGATTTTTGTACAAATCGTTTTTGTTACGATGGTATATGGACCGATCGCAGCATTTTTGGTGGAGATCTTCCCTACAAAAATCAGGTACACTTCCATGAGTCTTCCTTACCACCTGGGCAATGGTGTGTTTGGGGGCATGACGCCTTTTATTGCCGTATTGCTGGGAACCTTGTATGCAGGTGATGTATTGGTAGGGCTCTGGTATCCCATCGCCATTGCGGTCGTCTGCCTTGTGATTGGTACCATCTACCTGTCCAATAAAATTGACCCTGAAGTGAATGATTGATGTAGACCGAGCCCCCGCATCGACCCCAACCATAACCGCATAAACCAAGAAGATGAACACGATCAAAAAATATTTAGGCCTAGTTTGGATTGCACTGGCCGTCTATTCCTATAGCATTTTGTTAAAAACGGCCATTGAGCGGATGAAGCTGGTGCCAACAACCGATACCATCATCCAATGGAGTATATTTGCCATCGTCTTTTTGCCCATCGCGATCGGTTTCGTGATGTTTGGTTGGATGGCATTCAAAGGCTCCTATGACAGCCTGCCGGCATCCAGCGAAGAGGTGGAAGACTAAGCAAAACACATGTCCATCAAGGTTGATCATATCCTCAAACAGTACGGCGATCAGAAAGCAGTAGACCATATCAGTTTTGAAGTGGGTGCTGGAGAGGTTGTTGGATTTCTTGGCCCCAATGGTGCCGGAAAATCAACTACCATGAAAATGATCACCGGTTTTCTTCGCCCGGATGAAGGAAGGATTGAGGTTTGCGGCATTACCGTTGAAGGCGAAGCCATCGCCACCAAAAAAAAGATTGGCTACCTGCCGGAACTGAATCCACTTTACCATGAAATGTTTGTCCGGGAATACCTGGGCATGATGGCGGGTCTACACAAGATAAAGGCGCCGGCTGATAGGATTGAAGCCGTGATCCATCTAACGGGCTTAACCCCAGAAGCACACAAGGAAATCGGACAACTGTCAAAGGGCTATAAACAAAGGGTTGGGCTTGCGGCGGCCTTGTTGCATGATCCGGAAGTGCTGATCCTTGATGAGCCAACCACTGGTCTTGATCCCAACCAGATCGTGGAAATCAGGGAAGTGATCAGGAGCCTGGGCAAGAACAAAACCATTCTTTTTTCAACGCATATTTTGCAGGAAGTAGAAGCCCTTTGTGAGCGGGTCATAGTGATCAACAAGGGTAAAATAGTCGCAGACGATAACATTGGGAACCTTAAAAAACAACAATCATCCTCAAGCATTCGGGTTGGGTTCAGGGAAGAAGTCTCTAAAGAGGCCCTTTCTGCCATTGCAGATGTCAAGAGTGTAACCCAGCTTGGCGCCATGGAATGGGAGCTTGAAACCACTGATCCTGACGGGTTGAGCAAAGAACTTATGACTTTCGCTTTGCAACATAATGTGAATATCGTTTCTTTGCACACGCAAGCCCGGCGCCTGGAGGATATTTTCAGGGACCTCACCGGGATGGGCCTTTGATTGTTTGCCTTATTTTTTTAAAACAATCCTTAAAACAACACAGTATGAGTCTAATTGCCAGCATCCACGCCAGACAAATCCTCGACAGCCGCGGTAATCCCACAGTAGAAGTTGATGTCATCACAGAAAGCGGTTTCATTGGCCGTGCAGCAGTTCCATCAGGCGCTTCAACCGGAAAACACGAAGCCGTTGAGCTCCGCGATGGCGACAAAGCCGTTTATGTAGGAAAAGGCGTGCTGAAGGCAATCGACAACGTGAACAATATCATTGCCCCCAAGTTGTTGGGTGTTCCTGCCACTGAACAGGCCCTGGTTGACAGGATGCTGATAGAACTGGATGGCACTGCCAACAAGGCCAAACTGGGCGCCAACGCTACCCTGGCAGTGTCTATGGCTGTTGCCAAGGCAGGTGCACAAGCCAGCAACCTCAACCTCTACAGGTACCTTGGTGGTGTGAATGCCATCACCCTTCCTGTTCCGTTGATGAACATCCTCAACGGTGGAGCGCATGCCGACAACAAAATTGATTTCCAGGAATTCATGATCGTTCCAACAGGTGCGGCAACATTCAGCGAAGGACTTCGTTGGGGAGTTGAAGTGTTTCACCAGTTGAAAACAGTATTGAAGAAGAAAGGATACAGCACCAACGTTGGTGATGAAGGTGGATTTGCACCAGACATCCAAAGCAATGAAGAGGCGATTGAAACCGTGTTGCAAGCGATTGAAGCCGCAGGGTACAAGCCAGGCGAGCAGATCTTCATTGCCATGGATGCCGCCACCAGCGAAATGTACAACGAAGCCGACAATACCTATAAATTCTACAAGAGCTCAGGAAAAGTCATCAGCAGCGATGAAATGGTTGCTTACTGGACAGAGTGGGTAGACAAATATCCCATCATTTCGATCGAAGATGGCATGGCTGAAGACGATTGGGATGGCTGGAAGAAATTGACCGAATCAGTGGGCAACAGGTGCCAGCTGGTGGGTGATGATCTCTTCGTGACCAACGTATTGCGCTTGCAGCAAGGAATTGACAGAGGCATTGCCAACAGCATCCTTGTAAAAGTAAACCAGATCGGAACGGTTACAGAAACCATCAATGCCGTGAGACTTGCTCAAACCAATGGATATACTTCCATCATGAGCCACCGCTCTGGTGAAACAGAAGATACCACGATTGCTGACCTCGCAGTGGCATTGAATTGCGGACAAATCAAAACTGGTTCTGCATCACGCACAGACCGCATGGCAAAATACAACCAGCTCCTCCGCATTGAAGAGGAATTGGGAGTTAACGCAGTGTATCCAAAAATGTAATGATTGACTATTTAATACATGAGGGTTTAGGGTTTTTTACATCCCTAAACCCTTTTTTTTAAGGGCTTTTCGGTTGATTGACCAAGGCCAATAGCATGTTGAAATCCTTCAACCCTTTCAACCTCTTCGACTTCTCCTGCCTCCGGCAGGCAAGCTCAACCTCCCTCAACCTTTTTCAAATGAAAATCCTCATCGCTCCAGATAAATTCAAAGGCAGCATAGACTCCATCACACTCTGCAAACTGATAAAGCAAGAGATTGCGACCATACATCCCGATGCTGAGGTGGAATCCTTTCCCCTTGCGGATGGTGGTGATGGTTATGCTGCTATCGTCAAGCATTATTTCAAAACCAGTGATGCACAGGTGCTAACTGTTGATCCTTTGGGGAGGCAAATCAAAGCCACTTATCAAATCTCAGCGGAAACATCAACTGCCTATATCGAAATGGCGGCAGCAAGTGGTTTTGCCCTGCTTGCGCCCCATGAGTTGAATCCAATGAAAGCCTCCACCTATGGAACTGGATTGATGATTCTTGATGCCATCAAAAGAGGAGTCAAAGAAATCTTTTTGGGCATTGGCGGAAGTGCAACCAACGATGGAGGAACAGGAATGGCTGATGCCCTGGGTTATATGTTCCTCGACAGGAATGGCGATCCGCTGGAAGCCTGTGGCGAAAACCTGGCGGCCATCAATGAGATCATCATGCCAGAAACAGATTTGCTGGAAGACATTCATTTTACAGTAGCCTATGATGTCAGTAACCCATTTTTTGGTCTCGATGGTGCTGCACATGTATACGCTCCCCAAAAAGGCGCAACAGCAGCACAGGTCGATGAATTGGACGAGGGACTGAAACACCTTGATACTGTTTTCATGAAATATTTTGGGCGGTCCGTTGAAGTCGCTCCTGGTTCAGGCGCAGCAGGAGGAATGGGCGGAGGATGTGATGTTTTTCTGGGGGCAAGGCTGGTGCCGGGTGTTGATCACCTCATCGCTGCTGTGGGCCTGAACGATAAGATTGCAGCCGCGGATATCCTCATCACTGGAGAAGGAAGGCTGGACGAGCAATCCTTTCAGGGCAAGGTCTTGGGTAAACTCATTGGTCATGCAAGAGCCCATGGCACCAAACTGTATGCCATCTGTGGAGACAGCTCCATGCCCATCAAAGACCTCAATGCGTTAGGGGTAGACAGGCTTGTTACACTTGCTGCATTGGCGGGCTCCAAAGAAGAGGCCATGGCCCATCCCGACAAGTTTCTGTCTGAGGCAATAAAAAAAATACTTTAGATTTAAGGTATGATAAGATACCTGGGTTTTCTTGTATGCTTTTTGTTGGGATTTCAGTTTGCGAATACACAAACGGTGAAATGGGACAACCGTTTTGACCAGGCTGTTCCTGAAGATTGGTTGGTGAAACCCATCAATACAAAAGCCAATGTTTACCAAAGGGATAAGGAAGGCGATGTTGTGTTATACAATGGTCTTGTGCGCAGGAGTTTTAAGGTGTCTCCCAATTTTGCCTGTTATGATTTTCAGAACATGGCCACCGGACAGCAATTGCTGCGTGCCATCAGGCCTGAGGCCAAGCTCATCATTGATGGGAAGGAATACAATGTGGGTGGAGTGTTTGGCCAACAGGAAAAAGCATACCTGCAACAGGTATGGATGAAGGACTTCAAGGCCGGAGCAGCTGATTTTATTTTTGCTGGGTATACGGTCACTGACATCAAACCCTACATCAACTGGAAACGAACAACCTGGGCATCTGTCAACAAACAAGCAACAGGAAAATCGTTGGCCGTCAACTACAGGTCTGCAGTTCCCTCACTCAAAGACCTTTCCGTTGTCGTTCATTATGAGCTTTACGATGGGATTCCGCTTGTTGTCAAGTGGGTGGAGCTCATCAACAAAAGCAGCAGCAACATTGTGGTGAACAGGATTATGAATGAGTCGCTTGGACTTGTTGAAGAGGAGAGTGCTGTAGTGGGGAGTCCAGAACAAATGAAAAAACAACATGGTATTTATGTTGAGACCAACTATGCATTTAACAATGCCATGCGTTATGATATCAGTGACCAGACCACCCATTGGGTGACTGATTCCGCTTATACCTCACAGGTCAACTACAATTACCAAACACCCTGCGTATTGGAGGTCTATCCTGAAAAGGTTAAAGCGGTTTCGTTAGCCCCAGGCGAAACCATCAAATCGCCCAGAACACATGAGTTGTTGATGGACAGCTATGATCGGGAAAGAAGGGGAATGATGATCCAGCGGATGTATGCTACCGTTGCGCCCTGGACCACCCAGAATCCGATTTTCATGCATTTGGTCAGCCGCAATGATGAGCAGGTGATTGCCGCCATGGATCAGTGTGCTGCAACAGGGTATGAGGCCCTGATCCTCAGCTTTGGCAGCCATTGCAACATGGAAGACACCAGTTTTGCGAATGTTGCCCGCTGGAAAAAGCTGACGGATTATGCCCACAGCAAAGGCATTTTGGTGGGAAGTTACTCCTTGTTCAGCAGCCGCAGGATCAATGACGAATCTGATGTGATTGATCCCAAAACAGGAAAGCCCGGTGGCGCATTCTTTGGAAACGCCCCATGCATGGGAAGCCAGTGGGGCCTGACCTATATCAGTAAATTGAAATACTTCATCACCCAAACGGGTTTTGATTTGTTTGAAAACGATGGCCCGTACCCGGGGGATGTTTGTGCTTCAACCGTTCATCCAGGACACAAAGGGTTGGATGATTCTCAGTGGAGGCAAATGGAATTACAGAAGGAATTGTACCGCTGGTGCAATGAGCATGGGGTGTATGTCAATGCCCCTGATTGGTATTTTCTGGATGGAACCCACAAGATTGGCATCGGTTACCGCGAAGTCAATTTCTCTCTTTCCCGTGATCAGCAAAAAATCCTGAACAGGCAGAACATCCACGATGGTACGTTTGAAAAACTGCCCTCGATGAGCTGGGGTTTTGTTCCGCTGACCAGGTACCAGGGTGGTGGACCAGAAGCGGTTCTTGAGCCATTGAAGGATCACCTGAAAGACTATGAAATGCTGATGGTGCAGTATTACGGCGCAGGTGTGCAGGCCTGTTACCGGGGCCCCAGGCTATACGATACCACCACCACCAAGGCCCTTGTTTCTAACACGGTTTCATGGTACAAAAAGTACCGCGATATCTTGAATGCACCCATCGTGCATTTGAGAAGGGCAGACGGTCGGGACTGGGATGGATTTATGCATGTAAGCCCCGCCTTAAAGGATAGAGGATTTGTGCTGCTTTTCAATCCCACCAACGAACCCATTACAAGGATTATCAATCTTCCATTATACTATTCAGGTTTGAAAGGGAAAGTCAGTGTTCGCCAAAAGGATGAAGCCCAAACAATCTCAGTCATTTCATCAAACCAAACAATCAATCTGAATGCCAGCATACCTGCCGGCGGCTATACCTGGTATGTAATCAGGGAAATCAATTAACCATAAGTACAAAAAGGAGGAGCCTGACCCGCTATTTTTTGCTTTAATTCAAAAAAGATTTTGCTTGTTCAATAAAAGTCTATAAATTTGGTGGACTAAAAACAATGTCACGTGGCCGAGGGGTTAGGCAGAGGTCCACAAAACCTTCGATGGCGGTTCGACTCCGTCCGTGGCGTCAATAATGATCTTGCATTCTGTGGGGTGCTGAAAGGGTTGCTGACTTGTTCAAGTAACCCTTTCTCTTTTTTTCTTCCATCTTCTCGATGGCATAGCGGAGCATGGTCCTGGGCATGCGTGTAGCAAATTCATCAAGAAATTCCTCAATGGCCGATGGGTCTTTTTTCCATCCTTCCCGTAACATCCAGCCTGTGGCTTTGTGCATCAGGTCGTGTTTGTGGGTAAGCATGATTTTACTGAGTTCCAGGATATCTTTCAGGTCATTGTTTTTTCTGATAAAGTGCCAGGTGGCCACGACGGCAATGCGGTTCCTCCACAACAGCGGGTCGACCGCAAGTGTGTACAGTATTTTTCTATCCTTGTTCTCTAACCATTGTCCCAGAATGATGTGTGCACTTGAATCTACGAGGTCCCAGTTGTTGACACGGTCTGCCTTTGACAGGTAAAGGTCTACCCATTCTTTTTCTTTGCCTGTTTTTTTGGCCTCACGGAATTTTTCACACATGATGAGAATGCCTGTCAACCTTTCTTCGTGGTAAGGGGAATTGAGCAGGGCAATGATGGTTTCTTTGTTTGATGTTGAATGGTGTTTTTTTACCACAGTTCTTTGGTTGGGAACGGTGATGCCATGAAACTTGTCGCCTTCTCCATATTGTCCTTTTCCTGTCTTGAAAAAACGGGGCAGGAATGCTGCTTTCTCTGCTGTTGCAAATGATTTCAGGTCATGGACGATTGCCTTGTAGCTTCCCAACTTAAGCCGCAAGTTTTTTCAATGCTGCAACAAATGCATCCAGTTCTTCCAGTGTTGTATACACATTCGGTGTGATGCGGCAACCATGCACATTGGCAGTGTCAATGGCAACAGTAAATATTTTGTGCTCGTCCATCAGTCTTTTTGCGAGGTCTGCTGGTGTCATCCCATCGATGCCTACATTGGCGATGCCACAAGAACGCTTATCGTCTGTTGGCGTATTGATGATGATTTTTGGTACATTTTTTACCCTGCTGGTCCAGTATTGTTGTATATAGCGAAGCCGCTTTTCCTTTCTTTCAGCCCCTATCATGTTGTAAAAATCGATGGCATCTTCAACGGTAAGATCAGTAGCCGAAGGATGGGTTCCGACATGATTCAAACGGCGAATATCATCAAGGTCTTTGTTTCCATCGCCTATCAATGGCCATACCTTGGCTATCTTTTCTTTTTTTACATATAGGAATCCAGCACCCAACGGTACACTCAACCACTTGTGGAGGGAAGTTCCGTAGTAATCACATCCCAGGTCGTTGATTTTGTATTGGAAATGGGCAAAGGCGTGTGCGCCATCCACCATCACCTCAACTCCTTTGCTGTGTGCCATGTCGCATATTTTTCTGACAGGCAGTATTTGTCCGGTGATATTGACCATGTGAGGAATCATCAGGAGCTTGGTTTTCGGAGTAATCGCTTTCTCATACAGCGAAACAATCTCCTCATCAGATCCAGGAAGATTGGGAATAGAAACCTTGTTCAATACAACGCCATAGCGCCGGGAGACCTGGTCAAACATGTCCAGCATCGCGCCATAATCTTGAATGGCCATCAAGGCCTCGTCTCCAGCCTTCCAATCCTGTCCTGAGATGATCAGGTCCAACGACTCCGTCGTGTTTCTTGTAATGATCAGCTCATCCGGGCTGCAACCTGCAACTTCAGCCAGCTTTGCAGCCATTCTCTTTTTGTTGTCCCGCTGCACTGTCCGCATATAATGCGATCCGTGGAAATTGATATGGCGGATGTGCTCGATGTATTTTTCTAATGTAGGTTGTGGGATGAAGTTGTAGAAACCATTTTCCAGGTTGATATAATCTGGTTTGAGGATGTATTGGTTTCTGATATTTTTCCAAAATGCATCATCAGCTGCAAGTGCTGCTGCAGATACATTTTTTTTCGCATCAAACAAGGAAGCCAAAGCGTCCATACCCATGGCGGAACCTATACCTGACAATGTTGCGGTTTTGATGAATGATCTCTTGTTCATGAGATCAATTTAATTAAAATTCGTTAATCAGTAAAAAACCTCAAACTTAATTTTCACATCATTGTCAACTTCCTTGAGCATGAAGCTGGGGCGGGTAACCTTAAAATCCTCCAACAGGAAGATAAAACCTCCTGTAACCTGCGTTGAACCGTTCACGTTTTTAGCAGTTGCCTTGAAGCTGGTCTCCTTGCTCACGCCATGGAACTGCAGCGTGCCTTTAACATCCAGTTCTCCAGATTTGGATTCGGTAATGGAAGTACTCACAAAACTGATGTTCGGGAATTTCAGGGCTTCCGTCACTTCGAGGGTATGGGCATCCCGGTTGGAGCTCTTTGAATCAAAAGAACTGATTTTGGCCACAATGGCTACTTTCTCAATGTTGCCATCGGCTTTCAGCTGCACAACACCATTTACATCCGAAGAAACAGCATCCCAGGCATGCAAGATGTGGTTCATGGAATAGGTGATGGTGGATTTTTTCTTGTCTAAAGGCTTTTTTGTTTGTGCAAACAGAAATGAAGGCGCAAGAAGCAATAGGATTAGGGTACGCATATTTTAAAATTTAATGGCGATGACGGCCGCAGCATAGCTGGCAAAGGCTGTATAGGCCGCTGCACGGTGAAGTTTTTTGTTTCCTGATTCTGCCAAAAGATTGGTGGCGATCATGCTGGACATGTGCACCACAGAAAGCCATTTGTGGATGCGGATGGCCGATATTTTCTTGTCCCTGTTGATCAGTGGCGGAGGTGCAAACAAAGACATCACCGCTGTTGTAGAATAAGTGATGTTGACAAAAGCACCCAATCCTTCGTGTATATCTTTGAGGTTTCTGTAATTAGCTCCTGTTGCATTGTAGAGCCTGCTGCCAACAATTCCCTGCCCGATCATTCCTCCGAGGGTGGTAAAGCCAAGTACCTGGTGTGTTACCAGCATTGCTCTTCTGAGTTTCAGCTCTTTTTCACGGTTCACTGCGTTCAGTGGTGAAATAGGCCTCAACAACCCTTTCTGCCCCCAAAAAATCCTTTGGGTCAAGAGCATTTTTTTAGGGAGTAATTCAGTGGTACTGTCTTGTGTCTTCAAGAGGTCATTCAGCAAATCATCCTGTGAAAAGCCGGTAACAGTAATGAGGGTAAAAATGAAGAAGAAAAAATATTTCATGTTGAATGCATTCGGTTGTTGCAAAGATACCAATTGATTATGAGTATACCCTCAGTGTATTGCCTGTTAGGGATGTATTGTATTGGGTTAGTCCCTTTGGTGTTGGACCTGAAATTTTAGCACCTGTTGATGAGAAATAGGATCCATGTGCTGTGCATACAAATTGATTCGTTCCAGATGAGTATTGAACTTGAACCCCTTCGTGCGGGCAGGCCGAAGAAACTGCGAGGTAGGTATTGCTGGTGGTGCGGGCAATGATGATGCCTTGTGTCACTACATATCCACCTGCATTTTTCAATGCACTGTAGGTATTGTTTGTGAGGTCAATTTGAAGGTCAACATTGGTTGGCGCACTTGACTTTGAGCAGGCTCCCAGGCAAGTGGCTGCAAACAAAGCAGTTCCGCCAAGCCCTAGCTGCTGCAAGAATTCTTTTCTATCCATGAGATTAATTTTTCTTTTGACGTTACTCATTGTTAGCGGTTTATTAATGATATGTTAATTAAAAAAATCAATTCCTATCAAAAAGCAGGGAAACAGGTTTATTTAACCGAAAAACTGAGGTGTATGTATAAATATGGGTTACTTTTCCATTGTGCACGCATTAATGTGTACTTAATACATATACAATGTTACAAAAAACTTATTATAGGACGAGGGATTATTGTAAGGTAAAATTCAGTTTCAGTCCAGAATTGGCTGAAACTGTTGAAATCCTTGGCTTAAACAGCGATTGGCAAAATGCCATCCTCATGAGCAAAAAAAAGGATGGCAGTTTTAATGCGGAAGTTAATCTTCCCAAGGACTCGACCCATGAGTTCAAATACCTTGTCGATAATGAACAGTGGTTGAACGAGCCTGAAGCTGATCAGCAGGTCCCCAATACATTTGGGACCAGCAACAGTGTTATTTGTCTTTAACTCTCTTCAGAAAACAAGGATCTTCAGCTCAACAGACCAGGGTCCTCGATTCCTGTGTTGTCTGTTTATATTCAGCAGTATTTCTGCATGAAACAGACCCTCTATTGCACAACCCCATCCCCTGAATGGAAATTAACAAGCCAAAACGAAGGATGTTAGGCATTTTTTACGGAAATTTGCATTCCCTATTGAATTTATTCAACCCTTACTCAACAATATTGAAAAATGAGCAGTAAACCTACAACCCTGTTTGATAAAGTATGGGATGCGCATGTGGTAAGAGATATCCAGGATGGTCCTGATGTTTTTCTTATTGATCGCCATTTCATCCACGAAGTGACCAGTCCTGTTGCATTCCTTGGACTCAAGAACAGGAATGTCAGTGTGATGTTCCCTGAAAGAACTTTTGCTACAGCAGACCACAATACCCCGACCATCAATCAACACCTTCCCGTGCAGGATCCCCTTTCAGCCAACCAGCTGAAAGCGCTTGAAGAAAATACGTTCAAGCACGGCATTTCCCATTGGGGCTTGGGCAATCCGAAAAATGGTATTGTGCATGTGGTGGGGCCAGAGAATGGCATTACCCTTCCCGGAATGACGATTGTTTGCGGAGATTCCCATACCTCAACCCATGGTGCATTTGGCTGTATCGCTTTTGGCATCGGCACTTCAGAAGTGGAGATGGTGCTTGCTTCACAGTGCATCATGCAACCCAAGCCCAAGAAAATGCGCATCAATGTCAATGGCGAAATGCACAAAGGTGTTACTGCCAAAGATGTTGTGCTTTATATCATTTCAAAATTGACTGCAGCAGGAGCCACAGGTTATTTTGTGGAATATGCAGGCTCAGTATTTGAAAGCATGAGCATGGAAGGCCGGATGACGGTCTGCAACATGAGCATTGAAATGGGTGCGCGTGGTGGAATGATTGCACCTGACGAAACCACTTTCAGTTATATCAAGGGCCGCGAAAAAGCGCCAACCGGACAGGCCTGGGATGATGCATTGGCCTACTGGAAGACCTTGAAAACAGATGAAGGTGCAAGCTTTGATATTGAATACAATTATGACGGCGCCGATATCGAACCCATGATCACCTACGGCACCAATCCCGGTATGGGCATGGGCATCACGGAGTTGATCCCTTCTGCAGAAGACATTGATGCAGGAAAGGCAAGCTTTGCGAAATCTCTTCACTACATGGGATTCCATGAAAAGGAGCCGATGATTGGAAAGCCAATCGACTATGTTTTCATCGGAAGCTGCACCAATGGTCGCATTGAAGATTTCAGGGCATTTGCTTCAATTGTAAAAGGAAGGAAAAAGGCAGACAATGTTACGGCCTGGGTTGTTCCCGGTTCGCATGTGGTGGAAGCGCAGATCAGGGAAGAAGGCATTTATGATATTTTGATTGAAGCAGGATTTGAACTGCGTCAACCAGGATGTTCCGCCTGCCTTGCCATGAACGATGACAAGATTCCTGCAGGAAAATATGCAGTCAGCACCAGCAACCGCAACTTTGAAGGCCGCCAGGGCCCGGGAGCCAGAACCCTTTTGGCCAGCCCTTTGGTGGCTGCCGCTGCTGCTGTTACCGGACAAGTTACAGACCCAAGAACCCTGATCGCTTAAATTTATACAATGGCTTACGATAAATTCACCGTATTAAAGAGTACAGCAGTTCCACTGCCCATTGAAAACGTTGACACAGACCAGATCATCCCTGCACGCTTTTTGAAGGCAACAACAAGGGAAGGATTTGGTGATAACCTTTTCCGTGACTGGAGGTACAATGGAGATGATACACCCAAGGCAGATTTCGTGTTGAACAATTCCATTTACAGTGGCAAAATCCTTGTGGGTGGGAAAAATTTTGGAAGTGGAAGCAGCCGTGAGCATGCAGCCTGGGCCATTTATGATTATGGATTCCGTTGCGTGGTTTCAAGCTTTTTTGCAGACATCTTCAAGAACAATTCAATGAACATCGGCATCCTGCCTGTTCAGGTTTCAGATGCATTTTTGCACAAGATTTTTTCTGCTATCGAAGCAGACCCCAATGCCGAACTGGAAGTGAACCTTCCTGAGCAAACCATTACCATCCTGGCAACAGGAGAAAGCGAGTCATTCGACATCAACGGTTATAAAAAGCACAACCTGGTGAACGGGTTTGATGATATTGATTATTTGCAGGCGATGAGAGAAGAGATCGTGGCCTTTGCACAAAAAAGCCGCTACTAGGCTAGCCCTGGTGATTTTAGATCATGCCCAAGTCTACCCGTTATATCGAGATCATGGACACCACCCTCAGGGATGGTGAACAAACCAGTGGCGTTTCATTTTCAGCAGCCGAGAAACTGACGATTGCACAAATCCTGCTGACGGAAGTCAAGGTTGACAGGATTGAAATTGCTTCAGCCAGGGTTTCGGATGGTGAATTTGAGGCGGTAAAAAAAATCACCCGTTGGGCAAAGTCCAAAGGCATGCTTGGCAAAGTGGAAGTCCTGACATTTGTCGATGGAACCATTTCCATTGACTGGATGATGAAAGCAGGAGCCAAGGTGCAGAACCTGCTCACAAAAGGTTCTCTCAATCACCTTACCCATCAATTGAAAAAAACACCTGCACAACATTTTGCAGAAATAGCCAAAGTGATTGCGCTGGCCAAGAAAAAAGGGATTGATACGAATGTGTATTTGGAAGACTGGAGCAATGGCATGCGCAGTTCTCCTGACTACGTTTTCCAGTACCTTGATTTTATAGCCACCCAACCCGTGAAAAGGGTCATGCTTCCTGATACACTGGGCATTCTTACCCCAGATGAAGTAACTGATTTTATCGGACAAATCATTCCAAAGTACCCAGGCATTCATTTTGATTTTCATGGACACAACGATTATGACCTCGGCACGGCCAATGTGTTGGAGGCAGTAAAATCAGGTGTTCATGGGATCCACCTTACTGTCAATGGCATGGGCGAAAGGGCTGGAAATGCACCACTGGCCAGTGCTGTAGCGGTGTTGCATGATTTTCTCCCCAAAGTGCGCACGGGTGTTGTTGAAAAATCCCTGTACCAGGTGAGCCGGTTGGTGGAAACTTTTTCAGGCTTTCGCATTCCAGACAACAAACCAATTGTGGGTGAAAATGTATTTACACAGACTGCAGGAATACATGCAGATGGAGACAAGAAAAATAACCTATACCACAACGACCTGATGCCGGAACGTTTTGCACGCCAGCGCAAGTATGCACTTGGCAAAACAAGTGGTAAATCCAATATTGAAAACAACCTTGCACAGCTCGGCATCGAGTTGTCTGATGCAGACCTGAAAAAGGTAACACAAAGGATCATTGAGCTGGGTGATAAAAAAGAGGTGGTCACGCAATCCGATCTTCCCTACATCTTATCTGATGTGTTGGACAGCAGCTCCATTGAAGAGAAAGTGCAGTTTGAGAATTATGTGTTGACCCATTCCAAAGACCTCAGGCCTTCCGTGACCCTGCAAATAAGCATCAATGGAGAAGTGTTTGAAGAGCATGCACAGGGCGATGGCCAGTATGATGCCTTTATGAATGCCCTGAGGAATATTTACAAGAACAAAAAAATGCAATTGGCTGTGTTGACTGACTATGCAGTGCGGATACCTCCGGGCGGAAAGAGTGATGCCTTTTGTGAAACCATCATCACCTGGGAATACAAAGGCCGTGAATTCAAGACCCGGGGGTTGGACAGTGACCAGACCGTTGCAGCCATCAAGGCCACACAAAAAATGCTGAACCTGCTCTAAACACCCGACAAAGTTGATCAAACACTGCATCGCCATCAAGCTAAACCCTTCACCCCCACAACCCACAACCCATAACTCATAACCCATAAATCATCATGAAAAAAAACATCCTCATTGTTCCCGGCGATGGCATTGGACAGGAAGTAACAGCAGCAGGCAAAAAGGTACTTGATGCAATTGCAGAGAAATTCGGACATGTTTTCACTTATGATGAGGCATTGATCGGACATGTGGCCATTGAGGCAACAGGATCACCATTGCCCGATGAGACATTGGCCAAAATGAAAGCATCTGATGCGGTGCTTTTTGGCGCAGTGGGTCATCCCAAATATGATAACGATCCTACCGCAAAGGTTCGCCCAGAGCAGGGCTTGTTGAAAATGCGCAAGGAGCTTGGGCTCTACGCAAATCTTCGCCCCATCAAATTGTTTGATGAATTGCTGGACGCCTCCAGCATCAAACCTGAAATATTGAGAGGGGCAGATATCCTGTTTTTCCGTGAGCTGACCGGTGATATTTATTTTGGTGAGAAAGGAAGGAAGAATGATGGGGATACCGCTTACGATGTTGCTGAGTACAGCCGCTATGAAGTGGAGCGTATTGCCAGAAAAGCATTTGATGCTGCAAGAACCAGGAGAAAGAAAGTATGTTCTGTAGACAAAGCCAATGTATTGGAGACCAGCAGGCTTTGGAGAGAAGTGGTCCAAAAAATTGCATTGGAATATCCGGATGTTGAGGTTGAACACCAATTTGTGGATGCAACAGCCATGTTGTTGATCAAGGATCCCAAGCGCTTTGATGTGGTGGTAACGGCCAATCTTTTTGGCGATATTCTTACCGATGAAGCATCACAGATTGCAGGTTCCATGGGTATGCTGGCTTCAGCATCCATCGGCGATGGAACCGGTGTTTACGAGCCTATCCATGGTTCAGCACACGACATTACAGGGAAAGGCGTTGCCAATCCGCTGGCATCCATCCTCTCCGCTGCATTGTTGCTGGACATTTCATTTGGCCTCAAGGCTGAATCTGAGGCCGTGATCAATGCGGTAGATGCAGTCTTGAAAGCGGGCTACAGGACAAGGGATATTGCCGATGCAACAACTGATCCAGCCATGCTGCTTGGTACAGAATCCATGGGCAACGAGGTACTTGCAAGGCTTTGATTCAAGCAATGCATTTAGGCTGTATTTTTATGGGGTAAACCATTCCAATGAATAAAAATAGATTCGGCATTGTTGCCATGCTGTTGGCCACAACAATTTCCCTGAACGCACAAAACAATACAGTGAAATTGGTCAGGGATAAGACCAATCCTGCTGTGCACGTTACCATCAATGGCAAACATTTTACGGATTTCTTTTTTCCGGATACCATTGCGAAGCCTGTACTGTATCCCATCAAGGCACCGAACGGAACCGTTATCACCAGAGGGTTTCCGATGAATCCCATTGCAGGCGAACCAACAGATCATCCACACCATCTTGGTCTTTGGTTCAATTATGGTGATGTGAACGGATTGGATTTCTGGAACAATTCCTATGATATTCCTGCTGATAAAAAACATTTGTACGGCACCATAAAATTTGGCAAGATCACGGGCATACAGAGTGGTGCCACAGGAAAGCTGTCTTTTGATGCGATGTGGCATGATCAATCTGGTAAAACACATTTGACCGAGCAAACAGGATTTGAATTCAGTGAGATCAATGGGGTTTGGGTGATTGATCGAACCACCACCCTCACAGCGGTCATCCCTGTGGCCTTCAAAGACAACAAAGAAGGCGTCCTCGGGCTGCGCATGGCGCATGAACTCCAGATTCCAACAACGACCACCAAGAAATTTGTGGATGCCAACGGCATTGAAACCACCATCAAGGCCATTGCGGATACCATTGCCAATGGCAACTATATCAACAGCAATGGCGTTCAGGGTGATGATGTGTGGAGCAGGAAGGCAAGCTGGTGCATGATGTATGCCAAAATGAAAACAGATTCAGTGAGTATTTTGATCATTGATCATCCCAAAAACATTGGCTACCCAACCTATTGGCATGCCAGGGGCTATGGACTGTTTGCCGCCAATCCTTTGGGCGATAAGGTATTTACCAACGGGAAGGCAGAGCGCAATCTTTCCCTGAAAGCAGGAGAGTCCATTACATTCCGCTACAGGGTTGCTATAGCTGCAGGCAAGACGGCCCTGCCACAGACAGGCATCACGCAATTGCAAAATGATTTTGCGGCCAAGCCCGTAAAGCTCATGTACGTTGGCTCCTATACCGGCAAGGGCAATCCAGGCATTCAAGTCTATGCCTTTGATCAGACAACGGGAAAATCTTCGATTGTCAGGGAACACAGAAATCCAGGTGCCGGTTATTTTGCGATCACCCCAGACAAGAAATACATCTATTCCCTGGGTGAAGAAGGAAACAGGAAAGGGTCCGTATGGGCCTATTCGATTGACCAGAAAACCGGAGAGTTGATCAAGTTGAACAGCCAGCCGACCATAGGGGATGGACCCTGTTATATTTCCTTCGATCCCAAAACAAAGGCTATTTATTGTGCCAATTATTCCGGAGGAAGCCTCACCGTTTTCAAGACAGCAGAAAACGGAAGCCTTTTGCCTGCTGCACAACACATCACCTACAGTGGCTCAAGTGTGAACAAGAGCCGTCAAGACAAGGCCCATGCCCATTGTGCAGTGATTGCTCCCGGCGGGAAATATGTGTATGTAAACGATCTGGGTTCAGACAAGATTTATCGCCATACCATCAAAGCAGATGGGACACTTGAGGAAACACCATTGGTTTATGCCACTGCACCTGGCGATGGTCCCAGGCATATTGTGTTCAATACTTCCGGAACCCGCGGTTATTCAATCAACGAGATGAAGGGCACCGTTGATGCATTTGTCGTTGAAGAAGCGGGCCTCAAAAAAATACAGACCATCATTGCCGATACGGTTCAAACCAAAGATGATCATGGAAGCGGTGCCATCCATCTTTCACCCGATGGAAAGTGGCTGATTGCCTCCAACAGGGTCACCAGCAACCAGGTGGTTGTGTACAAGGTATTGCCGGATGGAAAGCTGGAGAAAAAAAGCCATACTGAGGTGGTCAAAAAGCCAAGGTTTTTCAGGTTTGATGAAACGGGAAAATTTGTCCTTGTTGCAGGTCAGGATGGAGACAGGGTGCAGGTTTTCGCCTTTGACGGCAAAACAGGGATGTTGAAAAATACGGGCAACGATATCGAGGTATTCACACCGGTTGCCATTGAGTTTTATTAGGCCGTGCATTGATGGTTGCCTGAAGGGCGCATGGGTCAGGCATGGAACATTGTTTCGTTCAGTTGTTTGAACGCTTCCATCGCACCCATGTATTCACAGGTTCTGGCACCCGCCTTGTTGGCATTTGAAAAAAGACCTGTCCATTCTTCTGCACCCATGGAATGGATTTCATTTTTTGAAAATTTACTCAGCTGAAAGAGCAGGGCACCCACAAATGCATCACCGGCACCTGTGGTATCAACCTGTTCTATGGCAATGCTTGGAACAAGAAAAGTTTTTCCCTTCCATCCCAGCAATGTGCCTTCTTTTCCCAGGGTGATGGCGAAAACCGCTTTGGTTTTTTCCATGAATGCGGAAGCAGCTTCTTCTATGGATGATTGTCCTGTCAGCAGAAAAGCCTCCTCATCGCTTACCTTAAAAAAATCCACTTTTTCCATAAACTCCCAGGATTGCAGGATGAATTCCTCCTTGTTGTTGCCAAAAAGCAATTCCCTGTAATTGGGATCGAAGCTGACAAAAAGATTTTCATCCAATGCCTTGTAGAACATCTTGCTGTACGCCAACTGCAGTGGGCCAGGAAGAAACCCGGTTGCGGAGCCGAAATGGGCGATGCCAAACGATTGCAGATGGATGGATTCGGTTTCCTCCACACTGAGCTGGCCATCAGCCCCACGGTTGAAATAGAAATCCCTTTCTCCGTTTTCCATCAGCGATACAAAAGCCAATGTGGTGAAATGAAGGGGGTCTTTGATGATATGCCTTGTATCAACATTGAATCCATCCAAGACTTCAACGAGGTGTTTGCCAAAAGGATCCTCACCCACTTTTGCTGCAACAGCCACTTGACCGCCCAATGCGCCAATGGCTGCCGCAACATTCATCGGCGCACCTCCTGCTTTCTTGATGAAATGTTCGGCATCCGAGAGGGCCATCCCCTTGTCTGTGCAAATCATGTCAATCAGGGCCTCGCCGATGCAAAGGATGTTGTTCATTGAGGCTATTGGTAGAGCTGATTGAAAATGAATTTGAAGCTGCCATGGGTCTGTGCACGGAAACTGATTTCCGGACCAAAGGCAAACAAGGTTCCTTTTCCAACAGTTGCAGCAAAAGCGGCAATGCCATCCTTGAGGTAAGCCTGCCCCCAGGCCCATCCGCTTCTCAATGTTTTCTCTGAAGCAAACCAGGCCAGAGGCTTGATGCTGCCTGCTGTTTGCGCATCAGGCGCAATGTGGAAAACAGGACTATCGTCGAAGTACACATCAGCAGTCTTTTTCATGCCCCATGCTGCCTTGGCATTGTTGTCTATGGTGATCTGCATCAAACTGCCGGGGATATAGAATTTCTCGTTGGGTAGTTCTTTTTCTTTTCCATTGTTCATTTCAACCAATGCATTGCTGACAGGCAGTTTCAGGTGATAGGCCAATGAGGTGCTGCTGCCGATGGTCAGGATGTTGCCACCTGCTTCCATGAATTTTTTCAACTCAGGAATGGACTTGTCAATAGAAAGATTGCCAATTGTTTTTTTGAATTCTTCGGGAGTATCCTCTGCTTTGGGTCCGCCCAAACCCCTGCCGCTTCCTTGCAGGGAAGGCATGGCGCCTCCAACAAAAAGGATGACATCGTATTTTTCTTTGAGGTTGCCTTTGTCAATCTCCTGGGCATAGAGCAACTCAACATTGAAATGGTATTGTTCCATGATCCAGCGCATCCAGCCAGCGGCCATTGATCCCCCATAGGTATCCCAGAGGGCGATGCGGGAGGGCTTCACTCTGCTCATGCCTTCAGTTGTTTTTATATCGGTGGCCAAAAGGTCAGCACCCATTGAGGATGCATTGTTTATCAACCACTCAGCTGATTTGCCCTTGTTGGGAATGAAAAAAGTTCCATTGGGTGCATCCATCCTTGATCCATTGATCCGATAAACCTCGGCACCGACCTTGAGCAATTCATTCACTGCAATAAAGGAGTGGTTGTTGGCGGCGCTCAGGATGAACCCGCCTTTGCCCATCTTTTCGGGCGATTTTCCTTTCAATGGTTGTATTTCTCCATCGGCAATCCTTGCAAATGGTCCTTCCAATTTTTCCATCACCCTGTCGAATTCAATGCCCATTTGATAGGCCAGTGTCCAACCTGCTGCATCATAAGGCGCGATGGGCGGGCCACCGGGATATTGGAAGTCGTTGGGATGGTCTTGGGGTTCAAACATGTCGATGATATGCGGGCGAAAAGCCTGGTCGCATTGTACGATGAGCGAACCCGCGGGATAGTTTTTTCCGTTGGCGCTGAAATCGGCTGTAGCCTTGTGCAGTACAATACCGGTGCGGATCAGGGCATTCGCGAACCTTGTGGCGGTAGCGAAATCTGCCTGGTTGAAAGGGATGATATAGGCCCTGGCATCACGGAGTACAGGGTTCTTGAAAACACTGTCATAGAGTTTCATGGGGATGGTGCCGCCATTTCTGCCCATTCCTTCAGATGCAGCAGTCTCAGCACCAGTTGTCTTGGGTGCCTGTTCTTTTTTGAATCGCTCTGTGATTTCATCGCTTCTTTTGGGGTACTGTGTCCAGGTATCTTTTCTGCCCTTGTCAATAGAGTTCTTGCCCATCCTGTAAATATTGTAAAGCAACTCATCCCTGTGGCGGGTGGCATACATGAGCACGGCATAGTTCATGGAAACCGAGTAGTCGATGGAGTTTCGGAAAAACCAGGGGCGTGGTGTAATTGGATTGGGGTTGGCACTGCTGGGGATCAGCCTTGCAGGCACCAGTGGAATGCTGGAGGGGGTTGGGCTGCCAATGATTTCCGTGAGCAGGCCAATCATGTTGTGAAAATAGGTGGTGGTGCGCAGTCCGCCATTGTACCAGGTTGAGTAGGGAGAACCTGCCCGTTGGGTAAAGCCTGGCTTGTCTTCTGCATTCAGCCGGTTGATCATCGCGGCGCCAACAGCGTCCAGGCTGGTCATCACCAATGGATCAAAAACATAGTTGAAGGGGTCGCGGAATGGAGGGCCTGCAACAACTGCCCCTGCCGGGCCGGTTTGGTGATGGTTGTACATGATCTGGGGTAACCATTCAATGAACAGCTGGCGTCCCATGTTCTGGGTTTCCTTGAGGTTCAGCATGTAGAAATCCCTGTTGTTGTCGTGCCCTGCATATTTTTCGTAGAGCCTTGGTAGGAATGAGGTTGTCCGCTTCAAGGAATCTGCATTCCGCATGTACCAATCGGAGACCAGTTCCTGACCATCGGGGTTGGCATGCACCATCAGGATGATGACATTGTCGAGGATGGCTTTTGTTTCGGCATCATTTCTACTGTTGAGCTGGTAGGCCAGTTCAATCAACTGGTGTGCGCCCACCACTTCTGTTGCATGAAGTCCACCATCAATCCAGACAATCGCTTTTCCCTGGGCAGCCAGGGCCCTTGCTTCCGTCTCGGAAAGGTTCTCTGCCCGGGCCATCCGTTGGGCTATCGCCTTGTATTTCTCGATGTTTTGATGGTTTTCGGGAGAGGTGATGATCATCATGAATTGATCCCTTCCTTCCTCCGTTTTTCCGATACTTGTCAGTTTTGCTCTCTCGGATGCCTGATCCAATTTTTTAAAATAAGCCTCAGTCTTGCTATAGTTGGCCAGTTGGTAGTTGTCTCCAATGTTGAAACCAAAATGTTCTTTTGGGGTAGGGATGATCTGGCCAATAGAAATTGTGCTGATCATCATCAGCATAGAAAAAAAGTAAGCTTTGATCAGAGACATGGCTGTTGTTTAAACGTTAGAGGGAAAGAGATGGTCTGTTGCCATCAAGATAAAGATAAATCCAATCAGGGAAAATATTCCAGGAATTCCTTGAAGTCGGCCCAATAAGCCTGTGCATATAATCAGCGATATTGCCCTTAAATCCGCAGAAAATGCCTTTAGCCAAAAAACATAAAAACTTGCGCTACTTATTGTTAAAATTTCATTAAGTTCGTTATGCCATATTTTTTATAACCCAAAACGATGCTTCGCCATGAGAAAAAACAGCACGTGCAGGATCCTGTACATGTCTGTCCTCAGCATGCTAACACTGATGACAGCCCAGGTCCAAGCAAAAACAATTTCGCTCTCCGGCCCTAATTTGCCAGAGAAATTTAGCAAACCCCCTGTAGACATTTCAGGAACAGTAACAGATGCAAAGGGCAATGCCCTTGCAGGCGCAACGGTTACCGTTAAAGGTGGCAAAAATGCCATCGTAACGGACCAAAACGGTCGCTTTGCCTTGAAAGGTGTTGCAGACAATGCAGTTTTGCAAATCAGTTTCAGTGGTTATATCACTGAAGAGGTTGCTGCAAAGAATGCCAAATCCGTAATCATGCGGGAGCAAATCAACCAACTCTCCGATGTAGTGGTGGTTGGTTATGGTACTGCCAAGAAAAAAGACCTTACCGGTGCAGTTGTTCAGGTAAAGGCCGCGCAATTGGAAAATGAAAATGCAAGGTCTGTTCAGGACATGCTGCGCGGTAATGCACCAGGTTTGGATGTGGGCTTGAATGCCTCAGCCAAAGGTGGTGGTTCCCTGCAGGTTCGTGGACGCGCTTCATTGACAGCATCTACCTCACCGCTGATTGTAGTTGATGGGGTAATCTACCCTGGTGACCTTTCCGACATCAACCCCAATGATATTTCCACCATGGACATCCTCAAGGATGCGAGTTCTGCCGCCGTATTCGGTGCCCGTTCTGCGAATGGTGTTATCCTGATCTCTACCAAAAGGGGTAAGGCGGGTAAACCTATCGTTACGGTGAATTCCAATTATACCATGAACAAGATTGCCAGGTGGCCTGGCCTGCTTTCTCCGGAGGAGTTCCTCACATGGAGACAGGATGTGCGTTACAGCATGAGGGGATATGATTCCACTTCCAAGCCCGGCATGAAATATTTTGAGTTGGATCCGCGTAAACTTCCTTCAGGATTCACAGTTGACCAATGGCTTGGCCTTTCAGGACAGGTTGGTGCAGATCCTGTGACCATCTGGTTGCAGCGTTTGGGTGGTGGAACCGGCATGCAGCCAGTTTCGATTCAAAGCTATAAGGATGGCAAGCCCATTGATTGGGAATCCATCATGTTGAACAAGAACGGAAAGCAGAATGACCATACGGTGAGTGTTTCCGGTAGGTCAAACAATACCACTTATTATTCCTCTTTTGGTTATTTCGAAAACCAGGGATTGGCGGTCGGTGAGCAATTCAAGACACTCCGTTCAAGGTTGAACCTGGAGAATGAGGTTGCCAAATTCCTGACATTTGGTGTAAACATGCAATTTGCCAGCAGGGACGAAGGGCAAACACCTGTAAGCCTTAGCGACATGCTGGGTACCATTCCATTTGGGGATTTGTATCAGGCAGATGGCCGTCTGCGTGCCAGCCCGAATGATGACGTAGGAAACAATACCAATCCCTTGATGACCCCATATTATGTAAAAAGGCTCATCAAGTTCAATAACCTTTTTGGTTCCGTTTTTGCCAAGGGCAAGCTTCCTTTAGGCTTCTCTTACCAGGTAAACTTTACCCCAAGGTTTGAGTGGTACCAGAACTATGAGCATACTTCCGCCCAGAGGCCATTGCTCGAAAGCCGTGGCGGTATCAGCAGAAGGCAGGACGACCGCACCTTCCAGTGGCAGCTTGACAACCTCCTGATGTGGAACAAGAAAATCGGCAAGCATGCCATCGATGCAACTGCACTCTTCAACGCAGAGAAGTTCCAGTTCTTCTCCAGTGTAATCAATGCTGAACAGTATTCACCCAATGACAACCTGGGTTGGAATGGTATCCAGGCGGCAAACATCAGGAGTTTCAGTGCCAATGACCAATACCAAACAGGTGATGCCATCATGGGACGCGTGAACTATTCATATGATGAAAAGTACCTGTTTACGTTTACCGGTCGTCGTGATGGTTATTCTGCTTTCGGCCAGGGCAATCCTCGTGCTTTCTTTCCATCAGCAGCATTGGCCTGGTCCGTTTCTGATGAGAAATTCATGGAAAAAACCAAAGACTTCCTGGAGTACCTGAAACTCCGTGTATCTTATGGAGAGAATGGTAACCGTGAGGTTGGTCGCTATGCAGCGCTTGCGCAATTGGCTGCCAGTACTTATCTGTATACCTCTCCAGGCGGTGTGAACATTCCTGTTGGAGCTGTGCAGACCTCTAACATGTCCAATGCCAACCTGAAATGGGAAAGGCAGGCATCCGTAAACATTGGTGCAGACTTCAGCCTTAAAGGAGGAAAAATATCAGGTGCCATTGATTATTACATCAGGAAGACAAACGATCTCCTTGTGAGCCGTGCGCTTCCCAATGTTACCGGTTTCGCCAGTGTAATCACCAACCTCGGAAAGGTGGACAACTCTGGTTTTGAGATCAGCTTGAACACAGAGAACATGAAGACCAACAACTTCATCTGGAGAACCAGTGTAGCTGCTTGGAGCAACAAGAACAAGATCATCAGCCTTTATGGAAAAGTTCCAGTAACAGATGCCAGTGGTAATGTTACAAATGTGGAGCAGGATGACAGGGCTAATGGCTGGTTCATTGGCAAGAACATCAACACTGTTTGGGATTTCAATGTGCTGGGCGTATGGCGTGTGGATGAGGCTGCAGCTGCCAAGTCTTATGGATTTGCCCCTGGTGATTTCAAGCTGGAAGATGTGAACAAGGATGGTAAGCTGAACATTGACGACAAGGTGTTTATTGGTCAAACAACCCCTAAACTCTCTTTCAACATGAGAAACGAATTTACCCTTTACAAAAACTGGGATCTTTCTTTCCAGTTGTATGGTAGGGTAGGGCAACTTTCTCAGTTCAATGAAGCGGCCAATACAGATCGTTTCTATGACCGCTCACAGTTCTACAAGAGGCCTTATTGGACACCAGAAAACCAGATCAATGATTATGGCAGGATGATGTCTTCCATCGGTTCAGGCATCGGGTTCAACATTTACAGGAAGTCATCATTCCTCAGGATAAACAACGTCAGTGTTGCCTACACAATGCCAAAGAAGTACATTGAAGGTTTGAAATTCCAATCAATGAAACTGTACTTCAATATCCAGAATGCCTTGGTTGTTTCACCATGGGAGTATTTCGATCCTGAAAACAAAGGGTTTACTCCTTCTTACGGAACATTTGGTATCAACCTTACACTCTAATTGAAGCACTGAATAAAATAAATCATTGTATATGAAATACGTAAACAATAAAATCATGAAATACCTCACCATACTGGTGTTGGTATTGTTGGTGAGCCAGTCTTGCCAGAAAGATTGGCTGAAGCCCAAGCCCCTTTCATTTTTTTCGCCAGAAAATACCCTCATTGATGAGCCAGGCTTCAATGCTGCTCTTGCCGCCATTGCCAAGAATGTTCGTCAGGAATGGTATGAAGATGGCGCGCCCATCATTACAGAGAATATTTTTTCAGAAATGTGCGTGGAGGGAACAACAGACAAGTTCGGTCCTGCGGTAAACATGGATATATTGATTACTCCTGATGCACAGTTGAACAGTGGAGACTTCAACAGGATTGGATACTATTGGGAAAGAAACTACCTGATCATCCGCCTGGCCAATACAATCACATCAAGGATTTCAGCAATAAAAACAATCCCTGATGCCACCAAAAACATCATCCTGGGTCGTGCTTACTTTTTCAGGGCCTATGCCTACTACAGGCTGGTTCACCAATTTGGCGATGTACCCACAACCTTCAAGGAACTGACTTCTGCGAAACTGGATTTCAATACAGTCAAGCGTGAGGTTATCCTTCAACGCCTGAAAGCTGACCTTGATTTCGCCATGGCCAATGTTCCATGGGTTTCCAACAAGGGAGAAGTGAATAGGGGTGCAGTGGGTCATTTGTTGACAAAAGTGAATCTTGCATTGGGATTGTTTGATGATGCCATTGCCTCTTCCAGTGCAGTCATCAACAATGGAACCTTCAAACTGATGACCAGCCGATTTGGTGTTGATGCTGCCAATCCAGCCAAGAACGTCATTTGGGACCTGCACAGGCGCAACAACAAGTTCAGTTCAGCCAATACGGAAGTACTGTTTTCAGTAATTGATCGTTATGGTGATCCTTCAGCAACAGCGGGTGGTGTTAATACCATGCGCCAGGCATTGCCATTTTCTTCATCAGGAATCATCCTTACCCCTGATGGGTTGGTGGGTATGACGAATGCACAGGTGGAGATTGACCACATGAAAGACTATGGTCGTGGCATTGGTCGCAGCAGGGCAACGCCTTATGCAACAGTGTATATCTGGGATGATCCCAAAGATTTAAGGCATGATACCGTTTCCAGAAACTGGATGGAAATGAACATGCTCACCTATAACAACTCCGCTACCCTCAAAGGAAAATCGCCTTTTTATGGAGCAAGGCTCCAGTTGAGAAAGGCTGACGGCACCTTGCTGATCAGTGGTGGCGATACCATCCGCACCTGGTTTGCATGGCCGCACTACAAGTTGTATGTTGAAGATGAAATCCGTTATCCATGGCAAGGCGGAAACTCCGATTGGTATGCTTTCCGTTTGGCAGAGACCTATTTGTTGAGGGCTGAAGCCTACTGGTGGAAAGGAGATGCAGCCTCTGCTGCCGCTGATGTCAATGCTGTAAGGACAAGGGCAAAATGTTCTCCTTATACAGCAGCACAGGTAGACATCGGAACCATCTTGGATGAGCGCGGAAGAGAGTTGTATTATGAAGAGCCCAGGAAGACTGAGCTGACCAGGATGTCATACATCTTCGCCAAAACCGGAAAATCTTTTGGTGGAAAAACCTACAGTGCCAACAGTTTCTCTACTGCTAATTTCTTTTATGACAGGATCATGGCAAAGAATGATTTTTATGGCAAGGGCATCAAGAATGTCCGTGGTGACCAATACAAAATGAGCCCTTACCATGTTTTGTGGCCCATTCCCCGTCCGGCCATTCTTGCCAACAGCCTTGGTCAGATCAACCAAAACCTTGGTTATTCCGGTTCAGAGAAAAACAAACCGGCCTTGGATAAGATTGAAGAATAAGCTTAGTTTTTTCTCATAAGCAATATCGCCCTGCTTCTTCTGGAGCGGGGCCTTTTTTTGCCTTCATTTTTCAACATTACCGTCAGTAGATTTTAGGCTTCAAATCTTGGGAGGTAGAGACTTCTCAGTAAAAAATTGTTAAATTGCCCCTTATATACTCCAACACATGAACAGACTGAAAAAATTATCCCTCTTGCTGGTTGCACTGGTAATGTCTTTCGCATTCCTGCAGTTCAAAAAAATTGAGAAAGTTAAACCCGTATCGGCTGATCCTGAGAAAATTTATACCGAAAAATGCGCTTCTTGTCATGGCGAAAAAGTAGAGGCTTTTGTCGACAGAAAATGGAAATACGGAAATAAAAAAGAAGACCTGATCAAGAGCATCACCAATGGCTATGCTGATTTTGGCATGCCTACCTGGAATGAGGTTATCCCTGCAAAAGATATTGAGGCCCTTGCAGACCTGATTGTTGAAAGCCTGAAAACGGTTGAACAATACAGTTTTACAAAGGACAAGAAGAAAATTGAAGGGCCTGCCATTTTCAAATCAAATGGCATGACGGTAATGCTGGATACTGTTGCAACAGGGCTGAGCAGCGCCTGGGGTTTGGAACAATTGCCTGACCTGAGTTTCCTGGTAACCGATCGCAATGGAACGCTCTACCATGTAGACAACAACAAGAACAAAATCGCCATCACAGGAACACCTGAAGTGCTCGCAGAAGGACAGGGTGGTATGCTTGACGTAGCCATTCATCCTAAATATGCAGAGAATGGCTGGGTGTACATTTCCTACTCAAAACCCAAAATGGTTGATGGAAAGAAACTGGCCACCACTGCAGTGGTCAGGGGCAAAATAAAAGACGGCGTCTTCGTTGAACAGCAGGAAGTATTTGAGGGAAATCCGTATACCACCACCAAGCATCACTATGGCTCAAGGCTGGTGTTTGACAAGAAAGGGTTCCTGTTTATTTCCATGGGTGAGCGTGGCCAGGAAAAAATATACCCGCAGGATATCACCACTGCACCAGGAAAGATCCACAGGGTCAAGGATGATGGATCCATTCCTGCTGACAATCCTTTTGTTGGCAAGGATAAGGCCATTGCCTCCATCTATACCTATGGCAACAGGAATCCTCAGGGAATGGCCATGGATCCTGTCACTGGCCTGATCTGGGAAAATGAGCATGGCCCACGTGGTGGAGATGAGCTGAACATCATCAAGGCAGGAGCAAATTATGGCTGGCCTGTCATCTCATATGGCATCAATTATGATGGAAAGCCCATCACGCCAATCAGCAAAAAAGAAGGCATGCAGCAGCCTGTCACTTACTGGATTCCTTCCATCGCACCGAGTGGATTGGCCTTTGTGACTGGTGATAAGTATCCTGCCTGGAAAGGAAGTTTGATGGTGGGTTCATTGCGCTTCAGTTACCTGAACCGCTGCATCATGAAAGACAACAAAGTGGTAGGTGAAGAAAAATTATTGCTGAACATAGGTCGTCTGCGCAACATAGAAATGGGTCGAGACGGATACCTTTATGTGAGTGTTGAAGGTCCGGGAAATGTGTTTCGATTGATGCCGGTCAAATAATCGGTCTTCTATAAAAATACAAAAGGGGATTCTCAGCTGAGAATCCCTTTTGCATATTCAACACATTTGGCAACTTCTTTTACTGCATCAGATCCTGCGGGAATGTTGTATTCAACTTCGATGGATGCAGGAAATTTGTATTGTTTGTTTTTCATCAACAAGAGTACGTCCTTGATGGGCGTATCCCCTTGTCCCCAGGGCATGTTGGCGGCGCCGTTGTCTTTGCTGGCCCTGTCTTTCATGTGCATGCTGGTGATCCTGTCGTGCTTTGCCTCAATGAAGGCCAGCAAAGTCTCCTTGGTGTTCTTTCCGCCTGCGGCGATATAATGTCCGAAATCAAGGTTGATGGAATTATAGGGAGATTGTGCCAGGGCTTCATCCCAGGCTGCATCATGTCCTTGCGTATGGTTATGGTAACCAATATAAACCTTGTGCTTGGAGGCAAGATCACCCAGGCGCTTGGAATGCTCAGGCTTGGTAAGCTCCAGGGTAACGGAGTTGGCACCCAAAGCCTTGGCGGCCTTCAATGCATATTCGATTTCTCCGTCAGAGTTGTTCATGCCCAAGGCATCTGGCTTGAAGGCATAGATGCTGACCCCTGCTTTTTTGAACATTTTCCTCAGTTCAACAAACTTGTCCATTGAAACGGATTCGCGCCATTCCCTCATTTTCTCGCTGCGGATTTTTTTATCACTGATATTGGTGGGGCAGCCGGCAAAAACTTCAGCTGCATCACCCATCAACTCGATAGCACTGACACCACTCTGAATGCAATATTGCAGGATTTGTTCAGCGCTGCCGGGCATGCTTCTGAAGGAATAGGTAATCACACCCACCTGCACGCCGCCAAATTTTGAATTGGGTTGTGATGCAAGGGCAAGGAGATCATTTGAAAAAAAAGCACCTGCACTGAAGATGGCAGAGGATTGGAGGAAGGAGCGACGGTTCATGTGGTGGGTTGGGGGTTGTGGGTTCTGGGTTGTGTGTTCTGAAAGGATTGATTGCTCGATTGTGAAGTTAATCCTGTTAGGATAACTGATGTTTTTCTTTCATATCAATAAGCAATACAATTTAGGAAATTTTGACAAGCTATGTATAATTTTGCTTTAAACCCACAACTGATAACGCACAACCCAGAACCCACAACCCCCATGGATACATCCTGGCTCTCCCGAACCGAACTGCTGATTGGCGAAGAAAAACT